>Ga0307515_10000191_pt1 | contig 149201 bp, 121 predicted proteins | sample 17_EM_MG_FD_194513 | JGI IMG/M metagenome (GOLD analysis project Ga0307515, IMG submission 194513) | Populus trichocarpa ectomycorrhiza microbial communities from riparian zone in the Pacific Northwest, United States - 17_EM | ecosystem: Host-associated > Plants > Roots > Unclassified... | reverse complement strand
GAATCCGAGTACCGCAGCGGAGTCGGCCCCCCAGGGCCGACCGCCGAAGCTAAGCGCCGCGGGCCTGCCCGGGCCGGCTTTGCCGCCTCGACCGACGCACGCAAGAGCGGTCGCACGCCACCGTCAGCAACGAGCCGCAAGCAGACGCTCGCGCTGAAGGCTCTCATGCGCTGGAGCCACTGACATGCCGCTGCAGCTCGAAACCCTGGTCGTCGAACTCGCGCAGCGGGACCGCGAACGCTTCTACGGCAAGTACCGCGGCATCGTCGACGATGTCGGCGACCCGGAAGCGCTTGGCCGTCTGCGCGCCAAGGTGCCCTCGGTGTTCGGCGACGAGGTCACGCCGTGGGCGCTGCCCTGCGCGCCTTACGCCGGGCCCGGCGTCGGCCTGCATGCGATCCCGCCGGTCGGAGCCGGCGTGTGGATCGAGTTCGAAGCCGGCAATCCCGAGCTGCCGATCTGGACCGGCGGCTGGTGGGCCACCGGCGATCCGCCGGCAGACCAGGACGGCACGGCCGCGACGCCGCCGCTGAAGGTGCTGCGCAGCGAATCGGGCCTGCTGCTGGCGCTGGACGACGACGGCCACACGGCCACGCTGTCCGACGGCAACGGCAGCAACTTCATGAAGATCAGCGTCGACAGCGGCGAGATCCGCGTGCAGTGCACGGCCAAGGTCATCGTCGAAGCGCCGCAGATCGAGCTGACCGACAGTGCGGCGCATCCGCTGGTGTTCGGCGACAACCTGCTGCAGTACCTGAACCAGCTGGTGCAGATCTTCAGCACCCACATGCATGTCGGCGAGACCGTCATCGGCATCCCCGTGACGCCGATCATCCCGTCGGTGCCCTTCCCGCCTGCGACGCCGAGCCTGCTGTCGGTGCGCGTGAAGACTGGATGAGCGAACCATGGCCCAAGCACTCAGCGCCGGCACCCACGCCAGCATCGACGACGGCACGATGACGGCCTTCATCGAAGCCGCGATGCAGGAGGAATGGCTCGCCGCCCGCGGCGAAGTGCTGCCCAGCAGCGGCCCCGGCGTGCAAGACCGCCGCATCCTGTTCGCCGCCGTCGCCAAGGGTGTGCTGCGCTACCTGTACCAGCACCGCAGCGACCTGGTGTCGACGCTCGAACACCTGGAAGGCCTGGGCCCGGACCACCGGCACGACGCCGAGTTCGACCTGCTGGAGAAGTGAGATGAGCAGCGACCGCCACCTCGCCTTCCCGTTCCGCATCGCTTCCGACGGCCGCACGGCGACGCCTTTGACGCTGGACGACCATGTGCGCGGCGAGATCGTGCAGCTGCTGTTGACGGCACCCGGCGAGCGCCCCTTCCTGCCGTCGTTCGGTGCCGGCCTGAAGCGGCTCGTGTTCGAGCGCAACGATCCCATCACCGCCGCGCTGGCCAAGGCCACGGTCGCGCAGGCCTTGAGCCGCTGGCTGCAGCAGCGCATCTCGGTCGAGTCGCTCGACGTGTCGGCCGAAGACTCGACGCTGCGGGTCGACCTCAGCTACCGCAACCTCGTCACCGGCGAAGTGCATGCCATCTCGCTGCAGCAGCAACCGGGGAACCGGCCATGATCCTCAGCGAAGAACGCCTCGCCGACCGCGCGCGCGACCTGGAAGCAACGGGCTTCAACGGCCTGCGCCTGGTCTACGTCTCGCTCGAAGCGGTGCCGAAGCCCACCTTCGCCTGGCTCGACATCGAGTTCCACAACGCCAATGGCCTGGCCGCATTGCCGCCACTGGCCGCCTTCCGCATCGAAGGCGGGCAGCGGCTGCGCGCCGGGCTGCTGCCGGGCCAGGTGCAGGTCACCGAGGTTCATGCCGACCCCGACGGCCGCCCGTTCGCACTGCGGTTGAAGGCGGCGCCGGTCGGCGACTACAGCACCTACACGCTGAGCACGAGCGCCGCCGGCCTGGTGCCGCCGGCCGACGCGCTGCCCAGCGCGATGGACCCGCTGTTCAACCGGCTGCCGTTCAAGTTCCGCCCCGGCTGCTTCAACCTCGACTGCGCGCCCACGTGGGCCGGCAGCCCGCCGCCGGCACCGGCGCCGTCCATCGACTACCTGACGCGCGACTACGACAGCTTCCGCCACGTGCTGATGGCCGAGATGGCCAAGCGCGTGCCTGGCTGGCAGCCGAGCAGCGAAGCCGACCTCGACCAGGTGCTGATCGACCTGATCGCGGCGCAGGCCGACGAGCTGGCCGACCACCACGACCGCGTCATCGCCGAACGCGCCATCACCACGGCGCGCCGGCGCGTCTCGCTGGCGCGCCATGCGCGGCTGGTGGACTACCACCTGCACCAGGGCAACCAGGCCAGCACCTGGGTCGCGGTGATCGCGTCCGGCACGTCGGCCGACCTGCCGGCGCTGGGCAACGACCCCGGCGGCAACCTCGACGAATGGGCGGTGTGGAACGGCAGCGACTGGCGCGACCCCGAAGCGGTGGTCTTCGCCTTGCCGCACGACGGCACGCGCTGGCGCCGCCGTGTCTTCGCCGCGCTGAACGAGTTGCGCCTGTACACCTGGGGCGACACCGTCACCGCGCTCGAAGCCGGCGCAACCACGGCCGACATCACGCTGGCCACCGGCGGCAGCGAGGTCGCGGCGATCACGCTCGAAGAGCTGCTCAACGGCGCGTCGGTGCTGCAGACCACGACGCCGGCGCAGGCCGATGTCGACACCGCCGTCGACACGCTGCTGATCGAAGAAGCGCTGAACCCGAGCACCGGCACCGAGAACGGCCGCAACGTCGCGCGCCGCCAGGCCTTGCGGCTGCTGCCGCTGGGCGGCCCGGAGCCGCGCGCCGTGCGCCAGCAAGACCCCGTCACCGGCGACTGGTTCGTGCGCGTGCGCTGGGTCGACGAAGACGCGCTGACGCAGAACTTCTGCTTCGTCTGCGACTGCGGCGGCACGCTGGTTCGCGACCTGACGCTGTTCCACGGCAACCTGCTGCACGTCACGCAAGGCCGGCCGCACGAGACGCGCTTCCTGCCGCCGAGCCCGCTGCCCTTGCCCGCCGCTGACGACGGCCGGCTGCGCTCGCTCGACCATGGCCACTGGCTGCGGCGCCAGCGCCAGGAAGGCCCGCAGCAAATCGACGACGCGGTGATCTGCGCGCTGCCGGCCAGCGCCGGCACGCTGGCCTGGCGCGCCACGCCGGCCAACGGCATCACGCCGCCGAGGTCGACGCTGGCCGTCGGCGTCAGCGGCTTCGCCAGCGACTGGAGCGAGCGCATCGACCTGATCGATTCGCGCGACGATGAAGAGCACTACATCGTCGAGGTCCACGAGAACCAGACCGCGCAGATCCGCTTCGGCAACGGCATCAACGGCCGTGCGCTGCCCGAAGACGCCGAGGTCGCGGCACGCTACCGCAGCGGCCAGGGCCTGGCTGGCAACGTCGGCGCCGACATGCTGACCCACTCCAGCGGCGGCGTCGACCAGGTCTGGAACCCGTTCGACGTGGTCGACGGCCGCGAGCCTGAAGCCACCAGCGAACTGCTGCGCCGCGCGCCCGAAGCCTACCGCCGCCACCAGCTGCGCGCGGTGACGCTGGCCGACTACGCCGCGCGCGCCGAAGAAGTGTCCGGCGTCGCCCATGCGCGGGCACGCTATGCCTGGAGCGGCAGCTGGCGCATCGTGCGCTTGGCCATCGACCCGCTGGGCGGCGGCGCCGTGTTGCCGGCGCTGCGCCAGCACATCGCCAGCCACCTGGACGCGTTGCGCTTGATCGGCGACGACGTCGAACTGCGTGCGGCCGAGTACGTGCCGCTGGACATCCGCGTCACGCTGTGTGCGCAGTCGGGCTACTGGATCGAAGACCTGCGCGTCGAACTCGAGATGGCCTTCTCCGACGAGGACCTGCCCGGTGGCGCCAAGGGCTTGTTCCACCCCGACCTGTGGACCTTCGGACAGCCGCTTTACGCCAGCCAGATCATCGGCCGCGCGCTCGCCGTCACCGGCGTCGAACGCGTCACGGCCTTAAGCATGCGCCGCTTCAACCCCGGCAGCGGTGGCGGCACCAGCGTCATCGAGATCGACCTCGACGCGATGCCGGCGTCCACCGCGCAACGCCTGGACTTCGGCGACTTCGAGATCCTGATCGTCGCCAACGACCCGGATCACCTGGAACGCGGGCGCATCGGTTTCGACATCCGTGGAGGCCGCAGATGAGCTGCGAAAACGACTGCGACAAGCCGGTCGAATTTCCGCGCGCCCTCTTCAACCGGCCGGCGCTGCCGCGCATCGCCTACCGCATCGGCGAATACGGCAGCATGCGCGCACACATGCTGTCGCTGATCGACCAGGCACCGGCGCTGAAGGCCTGGACGCACCGCGGCAGCGACGACCCCGGCATCGCGCTCGTCGAAGGCGCGGCCGTCGTCGGCGACATCCTGTCGCTGTACCAGGACGACTACGCCAACAAGGCCTATCTGCGCACCGCCACGCTGCCGGCCAGCGTGACCGGCCTGGTGCGGCTGCTCGGCTACCGGCCGGCACCGGGCGTCGGCGGCACGGCCCGCTTCGCGCTGGCCGTGAAGGGCACGAGCGCGATCACGGTGCCGGCCGGGCTGCAGTTCTCGGCCCAGCTCGAAGGCGCGGCCAAGCCGGCGACCTTCGAGAACGCGGCGGCCATCACCGCCGTGCCGGCGCTGTCGGCCTTCCACCTCTACCGGCCGCGCCGCGTGCCCAGCATCACGAACGGCATGGACACCTTCCAGCTCGGCGCGGCCGACGGCGTCGAGCTAAAAGCCGGCGACAAGCTGATGGTCGGCCTGCTGCACGGCGAATCGGCCAACGCCGCCTACGACCACACCCAGGTGCTGGTTGTCGACAAGGTCTGGGACGCCTTCGGCATCCGCTACGTCAAGACCAAGGGGCAGATCGAGTGCCTCAGCAGCAGAGGCGTCTTCACGCTGTTCTCGCCGGCGGTGGCGCTGGCGTCGACGACGGCGACGCTGGCCCCGGCGGTGGCGTTCTCGTCGACGACAGCGCTCTCGGCAACGACCGCGTTCTCGTCCACGGCCGCAATCTCGGCAACGGCTGCGTTCTCGTCGACAGCCGCGATCTCGGCCACGTCTTCCAGCGTCAGCAGCCTGCTGCTCGCCGGGCTGGCCGTTCCCAGCATCAGCTCCGCGCCGAAGTTCGTCGCCTGGAAGCTCGGTGGCGACTTCAGCCACTTCGGCCACACCGCACCGCCGACGCGCGTGCAGGTCAGCCCCGACGGCCGCGCCACCGAAGTGGCGGTGGGCTACGACCGCGTGCTCGACGCGCGCCAGAGCGACAACGCCGACCCCGACCTGCAACCGCTCCAGTTGCCGCTGGACGGCCAGATCAAGGACGTGGCCGCCGGCATCACGGTGCTCGTCGAAGCCAACCTCAGTGCCGGCACCGGCAGCGCACGCAAGCGGCTGCTGTCGCGGCGCGTGCGCCAGATCGACCCGCAATCGATGAGCTGGGGTTCGCAAAGCGGCGCCGCCACCGTGCTGACGCTGGACGCCGACCTGGCCATCGTCGAAGGCAGCACGACGCTGAACCATGCCGACATCCGCGGCATCGCCGTGCACGCCGTGCAAGGCGCGGCTTTCGAGCTGCTGGCCGAGCCGGTGGCCACCAGCGCCGGCAGCGGCAACGCGGTCGACTTCTACGGCAGCGCCACCGACGCGCAAGCACTGCTCGCACGCACGCTGCTGCTGGTGGAACCCGACGGCCCGGTGGCCGTGCACGTGCAGCGCGTGCGCCGGCAGAGCAGCGGCGAGCCGCGCTTCGAGATCACGCTCGACCGGGTGCTCGACTACCGGCTGTACCCGCACGACGAGCCGGTGGTCGATGTCTACGGCAACCTCGTCGACGCGACTGAAGGCAAGAGCGAGCCCGAGACGGCCCTGGGCGACGGCGATTCGAGAGCCGTGTTCCAGACCTTCCCGCTGCCGAAGGCGCCGCTGACCTACCTGCTCGACGCGACGCAGTCGCCGCCGCAGCTGCCCGAACTCGAAATCCGCGTCGACGGCTTGCTGTGGCAGCGCGTCGAGAGCTTCTTCGACAGCCTTGGAGGGGATCCGGTCTTCATCGTGCGCGAAGCCGACGACGGCAAGAGCTACGTGCAGTTCGGCGACGGCGTGCACGGCGCGCGCCTGCCGTCGGGCAAGGGCAACGTGCTCGCAACCTACCGCACCGGCAGCGGCAGCCACGGGCCGCTGAAAGAAGGCGCCAGCGTCTCGGCCAAGCCGCGCTTCACGGGCTTCGACAAGGCCTTCCTCAACGAGCCCGTCACCGGCGGCGCCGCGCCGCAGGCCGCCAGCAGCGTGCGCCTGGCCGCGCCCGGCACGATGCAGAGCCTGGGCCGCATCGTCAGCCTGGCCGACTGCGAAACCGAAGCCCAGTCGCTGCCCGGCGTGCTGAAGGCTCGCGCCGCGTGGACGCTGGTCGACGGCTCGTCGGTGCTGACCTTGACCGTGCTGACCGACGGCCTGGCCAGCGCGGACCAACAGGCGCTGGACGGCGCCTTGCGCAGCGCCTTCGCGGCACGCGGGCCGGCACGCTTTGCGTTGCGGCTGCGCCTGGGCAACCGGCGCTTCGCCGATGTCGCCTTGCGCATCGGCTACGACGCCCGCCGCCGCACGGCCGACCTGTTGCCGGCCGTGCAGAAGGCGCTGGGCACCAGCAACGACGACATTGCGCTCGACGACGAACCCACCGGCGGCCTGTTCGACTGGCGAGAACGTCAGTTCGGCCAGGACGTGCACGGCTCGCAAGTCGTCGGCCGCGTGCAGAACGTCGAAGGCGTGGCCTGGGTCGAACTGCAACGCCTGGCTTTCGCCAGCGTGCGGCTGGTGCTGGGCACTGCAGTCAGCCCAATCGCGCTGCCAGCCGTGCAGCGCCGCCTGCGCTGCCCCGGCGACAGCCTGCTGGCGTTGCAGAGCACGCATCTGGCCATCGAATGGGTGGCCGTCGGAGCGCCGAAATGAAACGCACGTGGGATCGCTCGTCGCCTATCGGCCCGTTGCGGAAGTACGCTGTCTGGTATCCGCGCCCGAGGCATGCGCACGCCACCTCCGTGGCGGCAGGTCGCTGGCGGTGCCCGCGTTCTCCGGCCCACGCTCGCGGAGGTGAACCGCGGCGTGCCGACAACAACCCATCAACACCCGGGTTGGCGGAGCGCCGCCTTGGAGACCGCGAATGGGGCCTGCGCCCGCAGGCACCACCACCGCCCTGCAGGCACCACGGCTGGCATGCCTGCCCGAACGCCACGCGCTGGACGGGGTCGACGGTTCGGGCATGCGGGCGCAGGCCCCATTCGCGGTCGCCCGCAGGGTGGTGCGCGAACCGGGTGTTGATGCGTTGCTGGTGCCGCGCCGCGGTGGTCGCCCGCGAGCCCGGGCCGGAGAACGCGTGCCCGGGCCGCCGGCCCCTGGGCACGGTGCAAGCACGCGCACGCCACGATGGAGCGTCAGCAACGGACCGCAAGCCGTCGTCGCGCGAAGCGCGGTGGAGCCACTGACATGAGCAACGCCCCAGACACCCCGCTGGCGCCGCGGCTGTTCGATCGGCTGCCCGAGATCTACCGCATCCGCGATGTCGAGCAGGCACCGCCCGGGCAGCTGGAAGCCTTCGTCGGCGCGCTCGACAGCGTCTTCAAGGCCTTGCGCGATCGCGTCGAGGCGCAGTACGACGACCTCTTCATCGAGACCTGCGCGCCGTGGGTCGTGGCCTACATCGCCGATCTCGTCGGCACCAGCCATCTGAAGGGCGACCCGCGCACCTTGCGGGCCGACGTCGCGCGCACGGTCTTCCACCGCCGGCGCAAAGGCACGCTCGGCGCGGTGGAATCGCAGGTCCATGCGCTGTCGGGCTGGGCCGTGCACGCGATCGAACTGCGCGACCGGCTGGCGTGGAACATGCACCTGAACCACCTGCGGCCGGACAAGGGCGGCGGACCTTCATCGGCGCCGTGGTTGACCGCACCCGACAACGACCCGCGCTATCCGGTGCGCGGCGGCACCGCGGCGCTGCGTGCGCCGGCCTGGCTGTCTTTCATCGACGGGCCTTTCGATCCGTTTGCGCGCACGGTCGACTTGAAGCCGCCGCTGCAGCGCGAAGGCGAAGGCCCGGCGCGCGCCGCGGTGAACCTGCCCAATCTCGGCGTCTTCCTGTGGCGACTGACGGACTTCCAGGTGCCGGTCAGCATGCCGTCGCGCGGCCAGATCGTGCCGCTCGGCGGCGCCGGCATCGCCGCCTTCGCGGTGCGCTTCGACCTGCATCCGCAAGGCGACCCCGTCGTGCTGTTCAACACCTACCGCTACCACGCCGACGACGAACCGCCGAACCTGGCCAGCCCCGACAGCGTGCCGAACCCGATGCCGCCGGCGCGGCTGACCAGCGGCGCGCCCGCCGGCCGCCCCGAGGCCTACGTCCAGGTGCTGACCTACACCGGTACACGCGCCCCGCAGCCGGCCGACGACGCGCCCGGCCTCGTGCTGCACCTGCCGGCAGCGCCGTTCGCCAGCGTCGGCTGGACCTTCCGCGGCGCCAACCTCTGCGCCTGGGAAGCCGGGCTGACGCCGCCGCTGCGCCCGCACGAGATCGCCATCGACCCGCACACCGGCCGCATCGTCTTCGGCGCCGAAGGCCTGCTCGCGTCGGCCGAGGCCGACCCGCTGGTGGCCGGGCTGCGCGTGTCGGCCACGCACGGCTTCAGCGGCCCGGTCGGCGCGCAGCCGGTGCCGCACCCGCGGCCGCCGGCCGGCGCGACACCGACGCTGATCCGCATCGACCGTGCCGATGGGCCCAACGTGCTGGTCGACGCGCTGGCGAACCTGGGCACGCTGACGGCGCCGCTGATCATCGAGATCGCCGACAGCGGCACGCACGAGCTCGACACCGCCAGCGTGCTGGGCATCGGGATCGACGGCGCGAACGTCTTCCTGCCGCTGGCCAATGCGCTGACGATCCGCGCGGCCGACGGCGAGTGCCCGACGATCCGCCTCGGCCGGCCGCTGCGCTTCAGGCCGGTGACGGTCGGCAGTGGGGCTTCACCCTTGCAGGAACTCATCGACGTGCGGCTGCAAGGCCTGTACCTGACGCGCGGCAGCACCTTCGCCGCCGGCGGCGCGCTGGTGGAACAGGCGGCCGTCAACTCGCTGAGCTTCGACGGCTGCACGCTGGACCCGGGCGGCGCCAAGCTGCTGGACGGCAGCGCCACCGGCGGCCGCGGCGTGATGTGGCCGGCACTGGCGCTGGCCAACGGCTATGGCCTGACCGACCCCGACGAACAGCGCGACTTCGACCAGGTGCCGGCGCTGGCGCTGGTGCAATGCATCGCCGGCGCCTTGCACGTCGACAGCGACTACACGCTGGACCTGCAGTCGACGATCGTCGACGCGGGCAGCGGCACCGATGTCGCGCCGCCCGAACTCGCGAACCTGGCCATAGGCGTCGAACCCGCCTGGGGCCCGCCGCTGAGCTTTGCCGGCCTCACGGTCTTCGGCCGCAGCCGCGTCGAACGCGCGCGCGGCGACGGCGGCCTGTTCGTGCACACGCTGCAGGTGCACGACAACCAGGACAGCCACGACGCGCTGGCGAACCCCGGCCAGCCCGGCAGCTGCATCAAGCACAGCTGGTTCAGCGGCCTGGGCGACCGGCTGCCACCGCACTTTGCCTGCGTGTTCGGCGTCGGCCCGGCCGAGCCGGCCGAGCTGCGCTTCGTCGCGCAGCGTTTCGGCGAAGCCGGCTACGCGCAGCTGGCCTGGGCCAGCGACCGGCGCGTGCGCGAAGCCGGCCCCGACGAAGACGAGATGGGCGCGTTCGGCTTCCTGCTGAACGCCCACCGCTGGAAGAACATCTGCATCCGGCTGCGCGAGTTCATGCCCGTGGGCATGCGCGCGCTGCTGGTCCCCGTGACGTGACGACCTGACAAGAAGGTGCGGCCATGAAGGGCGACTTTTCCTACTTCCCGTTCGACCGGAACGACAGCTACAGCGGCGTGCTGCACCAGCAGGGACGCGTGCTGCTCGATCGCGACTGGAATGCCAAGGCGCAGATCGACGCGCGCTGGCAGGCCCGCGCGGCCGAAGACGCTTTCGGCCTCGGCGTGCTGGCCGTGCCGTCCAGCGAAGGCGATGCGTTCAAGGTCATGGCGGCGCAGGTCGACGGCAGCAACGTGCGCGTCACGCTCGCCCCCGGCCGCGCCTGGGCCAGCGGCTTGATGCTCGCGCAAGCCAATACGCTGACCTTGACCGCCAGCTACCTGACGCCGCCGCTGGCGCCGGCCACCGACGTGTCCAGCATCGTCGCCGGCACGCGCGACGCGGTGCTGCTGGAAGTCTGGGAAGACACGGTCAACGGCTTCCAGGTGCCTAACGACCTGATCGAGCCTGCGCTCGGCGGCCCCGACACCACCGAGCGCACGAAGACCTATGCCAGCGCGCGGCTCCTGCGCCTGGGGCCGAACGACGACTGCAGCGCCGTGCGTGCGCTGGTGGACAGCGGCGGCGGCCGACTCACCGTGTCGCCGGCGCCGGTTCTGGCCGTCGGCGGCGATTGCCCGCTCGAAGCCGGCGGCGGCTACACGGGGCTGGAGCACTACCTGTACCGCGTCGAGATCGCCGCGCCCGCCGGCGGCGCCGCCCGCTTCAAGTGGAGCCAGTTCAACGGCGGCCTGGTCGGGCGCGGCATCTTCACGCCGGGCGCGGTGCCGGCCACCGGCACGGTCGACATCCTGGCCAATGTGCAGGCCATCGATCTGTGCGGGCTGAGCAACTTCTACCTCGAAGCCTCGAGCTTCGACACCGCGCTCGGCGCCTGGCGCGTCGTCTTCAGTGCCGACGCCACGCACAGCGCGAACGGCCGGCTCGCGCTGGCCAACGTGCAAGGCGTGTGGCCGGCGGTGGCGCCGGGCACGGCGTTCTTCCGGTTGTGGAACGGCATCAACCGCATCGACGACTTCCCCATCGGCACGCCGACCGAGCTGAAAGACGGCATCCGGCTCGAATTCGATGCCGACAGCGGCAGCAACTACCGCCCGGGCGATTTCTGGAGCTTCCCGGTGCGTGCGTCGGGCGCGGCCTTCGACCCGCCGATCTGGCCGAACAACGCCGCGCCGATGGGCGTGGTGATGCGCCGCGTCGCATTGGCCGAAATCACGTGGAACGCCACGTTGAGCGTGACCTTCGACGCCGGCGAGATCGAAGACTGCCGCCACATCTTCCGCCCGCTGACGAACCAGAAGATCTGCTGCACCTTCAACGTCGGCGACGGCCGCACCAGCTTCGGCGATTTCAACCGCATCGAAGACGCGGTGCGCCACCTGCCCGCCGCCGGCGGCGAGATCTGCCTGCTGCCGGGGCTGCACAACACGAACACGGTGATCCGCAACCGCCAGCAGGTGACGATCCGCGGCTGCGGCGCGCAGACCAAGGTGACGCCGCGCGAAGACACGTCGACCGAGCCGATCTTCTCGGTCGTCGACTCGACCGACATCGAGCTGCTGCACATGGACCTGTTCACGATGGGCGGCACGGCCATCGACATCGCCGGCAGCAAACCCGGCGCGTCCAGCGGCATCACGATCGCCGACAACCGCATGCTGGCCTGCAACAACGCCGTACACGCGCGCAACGTTGCCGGGCTGAACGTGCATCACAACCGCATCCGCATGCTCGACAAGCGCGGCAGCGGCGTCGGCATCTACCTGGCCGGCGACGACAGCTGCATCGAGCGCAACGACATCCGGCTGATGCCGTTCACGCAGATGCCGCCGATCGAGATCCCCGAAGAGCCGGACCCGATCGACCCGACCGACCCTTGCGCGCAGATCGAGGTCGCGTTCGCGAACCCGAAGATCTTCCTCGGCTACGTGAACATGGTCTGGGCGGTGGCACTGCCGCTGTACCCGGTGTTCGTCGTCGCGACGACGCCGCCGTACCGCGCCTTGGGCGGCATCCAGCTCGGCGGCGGCAGCGAACGCGTGAAGGTGCTGGAGAACACCGTCGTCGGCGGTGCCGGCAACGGCATCACGCTCGGCGCCGCGGCCGCCGCTGCGCCGCCGCCACCGACCTTCACGTTCGAGATGACCGACCCCGACGCGCGCATCCGCGGCCTCGTGCTCGGCCCGGACGGTGCGCCAATGGCCGGCGTGCAGATCACGCTGGTGCCGATAGGCACCGGCACGACGACGCAGCCGCAGGTGTCGAACGCCGCCGGCGAAGTGACCTTCAGCGTGGCGCGCGGCACCTACCGCGTCGACGAAGGCGTGCCCGGCGTCGAGATCGCTGCCATCGACGCCGTGCGCCGCGACAACGGCTTCTGGACGCTGGAGATCCGGCTGCAGCGCGAAGCGCCGCCGCCGCCGGCCGACGACGGCTTCCTCTACGACATCGCGATCGAGCGCAACACCGTCAGCGCGATGGGCTTGTCGGGCATCGGCGTGCCGCCGTTCGCGACCGCGGCGACGACACCGGGAACGACCGGCCTGTCGACACGCGCCAACGCCGTGACCGCGGCGCAGGCATTGCTCGGCTGCCCGGTGGTCGGCTTGGTGATCCGTGCCAACCTGCTGACCAGCAACCTGCGCAACCCCTTTGACAGCGTGATGCGCCAGGAGGTGCTGACACGCGGCATCGGCGGCATCTCTCTCGGCCTGGTCGACGACGCACTGATCGCCGACAACCGGGTCGAGAAGAACGGCACGTCGGCACTCGACCCGCTGTGCGGCGTGTTCATCCAGTACGGCGAAGACGTGGACGTGCACCACAACCAGGTGCTGGACCACGGCACGATCCCGACCGGGTCCGAAGTGCAGCTGGTGCCGGGCCAGCGCGGTGGCGTCGTGCTCGGCCTGGTGTCGAGCTTCGGCAACCTGGCGCAGCTGCAGGGCGGCGTCGGCAGCACCGGCTCGCGGCCGGCGGCGCGGGTCTGCGACAACACCATCACGCAGCCGGTGGGCTGCGCCTTGCGCATCAGCGCGATGGGGCCGCTGATGATCAACGACAACGCGCTGGCCAGCGAGTTCGCGGGCCAGAGCGCGTTCGAGCTGTTCGCCGGCACGGTGTTCATCTACAACGTCGGCGGCACGCAGCAGGCCGGCGCCAGCCAGGATCTGCGGCGGCCGGGCAGCAACGCGCTGGCCGGCGACGTCGCGGCGCCGGCGCCCGCCCCCGCGGCGACGGGTGCGGCCACCAGCAACCTGGGCATGAACCAGCGCGCGCGGCTGCAGCCGGTGGCCGTGGCGGTGGCGCGCCCGGCCGCGGCGGCAACGCTGCTGCCGGGCGGCAACACGATGTTCGACGACAACCAGTCACGCACCGGCCCGGCCAACCGCGCGGCGGCCTGCCAGCTGCTGTTCTCGTTCGACGACGTGGCCTATCAGGACAACCAGTCCTACAGCGTGCAGAACACGCAGCTCTACAGCAACGTGCTGATCGCCGGCGACACGGTGCGCGCCATAGGCAACCGCATGCGCGAGGCGAACCGGGAGTCGCTGATGTCGATGTACACGCTGGCCACGCGTGCCAACAACACGTCGCTGAACCAGGGCGACCACTGCATCATCGTCACCGACCAGAACCCGGGCATGCCCGAGATCCAGTCCGGCAACCAGGTGCTGTTCCCGTCGTCGACCTGCGCCCGCGTCAACATGACCACGGCGCTGCTCTTCAAACCCATCGGGTGACACCGCATGAAGATCCTCAACATCGGCATCGACAGCGCCAAGCACGACACGCAGGAGATCCACGAGGCGCTGCAGCTCGAGCGCAGCAACCTGCTGACGCAGGTACGCACGCTGCAGCTGGCGGCGCGGCTGCTGGTGCAGGCCGAAGGCAAGCGCCTGGCGCAGAAGGACCCGGCCGATTCGCGCGTGGCCACGCTGGCGGCCATCGACCGCACGGTGCAGGCGCGCATCGCCGTGCTCGACACCGAGCAGGAGGTGGCCGCGATCCGCGTGCCGCCGGTGGCCAAGACCGACGCGCTGGTGCACGGCCGCATCACCGACGATGCCGACCGCGCCGCCGGCGCCGTGACGGTGACGCTGGTGCGGGCCGACGGCAGCGCCGTGGCCGGCGTCAAGCCGGTGACGGTGGACGCCGCCGGCTACTACGCCTTCGTCATCGACCCGCAGGCGGCCGCAACCATCACCGCGACCGACCGCCTCAGCGTCGCCGTGCAGCGCGGCGATTCGATGGTGGTGCCCAAGGCGGCCGCCGGCTTCACGCTGGCCACCGGCACGGTGGCGGTGAAGGACGTGGCGCTGACCGACACCGAGCTGCGCAAGCTGCAGTTGCGCAGCGACTTCGGGTTCGCCGCCGCACCGGCCGCAGGCCCGGTGACGGCCGCACCGCGCGCGGCGGCAAAGCCCGCGGCGACGAAAGGCACCAGCAAGGCCGCCGGCAAGGGCAAGAAGTAGTCGGGCGATGTTTCGCCGCTCGCTTGCCCGGCCCGCCGAGGCAGCCCAGCGCCCGGCCGCCCCGTCGGCCGCGCCTTCGCGGCGCGGCGTGGTGGCGACACTGGCCACCGGCCGCTGTACCTGCGGCGGCGCTTGCCCGGGTTGCCGTCCGGCGCGCGCGCCACCGGCTGGCGGCCATGCGCTCGACGATGCATCCCGCGTGCGCCTGGAAGCTTCGTACGGACAAAACCTGCGCGGCCTGCGGCTACACACCGACGCCGGCGCGGCGATCGCAGCCCGCGCGCAAGGGGCAGCCGCCTTCACGCAAGGCCGGCACATCGTCTTCGCCGCGGGCCGCTACCGCCCGCACAGCCGCGAAGGCCAGGAACTGCTGGCCCACGAGGTTGCGCACGCCGTGCAGCAAAGCCAGCCCGCGACCGGCCCGCGCGTCCGGCCAACGGCGGCGCACGAAGCCGAGGCCGATGTTGCCGCGGCGGCAGTCTGGCGCGGCGCACCGGCACCGCAGCTGGCGCCCGTGCAGCCCGCGCTGCAACGGCGCGTCGAACTGCGCCGTGTCGGCCGCGGCGAGGCATCGGGCATCGAGCGCGCGCAGGAGCTGGTCGACCGCCTCAACGGCTTGTCCACCGGCCTGGACTTCGCGCTCGATGCCGACAACGCGCTGACGGCCACCCCGCGCGAAGGCGGCACGCTGTCGGAGTTCGACCGCCAGATGCAGGCCTTCATCGATTCGGGCGACGTGATCCCGCTGCGCCTGACCAACCACGAAGGCCTGCTCGGCGACCGCACGCGCGGCTTCACCGACCGCGTTCAGGTCGACGACTGGTCTTCGGGCTACGTCGACATCGACGACCTGCTCGCCAGCAGCGACACCGGGCTGGCGATCTCGCTGCTGCACTTCATGACCGAACGCGCACAGACGCGCAACTACGCCCGGCGCATGGGCTCGGACTCGATGGACCTCGAACAGGCCGGTCCGCAAGGTGCCGAATTCGACCGCGCGCATGCGCGCGGCATCGACGCCGAGGTGCAGTTCCTGCGCGACTTCTTCGGCGACCCGAGCATTCGCTTCATCCGCGAGCCGCGCACCGGCGCCGTTTTCCGCGTCTACCGCAACGCGCGCCGCGACACGCTGCGCGTGCGCGTCAGCAGCCGGCGCGGCGTCGATGCTGTCAGTCTGGACATCACACTGGCGGCCGACGGGCGCGTCGTCACGCCCGAGGAATACCAGGTGATCCTGCAACAGGAACGCGACGCCGCGGCAGCCGCTGCTCCGGCCGAAGGCGCGGCGCCATGAACCGGGCCCTGGCTGTGCCGCGGGCGCCGGTGGCGGCGGCGCGCGCCGTTCGCCCGTCGACACCTGTTGCGGCCGTGGCGCCGCAACGCTCGCCATTGCGCTGCGCTTGCGGCGGTGGCTGCCCGGGCTGCGTGCAGCCCAAGCTGAAGCTGGACCGGCCGGGTGACCGCTGGGAGCAGGAAGCCGATCGCGTGGCCGACGCACTGCTGGCCGGCCGCGATGCCAGGCCGACACCGGCCGCGAGCGCCGGCCTCACGCAACGCCTGTCGTCGCTGGCCTCGCCGGCACCCGAAGACGCCGAGATCGGCGACGAAGAAGAAGCCGAAACGCCGGTGCAGCGCCTGGCCGCCGCTGGCGACCCGCGCCCCAGCGACGGCTGGACGCGCGGCCTGCAAGCGGCACCCGGCGGCCAGCCGCTGCCGCGGCCGCTGGCCACGAATTTCGGGGAACGCCTGGGCGCCGACCTCGGCGCCGTGCGCGTGCACGCCGACGGCCACGCCGCCGCGCTGTGCGACGGCATCGCGGCGCGCGCCTTCACGCACGGCCGCGACATCTTCTTCAACCGCGGCGAATACCGGCCCGGCGAGCGCAGCGGCCAGCACGTGCTGGCGCACGAACTGGCGCATGTGCTGCAGCAAGGCGGTGCGCAGTCGCAGGTGCAGCGCCTGTCGGTGTTGAACCAGACGACGCCGCAGAACCTGCTGCGCAAGAACGTCAGGCCCTGGGGCGGCACGGCGCCTTCGGGCAACGACTACAAGGTGCAGACCGACGCCGGCAACGACATCAGCGGCTGGGTGGCCTATAGCGGCACGCCCGAGGCCGACCGCTACTGGTGCCACGGCTTTTCGCTCGGCAGCTATGCGAGCTGGGGTTATTCGGTGTGGTCCGGCGGGCCAATGGGCCAGGTGGTTGGCGACGAATTCCGCCGCGTCGGCGATGCCGATGCGAAGAGCGGCGACATCGCCGTCTGGATGAGCATGCCCGACGGCAAGGTCTACGGCCATTCCGCGCGCTTCACGCAACCGGTGGTCAGCGGCAGTGCACTCGACGATGCCCAGAGCCGGCTCGACAGCAAGAACGGCAACGCGGCGCTGGGCAACTTTTCGCTCGCGGAGCTGAAAGCCATTCCCGACTACGGCGTCGACGTCGGCGTGTTCCGCCATCGCTGAAGCGCCATGGCCAGCCTTGCCCGACCCGCGATGCGCGAAGCGAAGGCCCGCCCGGCGGCGCCGCACGACGCACCGCCACGAACGCCGGCGCTGCGGCCGCTGCCCTCCAGCGGCTGCGCCTGCGGCGGCGGCTGCCCGGCCTGCGGCAGCCAGCGCGGCAGCGCCGAACAGCAAGCCGAGCGCTTCGCCGACAGCGTCGCGCCGGGTGCATCGCAGCCGGCGCGCGGCCGGCCGGTTGGCAACAGCATCGTCACGCCGCGCAGCATGGCCGCGCGCGGCGGCCGCCCGCTCGACACCGCGACGCGTGGCGAGTTCGAAGGCCGGCTCGGCGCCGACCTGTCGCGCGTGCGCGTGCACGACGACGCCGAAGCCGCCAGCTCGGCCAGCGGCCTGCGCTCCGACGCCTACACCTACGGCCAGCACATCGTCTTCGGCCCCGGCAACCACCGCCCGGGCACACCGGCCGGCCGCCATCTGCTCGCCCACGAACTGACGCACACGGTGCAGCAGCAGTCGGGCGCGAGCCATGTGCAGGGCAGCTTCTGGAGCGACGTGGCCGATGGCTTGTCGGCCGTCGGCAATGCCATCAGCGATGCGGCTTCGGCCGTCGGCAGCGCAATTTCCACAGCCGCGAGCTGGCTCGGCGACCGCATCCGCGATGTCGCGCAGTGGGCCATCGACCTGGTCACGCAACTGCCGGCGCGGCTGGTGCGGCTGGGGCAGACGCTGGTGCGCGGCTTCTGGGGCATCGTCACCTTCATCCCGGACGCGATCCAGGCGCTGGCCAGCGGCGGACTCAGCGGCTTCGGCAGCTTCCTGTGGGAGCGGCTGAAGGCCGGCGGCGCCTGGACGCTGGAGCTGTTCACGCGCGCCTTCGACGTGCTCGGCGGGCCGGAAGCCGTGGAACTGCTGCAGCACATCATCAGCCACGCCACGCCGCTGAAGGAAGGCGAACGCAGCGCCGCGCAGGCGGTGCTGGGCGAGAACGCCGTGCGCTGGGACCAGGTGCGCATCGCCGAAGGCGGCTACCTGCACCTGGTGTTCGCGCTGAACCACCAGCGCGCGGTGACGACCTTCCACACCATCAACATGCCGAGCGAAGGCGACCACGGCCGCAGCAACCTGGCCATCGTCGTGCACGAGATGACGCATGTGATGCAATACGAACGCACCGGCAGCTGGTACATCGGCCAGGCGATCCACGCCCAGGCGACCATCGGCTACGGCTACAACGGCGCCGAAGGCCTGCGCACGGCGCGCGCCGCCGGCCGCCACTACGCCAGCTTCAACCGCGAGCAGCAGGCGCAGATCGCGCAGGACTACTACAAGAACTTCGTCGAGCCGGGCGTCTTCTCCGGCGAGGACTACGACGCCTACCAGCCCTTCATCGACGAGCTGCGGCGGGGCGAGTTGTAGCGAGTCGCAGAAGTCCGGGCGTCTGCCGCCACTGGCTTGAATTGCTGTCGATACTTTGATCTGGATCAAATCGCGATCCGGTCTGGAAATTCGCGACATCAAGTCTCCATTCTTGCGGCCGAATTCCATGCGGACACGAGGAGGGCAACCGGTGCCCTTTGCCCGAACAAGGACGCCGAAGTGAGCAGACTCATGAACATCGAAGGTCGTGGCGCGGGCGTGCACGCCTTCGGTACGGACCCGCACGCGGAAAGCGTCGCGCTGGTCGACTTCTTCCGCTTCCACGGCCTGTGGGCGCCCGGCGTGCGTGCGTTTCGTCGCTTGCGCTTCTCCGCGAAGGCAAGCTGGATCAGCTTGGCCTTCCTGATCCCCCTGATCATCCTCGCGTGGAGCTATTTCGCCGCGAAGGAACAGGGCGCGTCCAATGCGCGCACCGAGCGCGACGGCGTCGAATTCGCACGCGCCGTGCTGCCGGCGATCAAGCATGCGCGGCAGCTGCGCCGCTTCACGCTGCTGGCCGCGACGACCGGAAAGGAATCGCCGGACCTTGCCGATGTGCGCGGCAAGCTGGAGGCGGACTTCGCCGCCATCAGGCTGGCCGACACGCGCTTTGGCGCGGCCTTCGGCACGCACGACTTGATCGGCGCCGCGGAGGCGGACCGGCAGGCCGCGTCCCCGGCCACCGCCAATGTCGCCGCGGTGCTCGATACGCACGGAAAGCTCAATGCCGCCCTGCGCGACCTGCTGTCGCAAGTGGCCGATGGCAGCGGGCTGACGCTCGACCCCGACCTGGACACCTACTACCTCATGGACGCCGCCTTCGGTGCGACCCCGACGCTGCTTGAACAGACCGCGCGCATGCGCGTCCAGGCTGCGGCGGTCGCCCGCACCGGCCAGGGCAAAGAGTCGGCGTCGACGGCGCTGCTGCGGGCGGACGGCGTGGCCGAGCTCGTGGCCCAGCAGATGGCGTCGGATCTGAAGAAGGTCATCGGCGTGCATCCGGAAATGGCCGCCGAGTTGGAATCCGCGGCAGGCTTGAAGAGCGTCGACATGCTGAGGGCGGCCGCCTTCCATGCGATCGCCGGCGGCGTGGATGCCGAGGCTTCCGACAAGGTGGACGAGGCGGGAGCGGCGGCGGTCAATGCCCTCGAAGCGCTGCAGGCGCGAAGCATCGACGCGCTGGACCGCCTGCTGCAGGAGCGCATCGGCGATCTGCAGCGCCAGATGACGGGCGTCGCGGTGGTGCTCGTCATCTGCGTGTGGATGGCCGCCTACCTGTTCTATTCCTTCTACCTGGTCATGAATGGCGGCCTGAACGAGGTGCGACGGCATTTGAAGCTCATGGCCGATGGCGACCTGACGAGCTTGCCGACGCCGTGGGGCAAGGACGACGCCGCCGAGCTGATGCTCGCACTGCGCGGCACGCAGGAGTCGATGCGCCGCATCGTCTCGAAGGTGCGCTCGGCATCCAACAGCTTTGTCGTCGCCAGCACCGAGATTTCGGGCGGCGCGAATGACTTGTCGGCACGCACCGAGCAGTCTGCAGCGAACCTGCAGCAGTCGGCCGCCTCCATCGAGGAGATCTCTGCCACCGCTCACCAGACTGCCAGCGGCGCCAAGCGGGCCGCTGAGCTGGCCACCGAGAACGAGCAGGTCGCCGCGCGCGGTGGCGAGATCATCGGCACCGTCGTCGACACCATGCAGCGCATCCACGCGTCGTCGAGCAAGATCGGCGACATCATCGGCGTGATCGACGGCATCGCCTTCCAGACCAACATCCTCGCGCTGAACGCCGCCGTCGAGGCCGCGCGCGCCGGTGAAGCGGGCCGGGGCTTCGCCGTCGTCGCGACGGAAGTCCGTGCCCTGGCGCAGCGCGCCTCGGCCGCGGCGCGCGAGATCAAGAGCCTTATCCTGGCAAGTGTCGAGCAGGTCTCCGCGGGCGCCGACGTGGTCAAGACCGCGGGCTCGACGATCGAGCAGCTCGTCGAGACGAGCAAGCGCGTCAACCACCTTCTGTCGGAGATAGCCGTCGGCGCGGACGAGCAGGCGCGCGGCGTCTCCCAGACGTCCCAGGCGGTGCAGGAGCTGGACAACGTGACGCAACAGAACGCAGCCCTCGTCGAAGAAACCGCGGCAGCGGCGGCCTCGCTGAGCGATCAAGCGCGCGCCCTGGCCGCTGAAGTGGCGCGATTCAAGCTCCCGGGACCGCGCAGACCGTGACACGCCATCCAGGCACAGCATGACCCGCCGGATCGTCGCTATCATCGACGCGCGAACAAGGAGACAAGATGAAGTCCTGCTTCTGGTTGGCGCTCGGCGCGGGCGCGTTCCTCTCTCTTTCGGCGGCGGCCCAGGAGGTCACGCTGACACGGCTCGATTGCGGCAGCGGTACGAACGACCCGCGGCGCTTCAGCGATACCTACGCTTATCGCGAGACGACGAAGCCCTTCACATTCAGCTGCTATGTCATCCGGCACGGCTCGGATCTGATGGTCTGGGACACGGGTTATCTGCCGGGTTCCGTGCCCAGTGCGACCAACAAACCGCTGACCGATCTGCTGAAGCAGATCAACGTCAATCCCGATGACGTGAAGTACGTCGGGATCAGCCATTTCCACGCCGACCACACCGGCCAGTTGGGCTCGCTGAAGAACGCGACCCTGCTGATCGGCAAAGGCGATTGGGATGGCATCAACGCGAATCCGCCAATGGGCGGTGCCAACGTCAAGGGGTTCGCCGAATGGATCGCCGAGAAGCGCAAGGTCGAGCCACTGAGCGCGGACAAGGACGTGTTCGATGACGGCACCGTCGTGGTACTGCGCGCTCCGGGCCACACGCCGGGGCACAGCATGCTGCTCGTCCGCCTGAAGGAGATGGGGCCCGTGATCCTGAGCGGCGACGCCGTGCACTTCCTCGAGAACTACGAGTACGAGGGCGTGCCGGGCTTCAACTTCGACCGCGCGCAGACCCTCGCCTCGATCCAGCGCATCAAGCAGATCGAGAAGAACCTGAAGGCGACGGTCATCATCCAGCACGACCCGCGCGACATTGGCAAGCTGCCAGCCTTCCCGGCCGCGGCGAAGTAAACCATCCCGTGCCGGCGTCGAGGTTCAGAACGTAGCCGGCTGCTCTTCGGGGGCCCTGGTGTTGCTCTTGAGTACGACACTGGCCTCAGGGACCGAGGAGTCGCCCGCCTGAGCGGGGTGGACCGGCTCCGAAGCTTTCGCGCTCCGTACCAGCCTGTCAGGGTGATGGCTGGCTACCGCGTATGCACCGGCGAAAACGAAGCCGAGGATGGCCACGGTGACGCCGGCGACTTGTGCTCTCGTGAGGTTCATGGCGAGGCCCTTGCGATGGGTGCAGACAGGCACGCATTGAGCGCCCGGTGACCCTCGGAGTACATGACTCCGATGGGGGTCGCCGACCCCCTAATCGCATCGACGCGGTCGGCCTGCCAGCGGCAAGGCGCCGTCTAGCCTCGCACCAGGCTCATCCCCGCTATCGCCGCCGCGCGTGGCGCACGCCCGGCACCCGGTCCACCTGCGCCAGCACTTGCGCCAGCCGCGCCGTGTCGCCGACCTCGATGGTGAAGGTCATCCACGCCGTGCCGTCCTTGGTGCTCTGCGAGTTGACGCCGGTGACGTTCATCTTGTCCTTGGCGAAGACCTCGGAGATGTCGCGCAGCAGTCCCTGCCGGTCGCTGGCTTCGATGACCACGTCCAGCGGGTACACGCTGTCGTGCGCGCGCCCCCATTCGACCTCGATGACGCGGCCCGGGCTCTTGCCCGCCATGTGGCGGAAGTTGCTGCAGTCGCGGCGGTGGATGGCCACGCCCTTGCCGCGCGTGACGTAGCCGCCGATGGCGTCCGGCGGCGCCGGCCGGCAGCAGCGCGACAGCGTCGTCAGCAGCGATTCGACACCGACGACCAGCACGCCACCCTTGCCGCCGTCGCTGCGCGAGCGGCTCAGGTGGATGGCGTCGCCATCGGGCGCGGCTTCGGCCGGGCGCAGCAGGTTCTCGATGTTGCGCAGCGAGAACTCGTCCTTGCCCACCACCTCGAACAAGGCGTCGGCGGTCTTGAAGCCGAGTTGGTCGGCCAGCGTCTCCAGCTTGACGGCGGTGCGGCCTTCGCGCTGCAGCAGCTTTTCCACCGCCTCGCGGCCGCGTGCGATGGTCAGGCCCTGCGCCTGCGCGTTGAACCAGGCGCGCACCTTGGCCCGCGCGCGCGGGCTTTTCAGGTAGCCCAGCTCGGGGTTCAGCCAGTCCAGCGACGGCCCGCCTTCCTTGGCGCTGACGATCTCCACCGTCTGGCCCGAATGCAGCGCCGTGTGCAGCGGCACCATGACGCCGTCGACACGCGCGCCGCGGCAGCGGTGGCCCAGGTCGGAGTGCAGGCTGTAGGCAAAGTCGATCGGCGTGCCGCCGGCCGGCAGGTCGATGATCGTCGCCTGCGGCGTGAAGACGTAGATGCGGTCGCCCGTGTCGACACTCTGCACCGCTTCGCTGGCCGCGCCCTGCAAGCTGAAGTCGCGCTCCCAGGCCAGCAACTCGCGCAGTACGGCCTTGCGGGCTTCGGCGATGCGCTCTTCGAATTCACCCGCCGCGCTGACGCCGGCGTAGCCTTTGGCGCCGGCCTCCTTGTACATCCAGTGCGCGGCTACGCCGTGCTCGGCGTGTTCGTGCATTGCGCGCGTGCGGATCTGCACTTCCACCGGCCGGCCGTCGTCGCCCAGCACGACGGTGTGCAGCGACTGGTAGCCGTTGGGCTTGGGCCGCGCGATGTAGTCGTCGAACTCGCCGTCGACGGCGCGGAAGCACTCGTGCACGCGCGACAACGCGGCGTAGCAGGCCGAGACGTCGTCGACGATGACGCGCAAGGCGCGCACGTCGAAGACGCGCTCGAACGACAAGTCCTTGCCCTGCATCTTCTTCCAGATGCTGTGCAGGTGCTTGGGCCGGCCCTGCACGTCGGCCTTCAGCCCCGCCTCGGCCAGCCGTTCGGCCAGCTGCCGGCGCACGGCTTCGATGCGGCTTTCGCGCTCGGTGCGCTTTTCGTCCAGCAGCCGGGCAATGCGCTTGTATTCGTCGGGCTGGAGGAAGCGGAAAGCCAGGTCTTCCAGCTCCCACTTGATCTGCCAGATGCCCAGGCGGTTGGCCAGCGGCGCGAAGATCTGCTGCGACTCTTCGGCCAGCTCGGGCGGGCACGGCGTCTTGCTGGCGGCAAACCAGCGCAGCGTCTGCAGCCGCGACGCCAGCCGCAGCAGCACCACGCGCAGGTCGCGCGAAAACGCCAGCAGCATCTTGCGCACACGTTCGGTCTGCTGCGCGCGCTGCTCGGCGCCGACGTGGGCGGCGCGCGCCGCGCGCTGGATCTGCACCAGCTTGCGCGTGTAGGTCACCAGGCTCGCATACGACGGGCCGAAGGCCTTGGCCACGACTTCCTCGGGCCGCTGCACGAAGTCGCCGGCGTAGACCAGGTAGGCGGCCGCACGCATCGACGGCGCGGCGCCGATGGCCTGCAGCACCGCCGCCACGCCGTCGGCATGGCCGAGCGCGCCTTCGCCGGTGTCCAGAATCTGGCCGGCGAGCAGCGGCTCGGCAAAGGCGCGTGCGCGCGCCGGCGCCGACGCGCCGTCTTCGCCGGCAGGCGCGGCTTCCTGGCTCGCCAGTTGGACGATCGCCGCGGCCGCATCTTGGGAATGAGTGCCCGGCGTGGCGGTCTTCATGGCGAGAGCAGGAACTCGCGCACGGCCTGGCGTTGATCGGCTGACACCAGGGTCGGCGCGTGGCCGACGCCGGCGAATTCGACCAGCTTCGCGCGCGGGCCGCGCTGCGTCATGGCCAGCGCCGTCTCGGCCGACAGCAAGTCTGATACGGCGCCACGCAGTAGCAGCGTCGGGCAGACGAGCCGCTCGTAGCTCTGCCACAGCATGGCTTCGCCGGCGGCGGCGATCTCGGGCGTGATGGCGCGGAAGGGCACGGCAATCGCCGGGTCGTAGTGCGGCTTGAAGCCAGCGCCGTCGGCCACCAGCTGCGGGCCGGTCAGCTCCAGCCACTGTTCACGGGTGTGCGGGCCGAAGCCTTGCGAAATGGCCCACAGCGCATCGGCCGCCGCCTCCAGCGTCTTCCAGTGCGCCGGCTCGCCGAGGTAGCCGCCGATGCGCTGCAGCGCCGAGGCCTGGATCGTCGGGCCGACGTCGTTCAGCACCAGCCGCCGGACGGGGCTGCCCGGCAGGCTGGCCAGGCCCAGGCCGATCAGGCCGCCCATCGACGTGCCGACCCAGTCGACGCTGTCGGCGTTCAGCCGGGCCAGCAGCGTGACCATGTCGGCCACGTAGGCCGGAATGGCGTAGCCCATCGGGTCGGCCAGCCGGTCGCTGCGGCCGCGGCCGACGACGTCGGGGCAGACGACGCGGTACTCGTCGGCCAGGCTCAACGCCAGGTGGTCGAAATCCCGCCCCTGCCGCGACAAGCCGTGCACGCAGACCAGCACGCGCGGGTTCGCCGGGTCGCCCCATTCCCAGTAGGCCATGCGGTGCAGGCCACGCGAGTTCAGGCATTGCACTTGGGCGAGTCGGGGTTCGGACATGGTCGTGGAGGTCGCGAGACAGGCGGGTCAATAATCGAACTATCGTAGCAATCGAAGGAGAGCAGCGCATGCTTCAGGGAAAGACCGCCCTCGTCACCGGCTCCACCAGCGGCATCGGCCTCGGCATGGCGCTGACGCTGGCCAGGCAGGGCGCGAAGATCATGCTCAACGGCTTCGGCGACTCCGCCGGCCCGCTGGCCCAGGTGCGCGCGCTCGGCGTCGAAGCCGCGTACCACGGCGCCGACATGAGCAAGCCGGCCGAGATCGAAGACATGATGAAGGCCTGCGCCGCCAGCCTCGGCGGGCCGGACATCCTGGTCAACAACGCCGGCATCCAGTTCGTCGCCAACGTCGAAGACTTTCCGGCCGAGCGCTGGGATTCGATCATCGCCATCAACCTGAGTTCGGCCTTCCACACCATGCGGCTGGCGCTGGCCGGCATGAAGCAGCGTGGCTGGGGCCGCGTCATCAACGTCGCGTCGACGCACGGCCTGGTGGCGTCGGCCGGCAAGAGCGCCTATGTGGCGTCCAAGCACGGCATCGTCGGGCTGACCAAGGCCGCGGCGCTGGAATGCGCGACCAGCGGCGTGACCGTCAACGCCATCTGCCCGGGCTGGGTGCTGACGCCGCTGGTGCAAAAGCAGATCAACGACCGCGCCGCCGCCGGCGGCATCACCGTCAAGGAAGCCGAACGCCAGTTGCTGGCCGAAAAGCAGCCTTCGCTGCGTTTCACGACGCCCGAGCAGCTGGCCGACCTGGCCGTGTTCCTGTGTTCACCGTCCGCCGACAACGTGCTCGGCGTGGCCTGGAACATGGACGGCGGCTGGGCGGCGCAGTAAGGGCAATACCAATACCTTCACCGCAGAGGTACCGAGGACGCGGAGTCAACGCAGAGAAACCCGTATTTCCTCTGCGAAACCTCTGCGTCCTCGGCACATCTGCGGTGAATGCCTTCTGTCTTGGAGCTTGAAGCCCAAGCTCAGCGTGCCGACATCTGCACGCTGCCGCTCACGCTGGCCGTGACGTTGGCCTTGCCGGCTTCCACCGGCAAGGCTTCGTCGGACGCGGCCGCCCGGGTGGCCTGCTGGCGGAACATCGGCACGGCGCCGCTCGGCGGCTCGTTCGCCGACACCGTGACCTCGCGGATCGTGTAGCCGGCAAAGCCGAACTGCTTGATGACCGCCTCGGCCTTGGTGCGAAAACGCGCGATGGCCTGGGCCGTGACGTCGGCGTCGACCTTCTCGCGCGCCTCGCGCGACAGCGAAAAGCCGACGCGCGCGATCGTCATCGTGCTGACGCGGCCGGTCAGCTGCGCGATGGCCGTCACGTCCTTGCCTTCGACGATGAGCTCGGCGCTGCCCTGCCAGCCGTTCAGGCCGCCCTTGGGCGAATAGCGCGGATAGAGCGAGAAGTTGCCCGTCTGCACGTCCACCTGGCCCGGCTTGGCCACCTTGCGCGCCTCGGCCAGCGCCGCGTCGACGGCCTGCTTCAGCTGGCTCTGCACGGCGCCGGCGTCGGCGCCTTCGCGGCTGGTGGAGAAAACGACCGTCAGCAGATCCTTCGTCACCTCCACCGTGGCATTCACCGTCAGGCTGACCACGTTCTGCGGCGGCGGCAGCACCTGGGCCTGGCTGGTGTGGCTGGCACAGGCGGCAGACAGCACGAAGGCGGCAGCCGCCCAGCGGGTAACGAGCATGGGAGAGTCCTTTCAGCGAAGAAGATACCGCTCGTCACAGCAGCGCGTGGCGAACCTCACGGGTTGACACCGCAGCGCGGCTGCCGTGCCGAAAGACTTGTAACAGATGGTCAGGGTTGACCCTGAGCCCGGTAAGCCCGCCAAAACGGCCCGCACAATGCGGCTGTTACAAATTTGGAAGCCGCGATGAACGCCCCTGCCAACGCCCGTGCCGACCGCATCGTCGTCGTCGATGATGATGCCCGCATCCGCGACCTGCTGCGCCGCTACCTTTCACAAGAAGGTTTCGAGGTTCTGCTCGCCGAAGACGCGAAAGCCTTGAACCGCGTGCTGACGCGCGACACCGTCGACCTGATCGTGCTCGACCTGATGCTGCCCGGCGAAGACGGCCTGTCGATCTGCCGCCGCCTGCGCGCGGCCAACGACGTCACGCCGATCATCATGCTCACCGCCAAGGTCGAGGATGTCGACCGCATCGTCGGCCTGGAAGTCGGCGCCGACGACTACCTGCCCAAGCCCTTCAACCCGCGCGAACTGCTGGCGCGCATCCACGCCGTGCTGCGCCGCCGGCCGGCACCCGAAGCGCCGGGCGCGCCGTCGAAGGAACCCCAGGTGGTGAACTTCGGGCCCTTCGAGTTCGACCTGTCGCTGCGCCGGCTGTCGAAGAACGGCGAGCAGATCGCGCTGACCACCGGCGAGTTCTCGATGCTGAAGGCGCTGGTGCGGCACCCGCGCCAGCCGCTGAGCCGCGACAAGCTGGCGCAGCTGGCGCGCGGCCGCGAGTTCGAGCCCTTCGACCGCAGCCTGGACGTGCAGATCTCGCGCCTGCGCAAGATGCTCGAGCCCGACCCGGCGCAGCCACGCTACATCCAGACCGTGTGGGGCGTGGGTTATGTCTTCGTGCCGGACGGCGCCAACTGAAGACCGCACGCGCCCTGGATCCCGCGGTCGCGGGTCCGACCCTCAGGCATGATGCGCGCCCATGCCGCGCAAAACCTTGGCCTTGAGTCTGTTCTGGCGCACCTTCTGCCTCTTGGCCATCCTGCTGGCCGGGGGTGTTTTCGCCTGGGTGCAGACGCTGCGCGCGCTGGAGTTCGAGCCACGCGCGGTGCAGGCGGCGCAGCAGATCGCCGGCCTGGTGAACCTGTCGCGCGCGGCGCTGAAAACGGCCGACGGCATCACCCGCGTGGCGCTGGTCAAGACGATGGGCCAGCAGGAGGTGATCCGCGTCGCGCCACGCGAGCCGGGTGACCGCTGGGAGCCTTTCGAGGTCGACCGCTTCACACGCCGCGTCAGCCGCGAGCTGAAGGCCGCGCTCGGCCCCGACGCGGTGGTTGCGCGCACCGTCAACGGCCACGCGGGGCTGTGGGTCGGCTTCTCGATCGAGCGCGACAACTACTGGCTGCAGGCCGAGGCCACGCACACCAGCCCGCTGACCAGCGGCACCTGGTTCGTCTGGATCGGCATCGCGCTGCTGGCCACGCTGGTGGGCTCGGTGGCGATCGCACGGCTCATCAACCGGCCGCTGAAGCAGCTGTCGTTCGCGGCCAGCCGCATCCGCGAAGGCGACCTCGATTCGCGGCTGGACGAGAACACGCTGACCAGCGAGATCCGCGAAGTCAACATGGGCTTCAACCGCATGGCGCGCGAGCTGGCACGGGTGGAAGAAGACCGCGCCGTGATGCTGGCCGGCATCAGCCACGACCTGCGCACGCCGCTGGCGCGGCTGCGTCTCGAAACCGAGATGAGCGTCAACGACGAGGAAGCCAAGCGCAACATGGCGATGGACATCGACCAGCTCGACGCCATCATCGACAAGTTCATGGACTACGCCCGCCCGGGCGAGACCGAGATGCGGCCGGTGCATGTGTCGCAGCTGATCGACCGCGAGGCGTCCGGCTTCCGCGACCCGTCGCAGATCCGCATCAACTCGCGCGTGGCCATCGACCTGAAGGTGATGGCCGACGAAACCGAACTCGGCCGCGTCTTCTCGAACCTGTTCGAAAACGCGCGCCGCTACGGCCGCGGCACCTACACCGGCGTGGCCGAGGTCACGGTGTCGTACGTGCGCACGGGGCCGTGGGTGATCCTCAGCGTGCGCGACCACGGCCCCGGCGTGGCGCCGGAAAAGCTGTCGCAGCTGACGACGCCGTTCTTCCGCGGCGACGCGGCGCGCACCGCCGCCACCGGCGCCGGCCTGGGCCTGGCCATCGTCGAGAAGGCGATGCAGCGCATGGGCGGCAGCCTGGAGCTGACGAATGCGCCGGACGGCGGGCTGATGGCGCACATCCGGCTCAAGCGGGCACCGTAGCGAACCGGGTCGTTGCCAGCGCGGCAGTCGGTCTTCGCATGACGCCGACGGCGGCGCGGCATAACATCGAATCTCCGCCTCCCGCGCGTTTGCCCACCGCCTCACCCCGATGCTGCTGCGGCTGTCCGACCTGCCCCAGATCGAACGCCCCGGCGGCGAACCGCTGCCGCTGGCCGCCCGCGACGCTGCACTGCTGGCCTGGCTGGCAGTCGAAGGCCCCACCTCGCGCGACCGGCTCGGCGCGCTGCTGTGGCCCGGCAGCAGCGAGAGCCAGGCGCGCAACACGCTGCGCCAGCGCCTGTTCCAGCTGAAGAAGGCACTCGGCGCGGACATCGCCACCGGCTCGCCGACGCTCGCGCTGGCACCTGGCGTCGAACACGATCTCGGCGACGCCGCCGAATTGCTGGGCGAGCTGACGCTGCCCGACGCGCCCGACCTCGACGCCTGGCTGCGCCGCCAGCGCGAGCTACGGCGCGGCCAGGAGCACGCGTCGCTGCGCGCGCAGATCGACGCCCTGGAAGCCGCCGGCGAGGCCGACGCCGCACTGCAGGTGGCGCAGGCCCTGCTGCGGCTGCAGCCGCTGTCGGAGCCGGCGCACCAGCGGGTCATGCGGCTGCACTACCTGCTGGGCGACCGCGCTGCGGCGCTGGCCGCCTTCGACGCCTGCGAGCAGATGCTGAAGCACGAGCTGGCCACGCGCCCATCGGCGAACACGCTGGCCCTGCTGGCGACGGTCGAACGCGCAGACGCGGCGCCGCTGCGGGGCGCCTTGCGCGCCCTGCCCGCGGCCGTGCAGCGGCCGCCGGCGATGGTCGGCCGCGAACAGGAACTGCAGCAGCTCGCGCAGGCCTGGCCGCGCGGCCAGGTCGCTGTGGTCATCGGCGAGGCCGGGCTCGGCAAGAGCCGGCTGCTGGCCGAGTTCATGGCCCGCCGACCTGGCGTCGTGCGTGCCGCCGCCCGGCCCGGCGATGCCGGCATGCCCTTCGCCACGCTGGTGCGCCTGCTGCGTGCCGTGGGCGAGCGGGGTGCCGCAGGCGCTGTCGACGCCGACACGCGCCACCAGCTGGCCCGCGTCATGCCGGAACTGGCCAGCGACGGCGCGGTGTTCGCCGAAGCGCCCCGCCAGGTGCTGCAGCAGGCCGTGGCGTGCTGGCTGCAGGCGCTGCCGGCGATCACCGGCCTGCTGCTCGACGACCTGCACTTCGCCGACGACGCCAGCCTCGAGATGCTGCAGTCGCTGCTGGCCGACAGCCCCGCCGGCCCGCCGCGCTGGGCGCTGGCCTACCGCGGCGGCGAGGCCGGCGCGGCGCTGCTGGCCCTGCAGGCGCAGCTGGCCGAAGGTGCTCGGCTGGCCCGCGTCGAGATCGCACCGCTCGACGCCGGCGCACTGGCCGACCTGGTCGACCAGCTCGACCTGGGCTGGTCAGGCGCCGCCGTCGCCGCACCGCTGCTGCAGCGCACCGGCGGCAACCCGCTGTTCCTGCTGGAAACCTTGAAGCAGGCCTGGCTGGAACCCGGCGCCGGCTGGCCCAAGCCGGAATCCGTCGAGCGCCTGCTTGACCGGCGCATCGCCAAGCTCGCGCCGGCGCCGTTGGCGCTGGCCCGCGTGGCGGCGATTGCCGGCAGCGACTTCAGCATCGAACTCGCCGCCGCGGTGCTGGGCGGCGCGCCGCTGCAGCAGGCCGACGCGCTGAACGAGCTGGAAGCCGCCCAGGTGCTGCGCGGCCCGCAGTTCACGCACGATCTGGTGTTCGACGCGGTGCTGCGCAGCGTGCCGCAGGCCATCGCGCAGCACGGTCATGCGCAGGTGGCGGCGTGGCTGGAGGCGCATCAGGGCGAGCCGGCTTGCATTGCCACGCACTGGTTCGCGGCCGGCCAGGCGGCCCGTGCGCCCCGGTGGCTGGGGCTGGCGGCCCGGCAGTCGATGCAGCGACTGCGCAATGCCGAAGCGCTGGCGTTCCTCGAGTCGAAGGCCGACGCGGAGGCCGAGGCCGGCGACAAGGCCGCTGCATTCGACAGCCAGGTGGAGGCCGTGACGCTGAGCCTGGATGTGGACCTCCACAACGAACGCGCCACGGCACGCTGCGAGCGCCTGATGCAATGGGCCGTCGGCCCACGGCAGCAATGCCACGCGCAGTTCTGGCGCACCAGCCTGGCCTTCCGCCGCTACGACATCGATGCACCGGCACAACTGCTGGCGGTGCTGAGCCAGGCCCTCGCGCTGAGCGAGACGCGGCTGGCCATGGAATGCCGCGTCATGCTGACCCTGGGTGCCCTGCGAGAGGGCAGACCGGTGGAGGCCCTGCGCCACGCGCAGGCCTGCGTCGACTGGGTCGAAGCCCACGGTGGCCTGATGCGGCGCGGCGAACTGCAGACCTACCTGGCGCTGCTGCAGGCGCGTATCGGCAGCGTGCATGCGGCGCTGATCCACCATGACAGGGCCATCGCCATCGCCCGCGAGCTGGGGGTGGCCCACCACGTGGCCAGCGTGCTTTCGCACCGAGCCGATACGCTTTTCGTGGCGGGCCGATCGCAGGAAGCCCTCGTATCCCTGACCGAGGCGCTGGACATCACCCTTCGGCACCAGACGGTGCCGGCCAACACCGTTGTGCTGAAGGTCCAACTGAGCTCGATCCTGTCGCGACTGGGCCACTTCCGGCGCGCCCTGCAGGCCGTGGACGACGCCGAGATGCTGTGCGCCGGGCTCGCCGAAGAGTCTGTGGTCGGCGTCCAGTCTCAGCGCGGTTTCTGCTGGGCCTACCTGGGCCAGTGGGGGCGCCTTCAGGCACTGCTGGAAGCATGGCCAGCGCCGGAGCGAATATCCACAACCCTGCGGGCAGCACAGGCCCGCCTGGCCGCGGCGCTCGACAAGGGCCTTGGCCGCCCTGCCCGGCCCGGCCTGGCTGACGCGCTGGCGCTGTTGCCCGAATCGGACCGCCAGCGGCAGGCGGTGTTCGCGCTCGACCTGGCGCCACTGCAGCCGCCGGCCCAGGCCTTGGCTGAGCTCGAAGCCCTGCGGAACGCGCTGGGCCCACAGGGCTTCGACGGCGATGTCAACACCGCCCACGTGCGCAGCGCGCAGATCGCGCTGGCCACCGATCCCGCGCTGGCGCGCGAGCACGCCTTGCTGGCCCTGGCCGGCGCCGAAGGCCGCGACCTGACCTGCGCGTACCGAGGCGAACTCTGGCTGCATTGCGCCCGCGCGCTGCAAGCCGCCGGCGACACCGCGCGCGCCGCGGCCGTGCTCGCCGAAGGCCAGGCCTGGGTGCGCAAGACCGCCGCCGAACACGTGCCCGACGAGTTCCGCGAAAGCTTCCTGCACCGCAACCCCACCAACGCCGCGCTGCTGGCGATGGTCATCGCGCAGGACTCGTTGGCGCCATAACACGCTCGTAACGAAACGCTGGCTACAACCCCGTCGACCCCAACGTCGACAGGAGCGAAGCGCGATGAACACCCGGAATCCCCCCATGGGCCGCTGGCCCGGGGGCATCGCCGCCGCGGCGCTCGGTCTGCTGCTCGGCGGCTGCGGCGGTGGCGATGATCCGCAAGCGGCATCGGCCAGCTACAGCGTCAATGTCACCGTCGGCGGCCTGGCCGGCAGCGGCCTGGTGCTCCAGGACAACGGCGGCGACGACCGCACGGTGGCCGGCAACGGCAGCGTCAGCTTCGCCACGGCCTTGAAGACAGGCACCGCCTACAGCGTCAGCGTGAAGACGCAGCCCAGCGGCCCGTCGCAGACCTGCAGCCTCGCCGGCGCCAGCGGGCACCGTCGCCGCCAGCGGCGCGCCGGGTGACGTGTCCGACATGTCCGCCGCCGCCGGCATCGTGGTGCTCAGCGAGTCGCTGGCGGAAACCTACGTGGACCGGCGCACCACGCTGTCGGGCTACGTCGACCGCTACACGCCGGGGGCCATGCTGTCGCAGTCGCAAGCCGCGCACTTCGACGAGACGGTGACGCTGCTGGCCGGCGAGATCTACCGCATCGAGTTCGACACGCAGGCTTCGGTGTCCGGGTTCAGCACGCCGGTTCCCGAACCCGCCAGCGCGGCGCTGTGGCTGGCCGGACTGGCCGGCCTTTGCGCGGCGCGGCAGCGGCGGCGCACGTGGTTCCGACGCTCCTGCGCTTTGCGCCTGTCGCGGCGACGGTGAAGGCGGGGCTCTGCGTCGGGCGTGGTCGCCATAATCCGCGCGTCCGCCCAAACTTGCCCGCCATGCCCCTGATCCTGATCGTCGATGACGACACCGAACTCGCTTCGATGCTGGTCGCGTTGCTGCGTCGAGAGGGCTGGGAAGCCGAGGCCGTACACACCGCGGCCGACGGCGCACGGGCCGAGCAGGCGCTCAAACCTGCCCTGGTGTTGCTCGATCTGATGCTGCCCGATGGCAGCGGCCTGGAGCTGTGCCGCTACTGGCATCGCAAGCGACCCGAGTTGCGCATCATGATGCTGACGGCGCGTGGCGGCCCATTTGACCGCGCGCTGGGCCTGGACCTGGGTGCCGATGACTACCTGGCCAAGCCTTTCGAAAAGCATGAGTTGCTGGCCCGGGTGCGGGCCTTGCTGCGGCGTCAGCGGGCCCCCTTGGCGCTCGATGCCGACATCCAGTGGGGTGCCTTGACCGTACACGTGTTGCGGCGCGAAGTCACGATCCAGGGCCGGCCGCTGCCGCTGTCGAGCAACGAGTTCAAGCTGCTGATCGAGCTGGCGCGGCAGCCGGGGGTGGCGGTCAGCCGCGACAGGCTCAGTGCGGCAGTCCAGGCCGGCAACTACCGGCCGCTGGACCGGGCGGTGGACATGCAGGTGGCCCGGCTGCGCAAGCGGCTGACCGCGGCGCTGCCCGATGTGCACTGGATCGACACCGTGCGCGGCGAGGGCTACGCATTCGTGCCGCGCGGCCTTGCCGGCAGCGACGCCGCGCCGCTGGGTCCGCGGTAGAGGTGGCAGTCTCGCGCCTGCTGGACAGTCTGTTCGCGCGGATGATGATCGCGCAGACGGTGTTGCTGCTGCTGGCGCTGCTGATGTTCGGCAGCCTGATGGCCATCGAGCGGCACATCATGCTGGCGCCCCTGCGGGCGCGCACCTGGGCGCCACGCGTGCAAGCCGCTCTGGCGGGCAGCGCGTCGGCCAACGACCCCGATCTGGCCAAGACCTACAAGATGACCGTCGTACCGGTGCGCCCGCCCCACCTGTGGCTCGAGGTGACGGACTGGACGCCGATCGCAACTGCGAAGATCGAGCTGCAACGGCTCGGCGTGCTGACCGGCGATGTGTACCTCGATTGGTACGACGGGCAGCCGGTGCTCTGGGCGCAGGTATGGCAAGACAGGCAGCCGATCCGCTGGTTGCGCGCCGGCGCATTCGACCAGATGCCGCGCTGGACCAGCCGGGTGACGGCGGGCCTGGCGCTGCTGACCCTGGTGAACCTGCTGGCCGGCTGGTTCTTCGTGCGCCGGATTACCGCGCCGATCGAACGGCTGCGCCGCATGATGCACAGCCATGCCCAGCCCGGCCAGGTCATGGCCGGCGGCTCGACACCGGGCCCGGGGCGTGGGGCCTCGGCCGAAATCCGGGCCATGCACGACGACTACCAGCGCCTGATGGCTGAACTGCAGCGCCATGAGCGCGAACGGGCGCTGCTGCTGGCCGGGGTGTCGCACGACCTGCGCAGCCCGCTGGGCCGCATCCGCCTGGCCGCCGAGATGCTGCCCGAGCACGAGGACAACCAGCAAGGCGTGGCGTCCATCACCCGCAACGTGGATCTGGCCGACGCCTTGGTGGCGAGCTTCCTGGACTACACGCGCGCCGCTGAATTGGCGCTGGACGAACAAGTGGACGCGGCGGCGGTGCTGCGCGGTCTGGTCGAGCGCCTCGGCCGCCCGCCAAAGGCGTTGCAGCTGCAGGCGCCGCCGCAATTGATGTTGACCCGCTCGAACGCACTGCTGATCGACCGCCTGGCCTTCAACCTGGTCGACAACGCCTTCAAGCACGGCCGCCCGCCCGTGCGCCTGGTCGCCTTCGAACACGCCAGCCAGGTGGTGATCGACGTCATCGACCAGGGCGCCGGCCTGACGGCCGCCGGCGGCACCCGGCTGTTTGATGCCTTTGCGCGCGGCGACAGCAGCCGGGGTACGCCTGGCCTGGGGCTGGGCCTGGCCGTGGTGCAGCAGATGGTCGGCCGCCTGCAAGGCCAGTTGAGCCACTTTCAGGGCGAGACCGGGCAGACCGTGCGCATCGTGCTGCCCAAGGCCGCCCCGGCGGCTTGACGTTCCGGCGCCCGGCGCGCAACCGGCGATTGTCACGGCGGCGTCACCACGAGTGACCCGACGTGATCCGCAAGGCGACTCGACCGCGTCAACATCCGAAGAGCGCGAAATGTTCGCCGCGATCCCGAAATTGGCAACCCACAGAATCCAAATGAAAGCCATCTCCACCGTGAAGCACCTGTCCTGCGCCGCCGCCCTCCTGCTGTCGACCCTGCCCGCCTTTGCCCAGGACAGCACGTCAACCGCGCCAACCACGTCAGCCACGTCAACCGAGGCAGCCTCTGCCGCCGTCCCGGCCAGCGCCGCCAATGCCGCGGCCGCCCTGCGCAAAGCGCACGAAGCAAGCTGCAAGGCCTCGGCCGGGGACAAGTCCGGCGAAGAGCTGCGCGGCTACATGCGCACCTGCGTCTCGGAGCGCGCCGAGAAGGCCAAGGCCTGCCGCACGGCTGCAGGCGACAAGCGGGGCCCGGCACTCGCCGCGGCCATGTCGGACTGCATGGCCAAGTGACACCGTTGCCGCGTACACAAACCATGTCAAACACCCAAGCCCGGCGCAAGCTCGGCACCTGGTCCTGCGCGGCGCTGATCTGCGCCGCCGTGCCCCTGCTCGCCAATGCCACCGACACTTCCACCGACGGCCAGAAGGCCTACGCCGATCTGCAGACGGCCTTGGCCACGGCCAAGAGCAACGGCGCCATCGACGCCACGCGCAGCCTCAACGACCAGTTGAAGGGCTACCCATGGCGCACCGTCTATGAGTTCAAGCAGGTGCAGAAGACGAACCTGCCCGGCACCCGCATCGCCCTGGTCGCGTTGCCGACCTGGAGCCAGCTCGACGCCGAGAACTACCTGATCAAGAACAACCTGCCGTTCAGCGGCGGCCCGGCACCGATGAACTGCCCGGTGGCGCAGCTGGGTGGCGCCGCCGGCCGGCTGATCGAGGTGACGGTGAACGGCAAGACAACGACGCTGACGGACGATCAGATCAAGCAGAAGCTCAACGTTGTCGATGCCGCAACCGGCAAGACGACCTGGGACAGCTTCGTCGCCTTCCGCGGCAACTTCTGCGCCACGGTCTTCAACCTGGCTCAGCTGAGCTTCCGCTACAAGCAGTATCAGGCCGCGCAGAGCCATCTGGCGGAGTGCAAGGACAACGGCCTGCAGATCACCACGTGGGAGAAGAAGCAGGGCTTTGACTTTCCGAACAACAAGCACCGCACGGCGGCGGTGGGTGGCGGGATCCTGTTCAAGTGCGGCAAGGCCGACAAGAACGACAGCTCCCAGGGCATCGGCTACGACTCGTGGTTCAAATGGAGTGACGACGACCCGGTGCCCTTGAACATCCTGCAGACGCTGGCTCAGTCCCCGCCATCGAAGAACGAGTGCCCGAAGACCTGCATTCCGATGGTCAAGAGCGGCGGCGTCGATGCCAAGCTCTGCGTCGGCCTGGACCCGGGCTACAACAACGCGGACGCCACGGTTTCGCTGAAGCTGGGGGGCTCGTTCAAATGGGACGGCCGCGGCAAGTCGCTCTGCAGCCCGACGATCAGCGTGCCCGCCCCGTTCGGCATCGCCGCAAGCCTGGATGAATTGGCCGACAGCGCCAAACAGAGCCTGAAGGACAAGATGCAGTCACAGCTGAACGCAAGCCTGGCCAAGGACGGCAACCCCGCGGTCAAGTTGCAGACCCTGCTGGGCAAGTCGCAGTAACCCTAGAAATAACCGCCACCGAGTCCTGCCCATGCCGCTATTCCCGACACGCCAATGCCTGATGTTCACCCTGTGTGCGGTGCTGACGTCCGGTGCCTCGGCCGCCAGCCCGCCGCCTGCCAAAGCCAGCGTGGCCTTGTCCGAGACCTACTGGTACGTACCCACGGCTTTCATGCCCGCATTGAGTTATGACCCGCAAACCGGCAGCGGCGTGCCGATCTCGGACCAGACCGTGTGGCACATCCGCAAGTCCGTCGACGGCTACTTCTGGGGTGACACGGTGGCGGTCTTCTCGGGTGACAACGCGGGCGCTGCCGGTCGGGCTCCGGTCTGCAGCAAGATGGCCGGCACCGTCACGGGCTCGGGCGATGTGCTGATCTCCTTCATCAATGCCGACAGCCGAAGCTCGACGGTGACGACCGGCTTCGGCCGCATCAAGGACAAGGAGGGTCAGAAGGCCTTCGAGATGCAGATGAGCACGGGCCAGAACAAGCTGATCCTGCATTGGGCCGAAATGTGGCCCTGCGTGAAAGGCCAAACATGCTGGACCCAGCTGCCGGGCTCGACGCTGGGCATCGAAGCGTTCGTGGCGCAATGCGCCGCCAAATGAGGCCCCGGGCTGGCGGCTAGATATCCAGAGCCTCTCACCTTGGCACGGCGACCGCAAAAACCGGCACCGCGGCTGCCTTGCCCTTGAAGACCTCTGCGCCCAGTGCCTCGGTGGCGCAACGGCCGCCCAGCGCCGCGTGCGTGTCGCCATCGATCAGGATCGTCTGCCCCGCCACCTTGGTGTGCGCCTCCAGCCGCGCCGCCAGGTTCACGGTGTCGCCGATGCAGGTGTAGGTGGCACGCTGCTGGGTGCCGGTGTAGCCGGCCACGACCTCGCCGCTGGCGATGCCGATGCCGATGTGGATGGGCGGCTTGCCCGCCGCGGCGCGCTCGACGTTGAACAACTCGATCAGCTCGATCATGTCCAGCGCCGCGCGCACCGCCGCCAGCGCCGGTTCGGGCACCGGCAAGGGCGCGCCGAAGATCGCCATCAGGCCATCGCCGATGATCTGGTTGACCACGCCGGCGTGGCCGCTGATGGCGTCGAACATCAGCGCGTAGTAGGCGTTCAGCAGCTCGATGGTCTCGTCCGGCGCTTGCGATTCCACCAGCGCGGTGAAGCCGCGGATGTCGCTGAACATCACTGTGGCCTGCACGTACCGGCCGCCGAGCGCAAAACCCGATTGCTCCAGGTCCTGCGCCACCGCGGACGTGGCAAAGCGCCGCACCAGCGCCTTCTGCTGGTCACGCAGGCGTTTTTTCTCCAGGCTGGCGTTGACACGGGCCTTCAGCAGCACCGGGTTGACGGGTTTGAGCAGGTAGTCCTCGGCACCGAGTTCGATGCAGCGCACGACGTTGGTCAGGCCCTCCAGCGCCGAGGTCACGATGACCGGCAGGTCGCGCAGCGCCGGGTCGGCGGTCAGCTGCTCCAGCACCTGGAAGCCGTCCATCTCGGGCATCGCAATGTCCAGCAGCAGCAGGTCGTAGGCGCCTGCGCGCAGCATCTCCAGCGCGACGCGGCCGTTGTCGGCACGCTCCGTGCGGTGGCCCAGCAATTCGACGTTGCGCGCGAGCAGCAGTCGGTTGACCTTGTTGTCGTCCACCACCAGCAGGCGCGCGCCGGACTCAGCCATGGCGCAGCTCCTGCAGCGCCGCGGCCGCGCGCCGGTACTCGTCGGCCACGGCGTCGAGTGCCTGGCCATCGCCGGCCGCGGCCAGGCTGCCCAGTTCGAGGCTTCGCGCCAGCGCGCCCAAGGTCGTGGCCCCGAAGGTGTTGGCGTTGGACTTCAGCGAATGCGCCGCCCGCTCGAAAGCCGGCGCCTGGCCCGCCGCCAACGCGCGCCGCAGTTCGGCCAGCAGGCCGGGCGCTTCTTCCAGGAAGGTGTCGACCAGTTCGGCCACGAAGTCGGCACCGGCGGTGTCCTGCAACTCGGTGAAGGTGGCCAGGTGAATGGTGGGGGCACTCATGGGGTGGGTTTCTTGCGCGCGGGCGCGTTGTGGAGGGCCTCGACCAGGCGGTCGATGCGGATGGGTTTGGTGACGTAGTCGTCCATGCCGGCGGCCAGGCACTCTTCGCGGTCGCCCTGCATCGCGTTGGCGGTCATCGCGATGATGCACGGGCGCTGCCCGGCGGGCCATCTCGCGGTGATCTGCCGCGAGGCTTCCAGCCCGTCCATCTCCGGCATCTGCACGTCCATCAGCACCACGTCGTATGGCTGGCGCTCGATGCTTTCGAGCGCCTCGATGCCGTTGCTGGCCAGGTCGGCGCGGTAGCCCATCTGGCTCAGCAGGCGCAGCGCCAGCTTCTGGTTCACCACGTTGTCTTCGGCCAGCAGGATGCGCAGCGGGTGCCGCTGCGCCATCTCGGCGTCGATCCGCGGCTTGGCGGCCTCGGGCCTGCGCGGCACGGTGTCCTTCACCAGCAGCGTGACCAGCACGTCGAAGAGCTGGCTCTGGCGCAGCGGCTTGGCCAGCGTGGCGGCGAACGGGCCGTCCGCCGCCCCGCGCTGGCCGAGCGAAGTGAACAGCACCAGCGGCAGGTGGTGGCCCGCGGCGCGGATGCACTGCGCCAGCATGGCGCCATTCATGCCCGGCAGGTGCATGTCGACGATCGCCAGGTCGCAGGGCTGCCTGGCCAGCATCTCGAGCGCCACTTCGGGCTCGCCGGTGTCCTGCGCCACCATGCCCCACTTGGCGGTCTGCAAGGCCAGGATGCGGCGGTTGGTGGCGTTGTCGTCGACGACGAGGATGCGTTTGCCCTTCAGCGACGGCTGCTCGCCAATGAAATCGTGCCGGCTCCCCAGCGGCAAGGCCGCGGGCCGCGCGCGGATCGTGAAGTGGAAGCTGCTACCTTGACCAGGGCCGGCGCTGTCCACCCACATCGCGCCGCCCATCAGCTCGGCCAGAAGCTTGCTGATCGCCAGCCCGAGGCCGGTGCCGCCGTACTTGCGGCTGGTGCTGCTGTCGGCCTGGCTGAACTTCTGGAACAGGCGGCCCTTGCCTTCGGCGCTCAGGCCGATGCCGGTGTCGCAAACCGTGAAGTGCAGTTGCTCGCCTTGCGCCGAAACCGTCAGCACGACCTCGCCCTTCTCGGTGAACTTGACGGCGTTGCCCAGCAGGTTGAGCAGGATCTGGCGCAGCCGCGTCACGTCGCCGCTGATGGCCACCGGCACGTCGCCGTCGAACACGTAGGCGATGGCCAGGTGCTTTTCGGCGGCACGGCCGGCGATCAGGTCCATCGCCGATTCGACGCACTCGCGCAGGTCGAAGGGCTGCGCCTCGATACTCATGCGCCCGGCCTCGATCTTCGAGAAGTCCAGGATGTCGTTGATGATGGTCAGCAGCGAATCGCCGCTGTCGCGGATGGTGCTGGCGAAGTCCCGCTGTTCGTCGTCGAGCGGTGTGTCCAGCAGCAACCCGCTCATGCCGATCACGGCATTCATCGGCGTGCGAATCTCGTGGCTCATGGTCGCCAGAAAGGCGCTCTTGGCCTCGTTGGCGCTTTCTGCAAGCAGCCTCGCGGCTTCGGCCGCGGCGCGGGCCTCTTGCGCCTCGGCAAAGAGTTGCGCGTTGCGGATCGCCACCCCCACGCCGGCGGCCAGGGTCTCCAGCAGCTTGCGGTCGTCGGCGCTGAAGCGCCCCTCCTCGCGCGTGCTCTGCACGCTGATGACGCCGATGGACTTGCCCTGCACGACGATGGGCACGCCCAGGTAGCTGGCCGCCTGCACGCCCAGCTGCGTAGCGCCGATGGCGTCGGCGGCGCCGTCCACGTCCTCGTTCAGCAGCAGCGCCTGGCCGGTCTCGATGATCTTGCCCGTCAGCCCCGCGCCCAGAGCCTGGTCGCCGAGTTCCTCGCCATGCACGTAGGGGAAGCGGATCAGCGCGGCTTCTTCGTCCACCAGGGCCACGTAGACGATGTCGGCGCGGAAGGTCTCGCGCATCTTGTCGCCCAGGGTGCGGATCAGTTCGTTCAGCTCGATCTTGGCGTTCAGCGCCTGGCCCAGCGCGTTGACGGTGGCCAGCTCGCTGGCGCGCTGCTCGGCCTGCGCCAGCAGGGCCTGCGTCTGCGCGAACAGGCGCGCGCCCTCCAGCGCCACGCTCATGCTGCTGGCCAGGGTGGTCAACAAGCGCAAGTCGCTGTCGCTGAAGGCATGCTCGCGGTCGACGTTGTCCAACCCGATGGCGGCGATGACGCGGCCATCGGCCAGCACCGGCACGCGCAGCACACTCTTCGCCGGCTCCGTGCCCGGGATGGTGGCCTGCACCACACCCAGTTCGGCCATGCGTTCCGGCATGCGTTCGTTCACCAGCCAGGGCTGCGCCGTGCGGACGAGGTGCCAGCCGAGCTTGGAGATGGGTGCATCCGGCACCTCGTGTCGCCGTCCGCGTTCGATCAGGTAGGCGTAGTGGCGCAGGTCGGCATCGGCATCGAAGGTGGCGATGCTGATGCCCTGCGTATCGAAGAGTTCGCGCAGCTTCTCGCCCACCAGTTCGTGGATGGAGCGTGCGTCCAGCTTGTTGGCCAGGCCGGCCTGCACGCCGTTGATGATGGCCAGCTCGGCAGCGCGGGCATCGGTTTCCTTCAGCAGGCGCTGGGTTTCGTCGAACAGCCGGGCGGCTTCCAGGGCCACGCCCATGCTCGCCGCCACGGTCTGCAGCAGGCGCACGGCTGAATCGTCGAAAGCGTGCTCACGCTCGTGGTTTTCGAGCAGGAGACAGCCCAGCACGCGGTCGCCACCGACGATCTGCACTTGGACACTGGACAAGGATGAGTCGGTGCCCGGCAGCACTGCGATGCCCGCCGCCCGCTGTTGGGCCACCGTACCGAATACACGCGGGGGCGCCGGCACCAGGAGGTCGTCGCGCAGAGCCGTCGGTTCCATCGTCAGGCGCTGGCCATGCTCGTATTCGTACAGGTAGTGGGCCAGCCGCGCTGGCCGGTCGTACCAGCGGATGCCGACGTCTTGCGTGTCCAGCACCTCGCGCAGCTTGTTGCCCACCAGGTCGACGATGGCCCGGAAGTCCAGCTGTCCGGCCATGCCCTGCTGGATGCTGTTGATCACCGCCAGTTCGGCGTTGCGCTGCTCGGTTTCCTTCAGCAGGCGCTGGGTCTCGTCGAACAGGCGGGCACTCTGCAGGGCCACGCCCATGGCCGAGGCGACTGTCTCCAGCAAGCGCACGTCGGACTCGCCGAAGGCATGTTCGCGCCGGTGGTCTTCGATCTGGATGTTGCCCAGGGTCTTCTCGCCGGCAGCGATCTGCACATTGAGCATCGACTTGGCCTGGTCGGTGCCCGGAATGGCACCGAGGCCGGCGGCCACCTGTTCGGCGACCGTGTTCAGCAGCCGCGGTGGTCGCCGTGCCGTCGTGCGCTGCCAGCCGTCGGCGTCGTACTGACGCGGCGCAATCGACATCCGCTTGCCATGCTCGGTTTCGTAGAGGGGGTGCAGCACGCGGCTGTCGTGATCAAGCCAGCGAATGCCGATGTCCTCGCTGCCCAGCACCTCGCTCAGCTTGTCACCCACCAGTTCGACGATGCCCTGGAAATCCAGCGAGCCGGCCATGCCTTGCTGGATGCTGTTGATCACCGCCAGTTCGGCGTTGCGCTGTTCGGTTTCCTTCAGCAGGCGCTGGGTCTCGTCGAACAGGCGGGCGCTCTGCAGGGCCACGCCCATGGCCGAGGCGATGGTCTCCAGCAAGCGCACGTCGGACTCGCCGAAGGCATGTTCGCGCCGGTGGTCTTCGAGCTGGATGTTGCCCAGTATCTTCTCGCCGACGGCGATCTGCACGTTGAGCGCCGACTTGGCCTGGTCGGTGCCCGGCATGATCCCGCTGCCGGCGGCCACCTGCTCGGCGACCGTGTTTTGCAGGCGCGGTGGTCTCCGTGCCGCCAAGCGCTGCCAGCGCTCGGCTTCGAGTTGAAGCGGCGGCAGCGCCAGCCGCTTGCCATGTTCGATTTCGTAGAGGTAGTGCACGATGCGGCTGTCGTGATCGAGCCAGCGAATGCCGATGTCCTCGCTGCCCAGCACCTCGCTCAGCTTGTCGCCCACCAGATCGACGATGCCCTGAAAGTCCAGCGAGCCGGCCATGCCCTGCTGGATGCTGTTGATCACCGCCAGCTCGGCGTTGCGCTGCTCGGTTTCCTTCAGCAGGCGCTGGGTCTCGTCGAACAGCCGCGCGTTCTCCAGCGCCACGCTCATCGCGTTGGCCAGTGTCTCCAGCAGGCGCACGTCGCCTTCGCTGAAGGCGTGCTCGCGTTCCATGTCGATGAGGTTCATCACGCCGCGCACTTCGTTGCCGGCGATCATCGGCACGAAGAGGGCCGCCTTTTCGCTGCGCGAACCCGGGATCACGCGCGCGCCGTATTGCCGGTCGGCCGCCTCCATGTCCTGGTTGATCACCAGGGTCTGGCGGGTGCGCAGGATGTGGGCGTTGTAGCCCTGCTCGCGCATCGGCGTGGAGTCCAGCGCGATGCGCTGGCCGCTTTCGTAGACGTAGGGGTAGTGCACTTGCCGCTGGGCATGGTCGAAGACGCGGATGCCGATGTCGCGCCCGCCGAAGATCTCGCGCACCTTGTCGCCCACGGCGTCGTAGATGCCCTGGATGTTCAGCTCGGCTGCCAGCGCCGCCTGCACGCTGTTGATCACCGCCAGCTCGGCGTTGCGCTGTTCGGTCTCCTTCAGCAGGCGCTGGGTCTCGTCGAACAGCCGCGCGTTCTCCAGCGCCACGCCCATGCTCGAAGCGATGGTCGAGACCAGGCGCTCGTCGGTTTCGCTGAAAGCGTTCTCGCGTTCGTGACTGCTCAGCGTGACGGCGCCCAGGACGCGTTCGCCGGCCAGCATCGGCACCGCCAGCAAGCTCAGCTCGGGGTCGGTTCCCGGCGTCGTGGTGACGCCGCGTGCTGCCTGCTCGGCCGGTGAGTTCAGGCGCCAGACGCGGCGCCCGGCCAAGAACCGCGCCACCGGTCCATCGGGGGCGACCTGGCGCGGCGCAATGTTCAGTCGCACGCCATGTTCGTAGCAATAGAGCTGCGAGATCACGTTGCTCGCCTCGTCCCACCAGCGAATGCTGATGTCGCCGGTATCGAAGACCTGGCGCAGCTTGTCGCCCACCACGTCGACGATGGCCTGGAAGTCGAGCTCGGCGCCCACCGCCTGCTGGATGCTGTTGATGATCGCCAGCTCTGCCGCGCGCTGCTCCGCTGCGGCCTGCGCGGCGCGCGCTTCGGCGGTGCGCTCTTGCACCTTGGCTTCCAGCCCCTGGGCCCAGCGCGCGTTGTCCAGCGCCACCGCGGCTTGCGCGGCCAGCAGGCCCAGCAGTTGCTCGTCGGTTTCGTGAAAGCGGCCGAAGGCGCCTTCGATGTCGGCGTACAGGTGGCCGATGACCCGGTTCTGGGCGACCAGCGGTGCCATCAGGCATGAACGCTGGTCCACAGCCTCGGCGCCATCGGGCCCGTGCCGCAGCTTCACGGCGCGCGTGCGCCGGGCTTCCTGCAGCCAGGGCGTGACGGCGGCCAGCAGCGCGCCGGCGTCCTCGCCGTCGGGCAGCAGCGAACCAGCAATGTGGAACGCACCGGGGCTCTGGTCGAACACCAGCAGCACCCGCTGCGCGCCGCTCAGCTCGGTCACCTCGTCGACCAGGAACTCGGCCAGTTCTTCGGCGCTGCGCAGCTCGTTCAAACGCAGGCCGGTGTCGACCAGCCGCTGGAAGGGTTCGCGCAGGTTGGCCGCGCCGGCCAGGTGGGCCTCGCGTTCGGCCGCCGGCAGGCCCTGCGCGCGGGCCTCGCGCAGCCAGGAACGCACCACCTGGCGGTGGGCCTCGTGCTTGTTCAGCGCGTTGCGGCGCAGGCCCTCGTCGCTCAGGCCGTTGACGATGTTCAGCACGAAGCGATAAGCCTGCTGCAGCGCGGCGCGCGCTTCGGCCGTGCGGCCCTTGGCCTGCAAGGCCTGCGCATGCGTCCACCACACCAGCGGCGGGGCCATGCCGTCCAGCGTGGCCAGCCCGTTGGCGCGGTGCAGCGCGGTGGCGCGGCGCGTGTGGGCCAGGGCCTTGGCGTCATACCCGCTGGCCAGCCGGGCCTGCGCCGCCTCGCTCAGGAACTGGATCAGGCAGCCCGGGTCGATGGCTTCGATCTCGGCCACCGCGCGCTCGAAACAGCGCGCCGCCTGCAGCGGGTGGCCGTGCCGCAGGGCCAGGCGGCCTTCGGCCATGGAGGCATTGCCGGCAAAGCGGCGCAGCGGCGTTTCGCGGTGGCGCAACAGCACGCTGGCCGCGGTCGCCTCGGCGGCCGGGTGCCGCATCAGGTACTCGGTCTCGAACAGGGCCCAGCCGACAGCGATCCAGCCGGTCTTGTTGCCTTGCCGGTCCAGGGCCTCGAGCGCCTCGTAGGCGGAGCGGCGGGCGCGGTGGAACAGGCCCAGCGTGCGGTAGGTCTCGTTCAGGTTGCCGGTGACTATGGCCAACCCAGACAGGTTGCCGCCGGCCGTGTATGCAGCCAGCGCCTGCTGCGACAGTTTCAGCGACGCGGCCATGTCCAATTCATGGAAGGTCAGCAGGTTCAAGGCCCCGCCCTGGCCGGAAGGGTCACCCCACAGCCTTGCCAGCGCCAGCGCCGCGCGCGTAGCCGCGTCGCTGTCGGCGACGCGGCCCAGCGAACCCAGCACCGAGCCCTGCGCTTGCAACGCGCGCCCTTGCAACACGGGCCGGCCAAGCTGCTCGAACAGCGCGACAGCGCGCAGCGCGCAGGACAGTGCGCTGTCGAGGTCGATGCGCGCGCCGTTCATGGTCTGGGCCAGCCTGACCAGCGCCCAGGCCTCGGCCTCGGCCTGGCCGCTGGCGCGCGCGGCCTTCAGCGCGGCACGCGCTGCACGCACGGCGCCTTCGGGCTCGCCCTGGCGCGAGAGCACCATCGCCATGCGGCTGAACGCGCGCGACAGCAGCACCGGCGTGCGTTCGCGCCGCGCCAGCGCCTGCAGGGCTTCGGCGTCGGCGCGTGCGTGCTGGAGTTCGCCGCGCGCCACCCAATTCTCGGCGCGCAGATCGAGCAGTTCGGCCTGCTCTGCGGCGGCCAGGCCGCCGGCTTCAAGCAGCGCCGTGGCGCGTTCGATGGCGGCCAGCGGCTGGCCGGTCCAGGTCAGCGAGTCGACCTCGGCCACGGCGGCGGCCATGGCCGGGCTTGGTTTGCGTGGGGATGGGGACATCGTTCAGCCGCGCGTGAGCAGGCACACGGCGCGCGCCTCGATCGCCCGGCCCTCGCCCACCGGCCCCATCTTCTCGGCCGTCTTCGCCTTCACGTTGACGGCGTCGGCGGCAATACCCAGTGCCGCGGCAATGCGCTCGCACATCGCCGCGATGTGCGGCGCCATCTTCGGCGCCTGGGCCACGATGGTGCTGTCGACGTTGACGATGTCGTAGCCGGCAGCGCGCACGCGGCGTGCGGCTTCGGCCAGCAGCTGAACCGAATCGGCGCCTTTGAACGCGGCGTCGGTGTCGGGGAAGTGGCGGCCGATGTCGCCCAGGCCGGCGGCGCCGAACAGCGCATCGGTGATCGCGTGCAGCAAGGCGTCGGCATCGGAGTGGCCGAGCAGGCCGTGCGTGTGCGGGATCGTCACGCCGCCCAGCACCAGCGGCCGGCCGGTCACCAGCTGGTGCGTGTCCCAGCCCTCTCCGATGCGCAGGTTCAGAGGCCCGGCCATGCTCAATGCCGCGTCACGACGATGGGCTCGCCGTGCGTGATGATCATCGTGTGTTCGTACTGCGCCGACAGGTTGCCGGGCGCGCCGACCAGCGTCCAGCCGTCGCCGGTTTCGGTCACGACGCGGCTCTTCGTCGACAGGAAAGGCTCGATCGTGATCACCATGCCGGCTTCGAGCACGCGCCGGTCATTGGCGTCGTAGTAGCCGGGGATGTGCTCGGGCGCCTCGTGCAGGGCGCGGCCGACGCCGTGGCTGCCGAGGTTTTCGATGACCTTGAAGCCGTAGGCCTTGGCCGTGCGTTCGATCGCCGCGCCGATGGCGTTGATCGGCGCGCCGGCGCGGGCCTGCTTCATCGCTTCGGCCAGCGCCGTGCGCGTGGCGTGGCACAGCCGCGTCTTCACGGCATTGCCGGGCGGTATGACGCGGCTGCCGCCGGTGTCGGCGAAGTAGCCATCGAGTTCGGCCGAGACGTCGACGTTGAGCAGGTCGCCGCGCCGGATCACGCGCTCGCCCGGCACGCCGTGGGCGGCTTCTTCATTGATGCTGATGCAGGTGGCGCCGGGGAAGTCGTAGGTCAGCTGCGGCGCCGAGCGGGCGCCATGGCTTTCGAGCAGGCGCGCGCCGATGGCGTCGAGCTCGCGCGTGCTCATGCCGGGCTCGGCGGCGTCCAGCATCTGCTGCAGCACCATCGACACGATGCGGCCGATGCGTTCCAGCGCCGTCACGTCGGCATGGGTCTCGATGGTCATGGGTTCTTCCTTCTAACGCGTTTGCAGCAGCCGGGCGGCGAGCGCGAAGTCGGCCGGCCAGGTGAGTTTCAAGTTTTCCATCTCGCCCGGCACCAGCTTCGGCGCCAGGCCCTGGGCTTCGATGGCGCCGGCTTCGTCGGTGACGGCGGGACCGGCCATCAGCAGCGCCGTCTGCAGCGCGCCCAGGCGGAACATCTGCGGCGTCTGCGCCGCCCACTTGGCCGCGCGCGGCACGGTGGCGGCGACGCGGCCATCGTCGTCGGCCTGTTTCAGCGTGTCGGCCAGCGGCAGCGCCAGCAGGCCGCCGACGGTGTCGTCGTAGCAGGCGTCGATCAGGCGGTCCACCCAGGCCGGCTGCAGCAGGCAGCGCGCGGCGTCGTGCACCAGCACCCAGTCGTCGTCTTCGGCACCACGCCCGCGCAGCACGGCCAGGCCCTGGCCGACGGTGGCCGCGCGCGTGGCGCCGCCGACGCGCGCCACCCAGCCGGTGTAGGCCGGTGCGTGCTGTTCGAACTGCGTGTCGTCCGGCGCCAGCACCACCAGCGTGCCGGCCAGCCGCGGCACGGCGGCCAGCGCCGCCAGCGTGTGGGCCACCACCGAGCGGCCAGCCAAGACCGCATATTGCTTCGGTCCCCCGGCTCCGGCACGCTGTCCAACGCCTGCACAGGGCACGAGAGCAAAGCAGCGGGAAGCGCGGGTCATCCGGGGGATTCTAGAATCCCGCCCTTCATGCAACTGCCAGCCATCGCCCCGGGCAAGCGTTTCACCCTGCCGCGCCCCGTGGGCTCCGCCGACGCGCTGCTGCTCGCGCGCCTGGCGCGCCAGCGCGCCGACGAGAAGCGCCTGCTCGCCATCGTCAGCGCCGAGCCGGCCGATACGTCGCGCCTGGCCGACGAACTGCCCTTCTTCGAACCGGGCCTGCGCATCGCCGTCTTCCCCGACTGGGAGACGCTGCCCTACGACACCTTCAGCCCGCACCAGGACCTGATCTCCGAGCGCCTGGCCACGCTGTGGCGGGTGCAGCAAGGCGAGGTCGACGTGGTGCTGCTGCCGGCCACGACGGCGCTGACGCGGCTGGCGCCGCCGTCGTTCATGGCCGGCACCACCTTCCACTTCAAGCAGAAGCAACGCCTGGACGAAGCCCGGCTGAAGGGCCAGCTCACACTGGCCGGCTACCAGCATGTGAGCCAGGTCGTCTCGCCGGGCGAATACGCCGTGCGCGGCGGCTTGATCGACCTGTTCCCGATGGGCTCGCTGGTGCCGTACCGCGTCGACCTGTTCGGCGACGAGGTCGATTCGATCCGCACCTTCGACCCCGACAGCCAGCGCAGCCTGTACCCGGTGCCCGAAGTGCGCCTGCTGCCCGGCCGCGAGTTCCCGCTGGACGACGCGTCACGCACGCTGTTCCGCAAACGCTGGCGCGAGAAGCTCGAAGGCGACCCGACCCGCTCGCGCATCTACAAGGACATTGCCAGCGGCATCGCCGGCGGCGGCATCGAGTACTACCTGCCGCTGTTCTTCACGGAGATCGCGACGATCTTCGACTACATCGGCGCCGGCGCGATGCTGGCGCTGCACGGCGAGGTCGACCAGGCGCTGGAGCGCTACTGGTCCGAGACGCGCGAACGCCACCGCTTCCTGCAGCACGACCCGGACCGGCCGCTGCTGGCGCCGGAAGAGATCTTCCTGCGCCCCGACGAGTTCTTCGTGCGCACGCAGGCGCATGCCACGCTGTCGCTGCGCGGCACCGAGCCGGTCGACTGGGCACGGCCGCTCCCGGACGTGGCGGTCGACCGCGGCGCCACCGAGCCGCTGTCGCTGCTGGAAAAGCACATCGACCAGACCGCGCACCGCGTGCTGCTGGTGGCCGAAAGCGATGGCCGGCGCGAAAGCCTGCTCGAGCTGCTGCGCGACCACAAGATCGACGTGCCCAGCGTGGCCACGCTGGCCGAGTTCCAGGCCCAGGGTCCGGGCGGCGAGAAGGTGTCGATCACCGCGGCGCCGCTGGCCGAAGGCTTCCACTGGCACGAACCCGCCGCCGGCATCTCGATCCAGCTCATCACCGAGACCGAGCTCTTCGCCACCACGCCGCAGGCGCGGCGCCGGCGCAAGCAGGAACAGGTCAGCAATGTCGATGCGCTGATCAAGGATCTGTCCGAGCTGAAGGTCGGCGACCCGGTGGTGCACATGAACCACGGCATCGGCCGCTACCAGGGGCTGGTGAACATCGACCTCGGCGAAGGCGCGTCCGAGTTCCTGCACCTGCAATACGCCGACCAGGCCACGCTGTACGTGCCGGTGGCGCAGCTGCACCTGATCAGCCGCTACACCGGCGTCAGCGCCGAAGAAGCGCCGCTGCACCGCCTGGGCTCCGGCCAGTGGGAAAAGGCGCGCCGCAAGGCCGCCGAACAGGTGCGCGACACCGCCGCCGAACTGCTCAACCTGTATGCGCGCCGTGCCGCGCGCGAAGGCTTCAGCCACCGCTTCAGCCCGCACGACTACGAAGCCTTCGCGGCCAGCTTCGGCTTCGAAGAGACGGCCGACCAGCGCGCCGCGATCCACGCCGTGATCCAGGACATGGTCAGCCCGAAGCCGATGGACCGGCTGGTCTGCGGCGACGTCGGTTTCGGCAAGACCGAGGTCGCGCTGCGCGCCGCCTTCGTGGCCGTGCACGGTGGCAAGCAGGTGGCGATCCTGGCGCCGACGACGCTGCTGGCCGAGCAGCACTACCAGACGCTGGTCGACCGCTTCGGCAAGTGGCCGGTGAAGGTGGCCGAGCTGTCGCGCTTCCGCTCGGCCAAGGAAGTGAAGCTGGCGGTCGAAGGCATTGCCGCCGGCACCGTGGACATCGTCGTCGGCACGCACAAGCTGCTGAGTTCGGACGTTAAGTTCGCGCGGCTGGGGCTGCTCGTCATCGACGAAGAGCACCGCTTCGGCGTGCGCCACAAGGAAGCGATGAAGGCGCTGCGCGCCGAGGTCGACGTGCTGACGCTGACGGCGACGCCGATCCCGCGCACGCTGGGCATGGCGCTGGAAGGCCTGCGCGACCTGAGCGTCATCGCCACCGCGCCGCAGCGGCGGCTGGCGATCAAGACCTTCGTGCGCAACGAGTCCAGCGGCACCATCCGCGAAGCCGTGATGCGCGAGCTGAAGCGTGGCGGCCAGGTCTACTTCCTGCACAACGAGGTCGAGACCATCATCAACCGACACGACAAGCTGGCCGAGCTGCTGCCCGAAGCGCGCATCGCCGTCGCGCACGGCCAGATGCCCGAGCGCGAGCTGGAGCAGGTGATGCGCGACTTCGTCGCGCAGCGCTTCAACGTGCTGCTGTGCTCGACCATCATCGAGACCGGCATCGACGTGCCGACCGCCAACACCATCGTCATGAGCCGCGCCGACAAGTTCGGCCTGGCCCAGCTGCACCAGCTGCGCGGGCGCGTCGGCCGCAGCCACCACCAGGCCTACGCCTACCTGCTGGTGCCCGATGTCGAAGGCCTGACCAAGCAGGCCGCGCAGCGGCTGGAAGCCATCCAGCAGATGGAAGAACTCGGCAGCGGCTTCTACCTGGCGATGCACGACCTGGAAATCCGCGGCGCCGGCGAGGTGCTGGGCGAACACCAGAGCGGCAACATGATGGAAGTCGGCTTCCAGCTCTACAACGACATGCTGAGCGAAGCCGTGCGCTCGCTGCGCGCCGGGCGCGAGCCCGACCTGCTGTCGCCGCTGGCCGCCACCACCGAGATCAACCTGCATTCGCCGGCGCTGCTGCCCGACGCCTACTGCGGCGACGTGCATGTGCGGCTGAACCTCTACAAGCGCCTGGCCACGGTCGAGAAGCCGGAAGGCATCGACGCGCTGCTGGAAGAGATCACCGACCGTTTCGGCAAGCTGCCGCCACAAGGCCAGACGCTGTTCGACACGCACCGGCTGCGCGTGCTGGCCAAGCCTTACGGCGTGCAGAAGATCGACGCCGGGCCGAAGCTGATGAGCATCCTGTTCCGGCCGAAGCCGCCGATCGACGCGATGCGCATCATCGATCTGGTGCAGAAGAACCGCGCCATCAAGCTGGCCGGCAACGACAAGCTGCGCATCGAGCGCGAGATCGCCGACCCCAAGGAGCGTGCGCAATACCTGCGCGACGTGCTGCGCGCTTTGGGCCCCGTCACCGCCGACACGCCTGCATGAACACTGCCCTCGAAATCCGCCCCGGCCTGTTCGTGCGCGGCTTCACGCCGCCGCTGCGGCTGGCCGACTTCCACCTGGTCGCGTTCGACATGGATTCGACGCTGATCAACATCGAGTGCGTCGACGAGATCGCGGCCGCGGCCGGGCGCAAGGCCGAGGTCGCGGCGATCACCGAAGCCGCGATGCGCGGCGAGATTGCCGACTACAAGGACAGCCTGCGCCGGCGCCTGGCGCTGCTGCGCGGCGTGCCGCTGGCGGCGCTGGAAGAGGTCTACGCCAACCACCTGCAGCTGAACCCCGGCGTCGAGGTCTTCGTGCAGGCCTGCCAGGCGGCGGGCCTGAAGACGCTGTTGATCTCGGGCGGCTTCACGTTCTTCAGCGAACGCATCCGCAGCCGGCTGAAGCTGGACTTCGCGCGCGCCAACATGCTGGAGGTCGAGGACGGTCGGCTCACCGGCCGCCTCGTCGACCGGCCCTGGGGCGACATCGTCGACGGCAACGAGAAGCGCCGCGTCGTGCTCGAAGTCTGCGAGCTGATGGGCATTGCGCCCGAGCAGGCCATTGCGGTGGGCGACGGCGCCAACGACCTGCCGATGATGGGCGTGGCCGGGCTGTCGATCGCCTACCACCCGAAGCCGGCGGTGCGTGAACAGGCCATGGTCTCGATCCTGTCCGGCGGCATGGACCGGGCGCTGGAAGTCGTCGCGCCCTGACCCGCCCTAACCCGGGTTGACGACCAGCCGCACCACGTGCGGGCGCGGCACCGGCTGCGCTTCGTAGCGCCACTGGCGCACGGCCTCCAGCACCGGCGGCTCCAGGTTCGGGTTGCTGGCCGAGCGCACCACGACATTGCCGACGCTGCCGTCGGTGTTGACGGTGAAATCGACCACCACCTCGCTGCGCCGCCCACCGCGCTGGAACAGGCGCGGCGGCAGGTCGGGCTCGACCATCGACACCAGCTTCGGCGGTGGCAAGCCATGCGCCGCAGCCGGCAGCGAACTGGCTTGTGCCGCGGGCAGCGCCAGCATGGCCGCAGCGCCGGTGGCCAGTTCCAGCGGCGCCACTGCCGCGACGCCGCTGACGCTGGCGGCCGTGACGGCCAGCGGCGCGGCGGCGGCCGGCAGCGTCGCGACCGTGGGTTCGGCTTCGTGCACCGGCGCAGGCGTTGCTGCAGCCGCCGCGGCCACCGGCGCATCGGCAACCACCTTGACCACCGGCTTCAGCCGCGCGGCTTCGAGGATGCGGCGCTTCGGCCCGTCGGCCTGCTGCTGGGCGCGGTCCATCGCAGCCTTGTCGGGCACGACGACGGGTGCGGCCGCCGGCGTCTGCGCCGATGCGGCCAGGGCCCAAAGCAAGCCTGCGCCCAGGCCTGCGCCGGCGGTCATCTTCATGTTCAAGGTCTGGCCCCTTCGCCGTGGATGACGGCGCCCCAACGGATGCACGCTCGTGGCGGCTCTCAACGGCCGCGGATTGTACGGAGCATCCCCCGTGCCAGGGCCGGCCGCGGCCCCGCGCAAACCCGCAGTTTGCAGACCGCCCACGCTCCTACGATAGCGGGCCCACCTGGCCGCAAGGAGCCTTCATGAGCACCAAGTTCCTGCTCGACGAGAGCCGCATGCCCCGCCATTGGTACAACATCGCCGCCGATCTGCCGGCGCCGCTGGCGCCGCCGCTGCACCCCGGCACGCTGCAGCCGGTCGGCCCCGACGACCTGGCGCCGCTGTTCCCGATGGAGCTGATCCTGCAGGAGGTGTCGACCGAACGCGAGATCGCCATCCCCGAACCGGTGCGCGAAGTCTTCAAGCTCTGGCGCCCGTCGCCGCTGGTGCGTGCGCACCGCCTCGAGAAGGCGCTGGGCACGCCGGCGAAGATCTACTACAAGTACGAAGGCGTGTCGCCGGCGGGCTCGCACAAGCCGAACACCGCCATCCCGCAGGCCTGGTACAACGCCCAGGCCGGCATCAGGAAGCTCACCACCGAAACCGGCGCCGGCCAGTGGGGCTCCGCACTGGCCTTCGCCGGCGCACTGTTCGGGCTGGACGTGAAGATCTTCCAGGTGCGCGTCTCATACGACCAGAAGCCGTACCGGCGCGCGCTGATGGAAACCTACGGCGCGACCTGCGTCGCGTCGCCGTCGGACGAAACCAACTCGGGCCGTGCGATCCTGGCGCAGCGCCCCAACCACCCGGGCTCGCTGGGCATCGCGATCTCCGAAGCCGTGGAAGTGGCGGCCACGCACGACGACACCAAGTATTCGCTCGGCTCGGTGCTGAACCACGTGCTGATGCACCAGACCATCATCGGCCAGGAAGCGATGCTGCAGATGGAGATGGCCGGCGACGACCCCGACGTCATCGTCGGCTGCACCGGCGGCGGCAGCAACTTCGCCGGCATCGCGTTCCCGTTCATCGGGCTGCAGCTGCGCGGCGGCAAAAGCGTCAAGCAGCGGCGCATCGTCGCCGTCGAGCCCTCGGCCTGCCCGAGCCTGACGCGCGGCAGGTTCGCCTACGACTTCGGCGACACCGGTCACCTGACGCCGCTGACGAAGATGCACACGCTGGGCAGCACCTTCACGCCGCCGGGCTTTCACGCCGGCGGCCTGCGCTACCACGGCATGGCGCCGCTGGTCAGCCACCTGAAGCAGCTGGGCATCATCGAAGCCACGGCCCACCACCAGAACGCCTGCTTCGAAGCCGGCGTGCTGTTCGCGCGCGCCGAAGGCATCGTGCCGGCGCCCGAAGCCAACCACGCGGTCAAGGGCGCCATCGTCGAAGCCTTGCGCTGCAAGGCGGAGGGCCGCTCGCAGGTGATCCTGTTCAACCTGTGCGGCCACGGCCACTTCGACATGAGCGCCTACAGCGCCTACCACGCCGGCCAGCTGGTCGACCAACCGTATGACGAAGCCGAGCTGGCGATGGCGCTGGCCGGCCTGCCGTCGGTGCCGGCCTGATCTGCGCCAGCCGCCGATGCGGGCGTCCTTCGAGTAGCTGATGGTGTAGTCGGCACTCAAGCGCAGCGTCGCGCCGGCGGCCAGCGGCAGCTGCCACGCGACGACACCTGGCAGCCCCTTCCAGCTGTCGACCGTCGGCTTGGGCGAGAACGTGGCCGCGACGCGGATGTCTTCGTGCTTCGGCACGGCTGCGCCTCGCGGCCGAACGGCAGCGTTTCTTGTCAGTTCCTCCACCGGGCTTCGCGCGACCCGAGACACGTGGAACGCCCGGAGCGTCCGAACGGCGGCTTGCGGCCCGTTGCTGACGTTTGTTCGTGGCGTGCGCGTGCTGGCATCGTGCCCAGGGGCCGGCGGCCCGGGCACGCGTTCTCCGGCCCACGCTCGCGGGCGACCAGCGCGGCGCGGCACCAGCAACGCGTCAACACCCGGTTCGCGCACCACCCTGCGGGCGACCGCGAATGGGGCCTGCGCCCGCATGCCCAAGCCACCGACCCCGCCCAGCGCGTGGCGTTCGGGCAGGCATGCCACCCGTGGTGCTTGCAGGGCGGTGGTGGTGCCTGCGGGCGCAGGCCCCATTCGCGGTCGCCAAGGCGGTGGTACGCCAACCCCGGTGTTGATGGGTTGCTGGCGGCACGCCGCGGTTCATCTCCGCGAGCGTGGGCCGGAGAACGCAGGCACCGCCAGCGACCTGCCGCCACGCCGGTGGCGCGCGAATGCCTCGGGCGCGGATACCGGACACCGGACTTCCGCAACGGGCCGCGAGCCGACGCAAGCACCAGACGTTTCACTTCACTTCAGCCCGCGACCTGGGCCCAAGCCTTGTCCAGCCGCTTGGCACTGACCGGCTGCGGCGTGCGCAGCTCCTGCGCGAAGTAGCTGACGCGCAGCTCTTCGAGCAGCCAGCGGTATTCGTCCAGCCGCGCATGCTGCGCGCCTTTCAGCTCGGCCAGCCGGCGCACGTAGCGCTGTTCCAGCGGCCGCAGTTCGGCCAGGCGCGCGGCGTCGCGTGCCGGGTCGGCACGCAGCTTGTCCAGGCGCAGGGTGATCGCCTTCAGGTAGCGCGGCAGGTGCTGCAGCGGCGCCCAGTCGGTGGCCAGCAGAAAGCGCTTGGGCAGCAGGCGCTGCAGCTGCTGCGCGATGTCGTCGGCCACGTCTTTCGGCGGCCGGCTGTCCTTCAGCTTGCGCGCGGCGTTCGCGTAGTCGGCCAGCACGGTGCCGGCCAGGCGCGCCACTTCCTGCGCGATCAGGTTCAGCCGCGTGCGGCCTTCGTCGATGCGGGTCTTGAAGGCGCGCTCGTCGGCCGGCAGCGGGTCGGCCAGGAAGGCGCGGTCCAATGCCAGATCGATGACCTGGTCGCGCAGCTCCTCGGCCGTGCCGCCGAGCGCCATGAAGGCCACAGCCATCTTCGGCAGGTCGGGAATGTTCTTTTCCAGGTACTTCAGCGGCTCCTTGATCTGCAAGGCGACGAGCCGGCGCAGCCCGGCGCGGTGTTTGGCCGCGGCCAGCTCGGGTTCGTCGAAGACCTCGACCTCGACGAAGCCGCCGCGGTCGATCAGCGCCGGAAAGCCGATCAGCGTCTGGCCGCCGCGGCGGATCTCCATCAGTTCGGGCAGTTCACCGAAGGTCCACGCGGTGTAGCGCTGGGCTTCGACGGCGGGTGCTGCCGCCTTCACGGCCGCGACGAGACCGCGGCCCGATGGCGCTGCTGCCGGCACCGGCGCCATCGGCGTGGGCGCGACCTTCAACGCCGCCAGCGCCTGGAACGCACTGCGCGCCTGGCCGCCGAGTTCGGCCTTCAGCCCCGCCAGGTCACGGCCCATCGCCAGCTGGCGGCCGTGTTCGTCGACGACGCGGAAGTTCATGAACAGGTGCGGCTGCAGCTGTTCGAGCTTGAAGTCGTTGCGCTGCACGGCCAGCTGGGTACGTTCGCGCACCGCCTTCAGCAGCGCGTCCATCAGGCTGCCGTCGGCGAACGGCGTCAGCTCGCAGAACTCGGCCGCGTAGTCGGGCAGCGGCACCAGGCGCGTTCGCGGGCGCTGGTGCAGGCTCTTGATCAGCGCCAGCACCTTGTCGCGCAGCATGCCCGGCACCAGCCACTCGCAGCGCTCTTCGTTGACCTGGTTCAGCGCGTAGATCGGCACGCTGACCGTGATGCCGTCCTTCGCGTCGCCGGGCTCGTGCAGATAACTCGCGCTGCAGTCGATGCCGCCCAGCCGCACCGTCTTCGGAAATGCCGCCGTGGTGATGCCGGCGGCTTCGTGGCGCATCAGCTCGTCGCGCGTCAGCTGCAACAGCTTCGGGCTCTTCTTGATCTCGTCGCGGTACCAGCGTTCCAGCGTCGCGCCCGAGTGCAGGTCTTTCGGCAGTTGCTGGTCGTAGAAGGCGTAGATCAGTTCGTCGTCGACCAGCACGTCCTGGCGGCGCGACTTGTGTTCGAGCTCCTCCACCTGCGCGACGAGCTTCTGGTTGTGCGCCAGGAACGGCAGCTTCGTCTCCCACTCGCCGTTGACCAGCGCTTCGCGGATGAAGATCTCGCGCGCCGCCGCGGGGTCGACGCGGCCGAAGTTCACCCGCCGGTTGTTGTAGATGACGATGCCGTACAGCGTGGCGCGCTCCAGCGCCACCACCTCGGCGGCCTTCTTCTCCCAGTGCGGTTCGAGCAGCTGCGTCTTCAGCAGGTGGCCGGCGATCGGCGGGATCCACTGCGGCTCGATCGCCGCCAGGCCGCGGCCGAACAAGCGCGTCGTCTCCACCAGTTCAGCCGCCACCAGCCAGCGTCCCGGCTTCTTGCTCAGGTGCGCGCCCGGGTGGCGCCAGAACTTGACGCCGCGCGCGCCGAGGTACCAGTCTTCGTCGTCGCTCTTGCAGCCGATGTTGCCCAGCAGCCCGGCCAGCATCGCCAGGTGCACCTGCTCGTAGGTGGCCGGCGTGGTGTTCAGCCGCCAGCCGTGCTCGGCGACCACGGTGTGCAGCTGCGAATGGATGTCGCGCCATTCGCGCACGCGGCGCGGGCTGACAAAACTGTCGCGCAGGCGCTGTTCCTGCTGGCGATTCGTCAGCTTGTGACTCGGTTTGTGAGTGTCCTGGGCTTCGCCATGGCCGCGCCCTTCTTCGATCCACTGCCACAGCTTCAGATAGCCCATGAATTCCGACTTCTCGTCGTCGAACTTCTTGTGCTTCTCGTCGGCCGCGGCGGCCACCTCCATCGGCCGGTCGCGCACGTCCTGGCCGCTCAACGCGGCGGCGATCACCAGCACCTCGGTCAGCGATTCGCGGTTCCGCGCTTCCAGGATCATGCGGCCGACACGCGGGTCCAGCGGCAGCTTGGACAGCTCGTGGCCGATGGCCGTCAGCTCGTTGCCTTCGTCCACCGCGCCGAGTTCGCCGAGCAGGTCGTAGCCGTCGGCGATCGCCTTCTTCGGCGGCGGCTCCAGGAACGGAAAGTCCTCGACGTTGCCGAGGCGCAAGCCCTTCATGCGCAAGATCACGCCGGCCAGCGACGAACGCAGGATCTCGGGGTCGGTGAAGCGCGGCCGGCCGCCGAAATCGTCTTCGCCGTAGAGGCGGATGCAGATGCCGTTGGCGACGCGCCCGCAGCGGCCGGCGCGCTGGTTCGCCGCGGCTTGACTGATCGGCTCCACCTGCAGTTGTTCGACCTTGCTGCGGTAGCTGTAGCGCTTGACGCGCGCCTGGCCCGAGTCGATGACGTAGCGGATGCCGGGCACGGTCAGCGAGGTTTCGGCGACGTTCGTCGCGAGCACGATGCGCCGGCCGTTGCCGCTCTCGAAGACACGGTCCTGCTCCTGCTGCGACAGGCGCGCGAACAGCGGCAGGATCTCCGGCAACGGCCCACCGCGGGCGCTGGCGGCCAGGTGCTTGCGCAGGTGTTCGCTGGCCTCGCGGATCTCGCGCTCGCCGGGCAGGAAGACGAGGATGTCGCCAGAACCCTCGCGCCAGAGTTCGTCGACGGCGTCGGCGATGGCGTCGTCGAGGTCGAAGTCGCGCCGCTCTTCGAACTTGCGCCAGCGTTGTTCGACCGGGAATAAACGCCCCGAGACCATGATCACCGGCGCCGGGCCGTGGATCGACGCGAAGTGCCGCGCGAAGCGGTCGGCGTCGATCGTCGCCGAGGTCACGATGATCTTCAGGTCCGGCCGGCGCGGCAGGATCTGGCGCAGGTAGCCGAGCAGGAAGTCGATGTTCAGGCTGCGCTCGTGCGCCTCGTCGATGATCAGCGTGTCGTAGGCCTGCAGCAGCGGGTCGGTCTGCGTCTCGGCCAGCAGGATGCCGTCGGTCATCAGCTTCACGCTGGCGCCGGGCTGCAGCCGGTCCTGGAAGCGCACCTTGTAGCCGACGACTTCGCCGAGCGGCGAGTTCAGCTCCTGCGCAATGCGCTTGGCCACGCTGGACGCGGCAATGCGCCGCGGCTGCGTGTGGCCGATGACGCCACGGCCGCCGGCGCCGAGACCGCGGCCGAGTTCGAGCGCGATCTTCGGCAGCTGCGTCGTCTTGCCCGAGCCCGTCTCGCCGCAGACGATGACCACCGGGTGCTCCCGGATCGAACGCGCGATCTCCTCGCGCCGGGCGGAGACCGGCAGCGACTCGGGGTAGGTGATCGGCGGGACGGGGTTCGCCGGGACGGCGGCGCGGCGTTGACTCACGGGGCGCGGATTATGGCCGCGCCGGGTGTTCAGCCCATCGCGTACTGCATCACGCTGATCGTCGCGCCTTGCGGATCCTGGATCACGGCCATGCGGCCGACATTGGGCACGTCCATCGGCGGCATCAGCGTCTTGCCGCCGAGCCCGGTGCACTTGGCCAGCGTCGCGTCGAGGTTGTCGACGGTGACATAGCAGCCCCAATGCGGCGGCATCGGCGGCGCCCCCGGCGGCATGCCCATGATGCCGCCGATGCCGGTGTCGCCGACATTGACGACGCGGTAGCCGCCCATGGCTTCGCCCATGTCCCTGGCCACCCAGCCGAACAGTTCGCCGTAGAAGGCGGCAGCCGCGGCGGGGTCGCTGGTCATCAGCTCGCTCCAGCTGAACGCGCCGTGGGTCTTGTAGACGTCCATATCGAGCTCCTGGTCGGTGAGGGACGAACATGCTGCGGCACAATCGGCGCGCACATGAGCCTCGTTTTCCCGCACACCTTCGTCCCGTGGTTTCGCGCCGTGGCGCCGTACATCCACGCCTACCACGGCAAGACCTTCGTCGTGGCCATGGCCGGCGAGCTGATCGCCGCCGGCAAGCTGAACGCCTTCGTGCAAGACCTGGCCATCCTGCATGCGATGGGCATCAAGCTGGTGCTGGTGCACGGCTTCCGGCCGCAGGTCAACGAACAGCTCGCCGCGAAGGGCCATGTCTCGCGTTTTCATCGCGGCGTGCGTGTCACCGACCCGGTGGCGCTGGACGCCGCACAAGAGGCCGCGGGCCAGTTGCGCTTCGAGATCGAGGCCGCGTTTTCGCAAGGCCTGCCGAACACGCCGATGGCCAACGCCACCGTGCGCGTAGTGTCCGGCAACTTCCTGACGGCGCGGCCGGTCGGCATCGTCGATGGCGTCGACTTCATGCAAAGCGGCCTGGTGCGGCGGGTCGACCACACCGCCATCCAGCGGGCCATCGAGATCGGCTCGCTGGTGCTGCTGAGCCCGTTCGGATTTTCGCCCACCGGCGAGGCCTTCAACCTGACGATGGAAGACGTGGCCACGTCGACGGCCATCGCGCTGCAGGCCGACAAACTCGTCTTCATGACCGAGATACCCGGCATCCGCGAGAAGTTCGACGACGCCGAAAGCGACATCGACACCGAACTCGCGCTGGCCGACGCGAAGCGCCTGCTGGCCGCAATGCCCGCGCCGGCGGCGCCCACCGACCCGGCGTTCTATCTGCAGCACTGCGTGAAGGCCTGCGAAGGCGGGGTCGAACGTTCGCACATCCTGCCCTTTGCCGCCGATGGCGCGATCCTGCTCGAGGTCTTCACGCACGACGGCGTCGGCACCATGGTCGTCGACGAAAAACTCGAAAGCCTGCGCGAAGCCACGTCCGACGACGTCGGCGGCATCCTGCAGTTGATCGAGCCCTTCGAGCGCGACGGCACGCTGGTGCGGCGCGAGCGCACGGAAATCGAACGCGACGTCGCCAACTACACGGTGATCGAGCACGACGGCATTATTTTCGGCTGCGCCGCGCTCTACCCTTATCCGGAGGCGCGCAGCGCAGAAATGGCGGCGCTGACGGTATCGCCGCTGTCACAAAGCCAGGGCGATGGCGAACGCATCCTGAAGCGCGTCGAACAGCGCGCCAAGGCAATGGGGCTGGACAGCATATTCGTGCTGACCACGCGCACGATGCACTGGTTCATCAAACGGGGTTTCGTCCCCGTCGACCCCGACTGGCTGCCCGACGCGCGCAAGCGCAAATACAACTGGGACCGTCGATCCGTCGTGATGGTCAAGAAACTCAGCTGAACCGATCAAGGAGTTGGCAATGGCACGCATGGTGCAATGTGTTTATCTGAAGAAGGAAGCCGAAGGCCTGAGCTTTTCACCCTACCCGGGCGAACTCGGCAAGCGCATTTACGACAACGTCAGCAAGGAAGCCTTCGAGGCCTGGAAGAAGCATCAGACCATGCTGGTCAATGAAAACCGGCTGAACCTGGCCGATGCACGCGCGCGGCAATATCTGGCGCGGCAGATGGAGCAATTCTTCTTCGGCCCCGGAGCGGAAAAACCCGCCGGCTACGTGCCGCCGGCGGCCTGAGTTATCAAATAACCCCGCGACCCCGGGCGCTGCATATTCGTTGCTCCCGGGGTATCTACGCGCTGTTGACGGTGACGCCGGTGCTATATTCGCGCGTCATTTTCTCAACCCTGGAGATACTGCATGGCAACTCTTGCTGAACTGCTTGCCCAAAAAGCAGCGCTGGAAAAACAAATCATCGACACCCAGCGCACCGAAAAGACTTCGGCGATCGCGCAGGTGAAGAAACTGATGGCGCAATACGGCTTGTCGCTGGCCGACCTGGGCACGCGCACCGCACCGGCCCCGGCCGCGGTGGCAGCAGCACCGGCGAAGGTGGCCAAGAAGCGCGGCGGCGCCGGCAAGAAAGTGGCCGCGAAGTACCGCAACCCGGCCACCGGCGACACCTGGTCGGGCCGCGGCCTGCAGCCCAAGTGGCTGAAGGCGGCCCTGGCTGCCGGCAGCTCGATCGCCGACTTCGCGCTTTGATGTGATGAAGGCCCCCGCGTCGTGGGGGCATCCCCGGGGTTTCACGGCGCCGGGCGCGGTTAGCATCGGCTGACCCTTTACGAGTCAGACCCCATCGCGTGACCCTTCCCGACAGCCGCCGCCCGCTGCATCGCCTGGTGGCGGATTGGCATGCCGGCACCCTGCGGGCCACGCGGTCCATCGCAGTGGCGCTGGCCTGCCTGGTGGCCGGCTATTTCGGCGCGATGGCGCTGCCGCTGCCGCTGCCGCCGTGGAGCGTGCTGGCGCTGTCGGGCGGCGTGGCGCTGGCCACCATGTTGCGCTGGGGCAGCGCCTGCGGCTTCGGCGCCGCCGCCGGGGTTCTGCTCGCGTTGCTGACCCTGGCCTTGACGCCGGCCAGCGCCATCGTCGCCGCCGTCGCGCAGGCCGCCGGTCTGCTGGCGGCGCTGCGGCTGCTGCGCAGCGTCGCTTTCGACGTGCGGCTCGACCGGGCCCGCGACATCGGCTGGCTCGTCTTCGCCGTCTGCGGCGTGGCGGCGCCGGTCGCCGCACTGGTCGCCGGCAGCGGCCTGCGCTGGACGGCGCCAACGCCGCTCGGCGGCTGGTTCACGAGCCTGTTTGCCGGCTGGGGCCTGCTCAGCGTCGGCATGCTGCTGACCGCCTTCCCGCTGCTGGCCTTCGACCGCCGCGTGCTGCACGCGCTGCAGCCGGCGCGGCTGGCGGCGACGCTGGTACTCGTCGTGCTGGCGCTGTGGCCGACCTTCCTGCTCGGCTCGCCGGCCGTGACGGCCAGCCCGGTCGGACGCTTGCTGCTGTTCGCGCCGCACGTGCTGCTGGTGGCGCTGGCCCTGCGCTCGGGCGGCGCCGTGGCGGGCGCGACGCTGCTGCTGGTGGCCGTGGTCGGCTGCTGGTCGGCGTCACCGGGCGCGCTGTGGTGGGGCGCAGGCCACGCGTTGTACGTCGGCGTCGGCGGCTGGGTCGCTTCGATGCTGGCGCTGCTGCTGCTGGTGCACGCCGGCACGGTCGAGGCGGCCTGGCGCGCGCAGCGCTGGGAATGGGCGCTGGACGGCTCGCGCCTGGGCGTGGCCGACTGGCATTTGCAGCGCGACGAAAGCTTCGCCTCTGCCGCCTGGTGCGCGCTGACGCGCAACGAGCCCGGCCGCTGGACGCCGGCAGCCTGGCTGCAGCAAGTCCACGCCGAAGACCGCGGCGCGCTCGAACAAGCCATCGCCCAGCTCGGCATCGGCGACACCGGCCGGCTGCAGGTCGAGCTGCGCATGCCGCGCAGCGCGGCTGGCGGCGACAGCGGCTGGCGCTGGCTCGAAGCGACGCTGCTGGTGATCGAACGCAATCTCGACGGCCGCCCGGCGCGGCTGCTGGCCACGCTGGTCGACGTCGAAGAGCGGCACGAAGCGCTGGAGCGCCAGCGCCTGTCGGCCAGCCTGTTCCAGCACCTGCACGAAGGCCTGCTCGTCACCGACGCCGACCTGCGCGCGCTCGACGTCAACCCCGCCTACACCGAGATCCTCGGCGTGCCGCGCGCCGAACTGCTGGGCACCGTGCCTTCGCTGCTGCGGCCGACGCCGGCCGACCCGATCGCACGCCAGCAGCGCGCCGCGATGTGGGCCGGCCTGCGCGACAGCGGCCACTGGCGCGGCGAGCTGCTCGAACGCCGCCGCAACGGCGAGACGTGCACGCTGCAGGCCACGATCTCCAGCGTGCCGGGGCCGAACCGCAACCTGCGCTACAACGTGCTCGTCATCAGCGACATCACCGAGCAGCGCGTGCAGCGCGAGCGGCTCGAACGGCAGGCGCACTTCGACGAGCTGACCCGGCTGCCGAACCGCGTGCACCTGTCGCTGCTGCTCGCCGAGGCGATGCGCGCGGCCGACCGCGACGGTTTCCTGCTCGCCGTCTGCTACCTCGACCTGGACCGCTTCAAGCCGGTCAACGACCGCTTCGGCCACGCCGCCGGCGACCGGCTGCTGGCCGAACTGGCCGGCCGCCTGCGCAGCGCTTTACGCCGGCGCGACACCTGGGCCGACTCGGCAGCGCGGCTGGGCGGCGACGAATTCGTGCTGCTGCTGCGCGCCGGCACCATCGAAGAAGCGCGGCTGGCGGTGGAACGCGTGCTGCGCGTCGTCTCGCAGCCCTACGTCATCGACCCCGACGCCGACCCGGTGCAGATCACCGCCAGCATGGGCGCCACGGTCTACCCGGTGGACCGCAGCGACGCCGACACCTTGCTGCGCCACGCCGACCATGCGATGTACGGCGCCAAGCAGTCCGGCCGCAACGGCTACCTGTTCTTCGACCCCGAGCACCGCCGCCGCACCGAAGAGCGCGTGATGGCCATCGGCCGCGTCCAGGAAGCGCTGGATCAGGGCGAGTTCGTGCTGTTCTACCAGCCCAAGGTCGACATGAAGAGCGGCCGCGTGCTCGGCTTCGAGGCGCTGCTGCGCTGGGAGCACCCGCAGCAGGGCCTGATCGCGCCGCAGCAGTTCCTGCCGCTGATCGAAAACACCGGCTTGTCGGCGCGCGTCGGCGACTGGGTGTTCTCGCAGGCGCTGGAACACCTGTCGCAGTGGCGGCGCAACGGCATGGACATCTCGGTCAGCGTCAACGTCTCGGCGCGCCACCTGCAGGAGCCCGACTTCGCGCAGCGCCTGACCGAGCTGCTGGCACGGCACAAGGAAGCGCTGGCGCCGCATCTCGAACTGGAAATGCTGGAAACCGCGGCGCATGCCGACATCGACGCCGCATCGGCGCTGATGGCGCGCTGCCGCGCCATCGGCGTGCGCATTGCGCTCGACGACTTCGGCACCGGCTACTCGACGCTGACCTACCTGAAGCGGCTGCCGGTGGACGTGCTGAAGATCGACCGCAGCTTCATCCACCACATGCTCGACGACAGCCAGGACCGCGCCATCGTCGAAGGCGTGATCGGCCTGGCCCGCACCTTCGGCTGCACCGTCGTCGCCGAAGGCGTCGAGTCGCCGGCGCAGGCGCGCACGCTGCTGGAGCTGGGCTGCGACATCGGCCAGGGCACCGGCATCGCCGCGCCGATGCCGGCCAGCCTGGTGGCGCACTGGGTGCGCGACTACCGCGGCATGTTCGCGCTGGCGCCGGCCGCAGCGCCCGTCGACTCCGGGATGGCTAGACTCGGCGGGTGATTCCCGCCGGCTTCATTCAGGACTTGCTTTCGCGCGTCGACATCGTCGACGTCGTCGGCCGCCATGTCGAGCTGAAACGCGGCGGCGCGAACCTGATGGGGCTGTGCCCCTTCCACGGCGAGAAGTCGCCGAGCTTCTCGGTCAGCCCGAGCAAGCAGTTCTACTACTGCTTCGGTTGCGGCGCCTCGGGCGACGCGATCCGCTTCCTCACCGAACACCTGGGCCTGAGCTTCGTCGAAGCGGTGCGCGACCTGGCGCAAGGTGCCGGCCTGAAGGTGCCCGAAGAACAGGTCAGCGCCGACGAACAGGTGCGGCGCGACAAGCTGCGCGAGCGGCGGCTGTCGATGGGCGGGCTGCTGGCCAAGGCGGCCGACTTCTACCGCACGCAGCTGCGCGCCAGCCCGCGCGCCATCGACTACCTGAAGCGGCGCGGCCTGACCGGCGCCATCGCGGCGCGCTTCGGCCTCGGCTTCGCGCCGCCGGGCTGGCGCACGCTGGCCGGGGTGTTCCCACGCTACGACGACCCGCTGCTCGAAGAGGCCGGCCTGGTGCGGCAGCGCGACACCGAAGAAGGTGCCGCCGAAGACGCGGAACGCGGCCGCTACGACTGGTTCCGCGACCGCGTGATGTTCCCGATCCGCTCCGTCAGCGGCGAGGTCATCGGCTTCGGCGGGCGGGTGCTCGACGACAGCAAGCCGAAGTACATCAACTCGCCCGAAACGCCGCTGTTCAGCAAGGGGCGCGAGCTCTACGGCCTGTTCGAGGCGCGCCAGGCGCTGCGCGACAAGGGTTACGCGCTGGTCGTCGAAGGCTACATGGACGTGGTGGCGCTGGCGCAGTCGGGCTTCGCAAACGCCGTCGCCACGCTGGGCACGGCCTGCACGGCCGAACACGTGCAGAAGCTGTTCCGCTTCACCGACGCGGTCGTGTTCAGCTTCGACGGCGACGCCGCCGGCCGCCGCGCTGCGGCGCGCGCGCTGGAGGCCGCCCTGCCCCATGCCAGCGACCTGCGCAGCGTGAAGTTCCTGTTCCTGCCGCCCGAGCACGACCCCGACAGCTTCGTGCGCGAACTCGGCGCGCCGGCCTTCGAGCAGGCGGTGGCCGCCGCGGTGCCGCTGTCGCGCCAGCTGATCGAGCTGGCCGCCGAAGATGCCGACCTCGACACCGCCGAGGGCCGCGCGCGCATGCTGGCCCAGGCCAAGCCGCTGTGGCTGGCGCTGCCCGACGGTGCGCTGAAGCGCCAACTGCAGCCCGAACTGGCGCGCCAGGCGCGGCTGAGCACCGAAGACCTGGTCTCGCTGTGGGGCGGCGCGGCGCCGCCGCCTCGGCCACCCGCGCCGGCCCCGGTGGCCGCCGCACCGCGCCGGCCGGCCCGCAGCTCCGGGCGACGCGCGCCGGCGGCGTCCGCCGATCTGGCCTTGCGCCTGCTGCTGCGTCACAGCGACTGGTGGGAGCGCCTGTCGGCCGACGACCAGCACCTGCTGCACGAGCTGGGCGGCACGCACGGCGAAGCGGTGGCCTGGCTCGAACAGCAGTTGACCGAGCACGGCCCGCAGACCTGGGCCGCGCTGGACGAAGCGCTGGCCGGGCAGCCGCTGCACGATGCCGCGAAAGCCTGGGTCGACGGCGCGGCTTTCGACGAAGAGCATGGCTTCGACGACCTGCTGCGCGTGCTGCACCGGCTCTGGGTCGCGCATTTCCGGGCGGTCATGGCCGAACTGGTCAGCGACGGCCGCACCGACCGCGAACAACTCGACCGCATCGACTCTTGCGGCAAGCAGATCAAGCACCATCTGTCAGCTGAAGCGGCGATCGGTAGTTGACATTCGGCAGCTGAAGGCCCGTGCAAACGCACGGGCGGGAACCTGCACGCCGCGGTATAATCCAAGGCTCACTGCAGCGGCAAGAGTGACAGCAGCACCTCCGGCTCCGGGCGAACCTCAAGTCCAGGACAAGTTCAAGGACCCGCCCAAACCCTCCGCAAGGACTGCCAGCCCATGAGTTCACGCGAACTTGCCCGCTCGATTGCGCCACCCCCGCGCACCGCTCCATGCGGTACGCCCGTGACCGCCCGGCTCCCAGCGCCGGGCGTGTCCGAGGTGGTGTCGTGGACTCACACCCAAGGAACAGCATGACCGCCAAGAAGCCCGCCGCCGCCCCTGAACCCGCCGCTGCACCGCCCAAGGCCGGCAAGGCCAAGGCGCCGCCGTCCGCGGCCGAGGCGAAGGCGGGCGTCGCCAAGGCCGCCACCAAGCCGGCAGCCAAGCCCGCCGCGAAGGCGCCGGCCGCCAAGCCCGAAGCCAAGGCCGCCGCCAAGGGCGCGGGCAAGAAGGGCGAAGCCGTCAAGAAGCCGCTGGTCGAGGAAGAAGACCTGGTCGACCTGGAAGGCGAACTCGAAGTCGAGGTCGAAGCCGAGGTCGAGGTCGAAGCCGGCGCCACCGACGAGAAGGAAGCCAAGGCCAAGCCGCTGCGCATGAAGGTCAGCCGCGCCAAAGAGCGCGCGCTGATGCGCGAGTTCGGCCTCGACGAGACCGCGCTGACCGAAGAAGAAGCCACCAAGCGCCGCCAGGAGCTGAAGACGCTCATCAAGATGGGCAAGACGCGTGGCTTCCTGACGCACCAGGAGATCAACGACCACCTGCCGGAGAAGCTGGTCGACAACGAGATCCTGGAAGCCATCGTCTCGATGCTCAACGACATGGGCATCGCCGTCTACGAGCAGGCGCCCGACGCGGCGACGCTGCTGATCGCCGGCGGCGGCACCGCCACCGCGACCGAGGAAGAAGCCGAGGAAGCCGCCGAAGCCGCGCTGTCCACCGTAGACAGCGAGTTCGGCCGCACCACCGACCCGGTGCGCATGTACATGCGCGAAATGGGCACGGTCGAGCTGCTGACGCGCGAAGGCGAGATCGAGATCGCCAAGCGCATCGAAGGCGGGCTGCAGGCGATGATGCTGGCCATCAGCGCGAGCCCGACGACGATCGCCGAGATCCTGTCGATGGCCGACCGCATCGCCGCCGGCGAGATGCAGATCTCCGAGGCGGTGGACGGCTTCGTCGCCGAAGACGAGGCCGACGACTACGTCGCCGAAGAAGACTACGACGAGTTCGACGAAGAAGACGACGACGACGGCAACGGCGGCAGCAAGGCGCTGACGAAGAAGCTCGAAGAGCTGAAGAAGCAGGCGCTGGAGAAGTTCGACGCGCTGCGCATCCACTTCGACAAGATGCGCAAGGCCTACGAGAAGGAAGGCTACAAGTCGGTCTCGTACAACAAGGCCCAGCACGCGATCAGCGACGACCTGATGACGATCCGCTTCACGGTGAAGACGATCGAGAAGCTGTGCCACATCCTGCGTTCGCAGGTCGACGACGTGCGCCGCTACGAGCGCGAGATCCGCAAGATCGTCGTTGACAAGTGCGGCATGCCGCAGGACCACTTCATCCGCACCTTCCCTTCGAACGTGATGAACCTGAAGTGGGCGGAAAAGGAAATCGCCGCCGGCAAGACCTACAGCACCATCCTCGCGCGCAACCTGCCCGCGGTGCAAGAGCTGCAACAGAAGCTGACCGATCTGCAAAGCCGCGCCGTGGTGCCGCTGGAAGACCTGAAGCAGATCAACAAGAAGATGAACGAAGGCGAGAAGGCCTCGCGCGACGCGAAGAAGGAAATGATCGAGGCCAACCTGCGCCTGGTGATCTCGATCGCGAAGAAGTACACCAACCGCGGCCTGCAGTTCCTCGACCTCATCCAGGAAGGCAACATCGGCCTGATGAAGGCGGTGGACAAGTTCGAATACCGCCGCGGCTACAAGTTCAGCACCTACGCGACGTGGTGGATCCGCCAGGCGATCACGCGCTCGATCGCCGACCAGGCGCGCACGATCCGCATCCCGGTTCACATGATCGAGACGATCAACAAGATGAACCGCATCTCGCGCCAGCATCTGCAGGAGTTCGGCTACGAGCCCGACGCGCCGACACTGGCCGAGAAGATGGAGATCCCCGAGGACAAGATCCGCAAGATCATGAAGATCGCCAAGGAGCCGATCTCCATGGAAACGCCGATCGGCGACGACGACGATTCGCACCTGGGCGACTTCATCGAGGACACCAACAACACGGCGCCGATCGAAGCCGCCATGCAGGCCGGCCTGCGCGACGTGGTGAAGGACATCCTCGACAGCCTGACCCCGCGTGAAGCCAAGGTGCTGCGCATGCGCTTCGGCATCGAAATGTCCACCGACCACACGCTGGAAGAAGTCGGCAAGCAGTTCGACGTGACGCGTGAACGCATCCGCCAGATCGAAGCCAAGGCGATCCGCAAGCTCAAGCACCCGAGCCGTTCCGATAAGCTGCGCACTTACCTCGACAATCTTTGATACGGCGCTAGGCCCGGCTTTGTGCCGGGCCCGTCAAGGGCAGGCGCTACACTTTGTGGTGCATGACCCAGATCTCAGACCTCACCGTTCTCTTTGCCGACCTGCGCGGCAGCACCGCGCTGTATGAGACCCTCGGCAATGCCGAGGCCACCTCGGTGGTCACGCATTGCATCAGCGCCTTGGGCAAGTCGGTGTTCGACGCCGGCGGCAAGGTGATCAAGACGCTGGGCGACGGCCTGATGGCCGTGTTCCCGACACCGGCGCCGGCGGCCAATGCGGCGGCACTGATGCACGACGTGCTCGACGCGATGGTCACGCGCGGCAGCGAACGCGGCGCTTCGTCGGGCCTGCGCGCGCTGCGCCTGCAGGTGGCACTGGCGCGCGGCGAGGTCGTCGAGATGGCCGGCGACTGCTACGGCGACGCAGTCAACGTCTCGGCGCGCCTGCTCGACCATGCCGGCGACAACGAGACGCTGATCACCGCCGAGGTGATGCAAGGCCTGTCGCTGGACCAGCGCTCGCGCTTTCGCAGCCTCGACCGACTGGTGCTGCGCGGCCGCGTCGAGCCGGTGCAGGTACACGTGATGGGCGGCCGCCGCGGCGCCGACCTGTCGCCGCAAACGCAGTTCGGCGGCGACGTTTCCACGGTTGCCGAACCCGACGGCCTGCGCCTGGTCTGGCAGGATCTGAACCGCGTCTTCGCCAGCCAGCAGATGCCGGTGGTGCTGGGCCGCAGCCCGCAGGCCACGTTCTGCGTCGACGACTCGCGCGTGTCGCGCTCGCATGCGCGCATGGACTGGCACAGCGGCAGCTTCCAGCTCACCGACCTCAGCTACAACGGCACCTACGTGCGCTTTGCGGACGGCGAGATCGTCAGCCTGCGCCGCGGCAGCTGCACCTTGCACGGCAACGGCACCATCGGCCTCGGCGGCTCGCCCAGCGACCCCGGCTCGGCCAGCGTGCGCTTCGACGTGCTGCGTTTCGGCGACACGCAGCCGCAGCTGTCGACCGACCTGCTGCCCGAAGATTGACATGCGCGTGCTGTACGTCGACGACGATCGCATCAACACCCTGCTGTTCGAAGAAACCTGCCGTTTCGCCGGCGGGCTGGAAGTGGCCAGCGCCGGCACCGGCGCCGAAGCGCTGGAGCTGGCGCGCGACTTCCGTCCTGACGTGCTGGTGGTCGACCTTCACCTGCCCGACACCACCGGCTACGCACTGCTGCCCACGCTGCGCAGCGCCGCCGGGCGCGCCGACCTGCCGGCCTTCCTGTGCTCGGCCGACGAGCCGGCGCAGCTGGCCGACGAAGCGCGCGCCGCCGGCTTCCAGGGCTGCTGGCCCAAGCCCGTGGACCTGACCGCGATGCTGGTGGACCTGGCCCGGCTCGGCCACGGCGCATGAGTTTTCGCGCCGAGCCGACGCAGCGGCACGGCGGCGCGGCGCGCACGGCGGTGCTGCTGGTCAACCTGGGCACGCCCGACGCGCCGACACCGGCCGCGCTGCGCCGCTACCTGGCCGAGTTCCTGAGCGACCCGCGTGTCGTCGAGATCCCGCGGCTGGTCTGGTGGCCGATCCTGCACGGCATCATCCTGCGCACGCGGCCGGCCCGGTCGGCCGCCAAGTACGCCGGCATCTGGCTGCACGAAGGCTCGCCGCTGGCGGTGTGGACCGGCAAGCAGGCGACGCTGCTGCAAGGCTACCTCGGCGAACGCGGCCACCGCGTCGAGGTCCGGCCGGCGATGCGCTACGGCCAGCCGTCGCTGGCGTCGACCTTGGACGCGCTGCGCGCCGACGGCGTGACGCGCGTGCTCGTGCTGCCGCTGTACCCGCAGTACGCGGCGGCCACCACGGCCAGCGTCAGCGACGCGGTGCTGCAATGGGCCAGCCGCGCGCGGCGCGTGCCCGAACTGCGCTTCGTCGCCGAGTACCACGACGACCCCGGCTACATCGCCGCGCTGGCCGAGCGCGTCACCGAACACTGGCGCGTCCACGGCCGCGGCGAACGGCTGGTGCTCAGCTTCCACGGCGTGCCGCAGCGTTCGCTGCAGCTCGGCGACCCGTACCACTGCCAGTGCCACAAGACCGCACGCCTGCTCGGCGAAAAGCTGGGCCTGGCGCCGCCGCAACTGCTGGTGACCTTCCAGAGCCGCTTCGGCAAAGCCAAGTGGCTGCAGCCCTACACCGAGCCGACCTTGCGCCAGCTCGCCGCCAGCGGCGTGAAGCGCGTCGACGTGATGTGCCCCGGCTTCACCGCCGACTGCCTGGAGACGCTGGAAGAAATCGACCAGGAATCGCGCGCCGCCTTCCTGGCCGCCGGCGGCGAGGCTTTCGAATACATCCCCTGCGTCAACGACCAACCGGCGTGGCTGCGCGCGCTGACCGGCATCGCCGAGCGCCACCTGCAAGGCTGGGATACCAAGACCCCGGCCGATGCGGCGGCGCTGGCGCTGCAGCGCGAACGCGCGCTCGCGTTAGGCGCGACCGACTGAACGCCGGCGCGCCAGCCAGGCCAGGCCGGCACCCATCAGCCACCAACTTGCCGGCTCCGGCACCGGCGTTGCACTGAAGCTCGCGCCGGCCTCGGCGCTGTAGCTGAAGCCGGTGATCGCATAGGCATCGGCGCGCGCCGAGAAGTGCACGCCGGCGTAGCCGGCCGCGTCCAGCCCGGCCAGCGTGCCGTCGGCAGCCGCCTGGCGTACGAAGGTGTCGATGTCGAAAGCGCCGCTGGCCTGGAAGGCGTTCGGATCGGTGCTGCCGAGGAAGCGGAACTCGACGTTCAGCGCCGCCAGGTCGATGGCGCCGCCGGCGCCGAAGCGCACCTCGTCGGTCAGGAAGCCGCCGGCGCCGTCGCTCTGCACCTCCAGGATCAGCCGGCTGCCGGCGCCGGCGCTGTAGTTGCCGTTGATGCTGAACAGACCCGGCGAGTTGCCGGGGCTGAAGATGCCGTAGTTGACGATGCTGCCGCTGACGTTGATGGCGCCCGCGGTGCCGCCGAGGAAGCCGTTGGTGCCGATGACCACGTTGTCGGCGTTCAGCGTGGCGCCGTTCAGCACCACGGTGGCGGTGCCGCCGTCGCTGTCGACGCCGTTGCTGCGGTCGCGGCCGACCCCCACCCAGCCGGCCGTGATGGTCGAGCCGCCGGTGGCGATGAGCGTGCCGTCGCTGCCCGACAGGCGGCCGACGAAGAGCGAGCTGCCGGCCATCGCCAGCGTGCTGCCGTCCTTCAACCGCAACATGCCGGTGCCGCTGCGCCCGACGCTGACGCCGGCCAGGCCGGGCGGCATCACCACCTCGAGTGTCGATGCCGACAGCGTCATGCTGCCGTCGCCGCCGGTCAGCGTGCGCGAGCCGCCGATGGAAACACCCCCGCCGCCGCTGCCGCCGAGGTTCTCGATGTGGATGACGCTGCCGTTGCTGGCACTCAGCACGCCGACCCCACCGTTGCCGGCGCCGACCACCAGCGCGGCGCCGAACTCGCCCGAGCCGGTGTACTGGCCTTTCAGGTCGACACGCGCCTGGTCGAAGCTGGCGACGCCGGTGCCGCCGTAGTTGCCGATCGCCATGATCGTGGCCGAAGCTTGCGCCTGGTTGGCCAGCGTCAGCTGGCCGCTGGCCTGCGGCCCGTGGCCGACGCCGATGTAGGCGTCCGAGCCCGAGACCTTGATCTCCGAGCCGGCGCCGGTGACGCTGGCGATGCCCTTGCCGCCGATGCTGCTGTCGCCCGAGCCGCCGATGAACAGGCTGGTGCGCCGCGTGTCGACGACGGTCGACACCGCGTTGCCTTCGAGCAGCAGCTTGCCGCCGCCGCTGATGTTCAGCGTGCCGGAGCCGTCGCGGCCGATGCGCACGAAGGGATTGAAGGCCTCGCCGGCGCCGGCACCCACGGAGTCCGCGCGTGCCAGCAGCGTCGAACCGGCGCCGCTGATGTTCAAGGTGCCCGACGACGCCGCATCGCGGCCGACGCTGAGCTGCAGCGCGAAATCGGCGTGCGTGTTGCTGAGCAGTTCGAGCCGGGCACCGTTGTTGATGCTGAGCTTGCCGGTGCCGTTGCGACCGATGTCGAGGAGCGCGTTCTGCAGGCTGCCATTGGCCGCCGCCGAAGCGCGGCCGTCGACGATGACGCGCGACGCGGCGCCGTCGACCACCATCTCGCCGAACGAGCCGTCGCGGCCGACCGACAGGTACCAGAGCCCGTTCACCTGCGCGCTGTCGCTCACCGACAGCATCGCGCTGCCGAGCGTGCGGCCGACCTGCAGCACCGCGGCGTCGCCGCTGAAGCTCAATGCCGAGCCGCTGCCGCGCACCGTCATGTCGGTGCGGCCGCCGCCGCTGGTGAGGTTGATGTAGTTGTAGATGCCGTTGACGCCTTCGATGCGCATCTGGCCGCCGTTGGCGATGTCGATGCTGGTCACGGCAAAGCGGTCGTTTGCGGTGATGATGCCGGCGCCGGGGTTGATGACGGCGCCGGTCACGCCGTCCCAGGTCTGGCCGCCGACCACACGCCAGCGCGAACCGGCGCCGCTGATGCTGACGTTGCTGACGCTGCGTTCGTAGCCGGTGCTGGCGTTGTCCCATTGGCGGGTGCCGATCTGGGCGCGGTCGGTCGTGAGCTCGGCGCCGTCCAGCACCTTCAAAGTCGCGCTGACGGTGGCGCCCGGCGTGCCGTAGGTGTAGCCGTTCAGCGCCGGCACGGCCAGGCCGGGATGGCCGACGAACAGGTTGCTGGCGGTGCGCACGCGCGAGCCGGCGCCGGTGATGACGAGCGAGGCCACGTCGCCGGCGGCGCCGCCAACGAACGAGTCGCAGTAGTGGAATTGCAGCAGGCAAGGCGCCCAGGCCGTGCTGGTGTCCAGCAGCGCGCCGGCGGCCACGGTCAGGCTGCCCTGCCCCCAGTCGCCGACGACCAGGCGCTGCACCTGCGAGTTCGAGAAGCCGTCGCCGACCAGCTGCACTTGCGTGCCGGCGCCGCTGACCCAGCCGCTGCCGTTGCCGGTGCCGCCGGAGCCGAAGCTCCAGCGCGCCGCCTGCATGAAGGAGCCGCCGTCGACCGACAGCGAGCCGGCCTGGCCGCTGCCGCCGACCCAGACACCGGTGCTCGGGATGACGGTATCGCCGGGGCCGATGGGCATCGCCACCGGCCCGGTGTTGACGACCCCGGTGGCGGCGACGCCGGCGATCGATGGCATCGCCGGCAGCGCCAGGCTGGCCGCCAGGGCCAGCGCGTGATGATGAAAGCGGAAACGGTGATGTGCGGGCATGTCGTTCTCCTCCTGTGTCGGCACAGGATGGGACAACACGCCCGCACGATCACCCCCTGCGCGGGGGGCAAAGGCTCAGTGGCGGCGGCGCAGCTTCATCAATCTTGGCAATACCAGCACGATGACGACGACGGCCAGCAGCGCGGCCGACATCGGGCGCTGAAAGAACACCGTCCAGTGGCCTTCGCCGATCGACAAGGCGTTGCGCATCTGCGCTTCGGCCAGCGGCCCGAGGATCATGCCGACGACGACCGGCGCGGTCGGGAAGTCGTAGCGCCGCATGACCACGCCGAGCAGCCCGATCGTGTACAGCAGGAACAGATCGAACGCCGACTGCCGCATGCCGTAGACGCCGACGGTGGCGAAGATCAGGATGCCGGCGTACAGGTGCGCCTTCGGGATCTTCAGCAGCTTGACCCACAACCCGACCAGCGGCAGGTTCAGCACCAGCAGCATGACGTTGCCGATGTACAGCGACGCGATCAGCGCCCACACCAGCGCGGCGTTCTTGTCGAACAGCTGCGGCCCGGGCTGGATGCCGTAGTTCTGGAACGCGCCGAGCAGGATGGCCGTCGTGTTCGACGTCGGGATGCCCAGCGTCAGCAGCGGCACCAGCGTCGCGGTGATGGCGGAGTTGTTCGCCGCTTCCGGGCCGGCCACGCCTTCGATCGCGCCGACGGTGCCGAAGTCTTCCTTGTGCTTGGACAGGTTCTTCTCGGTCGCGTAGCTCAGGAAGGTCGGGATCTCGCTGCCGCCGGCCGGGATGCAGCCGAACGGGAAGCCGATCGCCGTCGCGCGCAGCCAGGCCGGCCACGAGCGCCGCCACTCCTCGCCCGTCATGTGGACCTTGCTCATCTTGTTCTGCGACTCGGCGACGCGGCCTTCGTAGAGCACCGCGTACAACGACTCGCCGACGGCGAACAAGCCCACCGCAATCAGCACCACCTCGAGCCCGTCCATCAGCTCGGGCACGCCGCCGGTGTAGCGCGCCTGGCCCGACAGCTGGTCGATGCCGACCAGGCCCATCGCCAGCCCCACGCCCAAAGCGGCCATGCCGCGCACCGTACTCTTGCCGAGCACCGCGCTGACGGTGATGAAGGCCAGCACCATCAGCATGAAGTACTCGGGCGGCCCGAGCCGCACCGCATAGGTCGCGACGACCGGCGCGAAGAAGGTGACCAGCACGGTGGCGATGGTGCCGGCGACGAAGGAGCCGATCGCGGCGGTGGCCAGCGCGGCACCGGCACGGCCGTTCTTGGCCATGCGGTTGCCTTCCATCGCCGTGACCATCGACGCCGATTCGCCCGGCGTGTTGAGCAGGATCGACGTCGTCGAGCCGCCGTACATCGCGCCGTAGTAGATGCCGGCGAAGAAGATCATCGACGCCGTCGGTTCGACCTTCAGCGTGATCGGCAGCAGCATCGCCACCGCGGTGGCCGGGCCGATGCCGGGCAGCACGCCGATGGCGGTGCCGAGCGTGCAGCCGAGCAGCGCCCACATCAGGTTGATCGGCGTGCCGGCCGTCATGAAGCCCTGGAGCAGTTGATTCCAGATGTCCATCAGAGCCATCCCGTCGAAGTCAGGCCGGGCAGGTTGATGGCCAGCAGTTGCGTGAACATCCAGTACACCGGCGCCGCGATCGCGAAGCCGATCGCGACGTCGCGCGCCAGGACCCGGACGCTGAAGTCGAAGCGGCCCTGGCTCCGCTTGAAGCCGCGCACCGCCAGCACGAAGCACAGCGTGCAGCTGAGGATGAAGCCGAGGGTCGTGATCAGCGCCGCGTTGGCCAGGATGCCGACCGAGACCCAGGCGAAGCCGGGCCAGTCGCCGCGCTCGCCGCCCGACGGTTCTTCCAGGTCGCGAAAGCCGCCGCTGCGCGCTTCCCAGATCAGGAAGCCGGCACAGACCAGCAGCAGCAGCCCCACGACCCAGGGCACGAAGTTCGGGCCGACGCCGGAGTAGCCGGCGTCGGAAGAGATCTGCGTCGCACCCACTGCCAGCAACAAACCGGCCGCGAGCACGCCGACGCCGATCAGCGTCTGCGGCGCGTTCTTCATCGTCAGATCATTCCGGACTTGGCCATCACCGCGCGCAGGCTGGCGAACTCGTCGTCGACGAACTTCTCGAACGGCGCGCCCGGCATCAGCGCCGGCGTCCAGCCGTTCTTTTCCAGCGCGTCGGTCCAGCTCTTGCTCTTGGTCGCCTTGACGATCATGTCGGTCAGCGCCTTGCGCTGCTCGGGCGTGATGCCGCCGGCACCGTAGACGCCGCGCCAGTTGCCGATGACGACGTTGATGCCCTGCTCCTTCATCGTCGGCACGTCGATGCCCTTCAGGCGCGTTTCCGACGTGACGGCAATGGCGCGCATCTTGCCGCTGCTGATGTATTCGGCGAACTCGCTGTAGCCGCTGCCGCCGACGGTGACGTTGCTGCCGAGGATGGCCGCCGTGGCCTCGCCGCCGCCACGGAAGGCGACGTAGTTGATCTTGCTCGGGTCGACGCCGACTTCGCGCGCGATCATCGCCGCGGCGATGTGCTCGGTGGAGCCGCGCGAGCCGCCGCCCCACTTGACGCTGCCGGGATCCTTCTTCATCTGCTCGACGACGTCCTTCATCGTCTTCAGCGGTGAATCGGCCGGCAGCACGAAGACGTTGTATTCGCTCGTCAGCCGTGCCAGCGGCGTGACCTTGTCCAGCCCGACCGGCGGCTTGCCGGTGATGATGCCGCCGAGCATCACCGCGCCCATCACCATCAGCGCGTTCGGGTCGCCCTTGGTGCCGTTGGCGAACTGCGCCAGGCCGATGGCGCCGGCCGCGCCGCCCTTGTTGTCGTAGCTGACCGAGGAAGCCACGCCGGCCTCCTGCAGCGCCTTGCCGAGGGCACGGCCGGTGGTGTCCCAGCCGCCGCCGGGGTTGGCCGGGATCATCATCTTCAGGTTGGCCGCCGCCTGGGCCGGCAGCGCGCCGGCGGCCGCCAGCGCGGCCAGGGTCTTGAGGAATACGTCGCGACGCATGTTTGTCTCCGTGAATGCAGTGGACCGCAGTCCGCCATGGTGAGGCCGCCGCCTGTCAAACGGCTGTCCAGCGACTAGTGAGAAACCCGAGACCCGATAATCCGGCCCCGATGAAACTGCTGCTGGTCGAAGACAACCCCGCGATGCAGACGACGCTGCAGCGCTCGTTCGAGCGCCGCGGCATGCAGGTCGTCGTCTGCGGCGACGGCGCGCGTGCGCTCGACCGCTGGCGTGCCGCCCAGCCCGACGTGGTGCTGCTCGACCTGAGCCTGCCCGGCGTCGACGGCCTCACCGTGCTGGCGCAGGCGCGCGCCGAGGGCCTGGCCACGCCGGTGCTGATACTCACCGCGCGCGGCACGGTCGGCGACCGCATCCTCGGCCTGAACACCGGCGCCGACGACTACCTGCCCAAGCCCTTCGACCTGGACGAGCTCGAAGCCCGCGTGCGGGCGCTGGCACGGCGCGGCGGCGGCCGCGTGGGCGCCGGCCTGGAGTTCTGCGGCCTGCGCGCCGACCCCGACAACGGTGCCGTCTACCGCCTCGGCCAGGCGATGGAGCTGAGCACGCGCGAAGCCGCGCTGCTGCGCGCCCTGCTCGTCAAGCCCGGCCACGCGGTGGCCAAGGAACGCCTGTTCGAGCTGGTCTTCCCCGGCGAAGCCGACGTGCAGACCGAAGCCATCGAGGTGGTTGCGTACCGGCTGCGCAAGAAGCTGGCCGGCAGCGGCGCCCAGCTCGTCACCTTGCGCGGCCTCGGCTACCTGCTGAAGGAAGGCGAGTGAAGGCGCGCCCTTCGCTGCGCCTGCAGCTGCTGCTTGGCATCCTGCTGCCGGTGCTGGCGCTGGTGGCCTTCAATTCGGTGAGCCTGTACCGCCAGGCGCTGCGCGCCGCCGACACCGCCTACGACCGCACCTTGCTGGCTTCGGCCAAGGCCATTGGCGAGCTGCTGCAGGTGGCCGACGAACCCGGCCCGGCACGGCTGGTGGCCACCGTGCCGTATTCGGCGCTGGAGGCTTTCGAAGCCGACAACCGCAGCCGCATGTACTTCAAGGTCGCGGGCTTCTCCGGCGAGATGGTGTCCGGCTTCGAAGACCTGCCGCCGTGGCGCGGCACGCTGCCGGCGCGCAGCGTCTATGCCGCGCTGGTCGACTTCTACGACGACCGCTACCGCGGCGAAGCGGTGCGCGTGGCGGTGCTGCTGCAGCCGGTGGCCGGCGTCGGCGGCCAGGGCATGGCGACGATCCAGGTCGCGGAAACGCTGGAGCTGCGCCGCACGCTGGCCGGCCAGCTGCTGATCGCCACGCTGTGGCGGCAGGCGGCGCTGGTGGCGGTGATCGCCGTCGTCGTCGTCTTCGTCGTGCAGCGCGCGACGCGGCCGGTGCGCGAGCTGAGCGAACGCCTGCAGGCGCGCGCCGAGGACGACTTGTCGGCCATCGATGCGGCGCAGGCCCCGCGGGAACTGCAGCCGATGGTCGAGGCCACGAACGCGGTGATGGCGCGGCTGGCGCAGCTGCTCGAACACCAGAAGCGCTTCGTGCGCGACGCGTCGCACCAGCTGCGCACGCCGCTGGCGGTGCTGAAAACGCAAGTGCAGTCGGCGCGGCGCGGCGACGTCGAGCCGGCGCAGGCGCTGGACGAGATCGCCGTCACCGTCGATCGCGCCACCGAGCTGGCGAACCAGATGCTGGCGCTGGCCAAGGTCGAACAACTGCGCCAGCAAGGCGACGCGCCGGTGGCGGAATGGGCCGGCATCGTGCGCGCCGTGTCGCTGGACCTGTCGGCGCTGATCGCGGGGAAGCAGCTCGACTTCGAACTGGACTTGGAACAATCGGCCACGCCGGCCCGCGTGCGCGCCCACGACTGGATGCTGCGCGAGCTGACGCGCAACCTGCTGCACAACGCCATCAAGCAGACGCCCGACGGCTCGCGCCTGGCGGTGCGCCTGGTGGCCGATGCGCGCACCGCGGCGCTGACCGTCGCCGACAGCGGCCCGGGCATTGGCCCCGAGCAGCGCGAGCGGCTGTTTCAACCGTTTTCCACCCATTCGGCAGCCGGCCACTCGGCTGGCGGCTCGGGGCTGGGGCTGGCGATCTGCCGCGAGATCGTGCTGTCGCTGGCCGGCAGCATCCAGCTCGACAACCGCGAGCGCGGCGGCCGCATCGAAGGCCTGGACGCGATCGTCCGCCTGCCGCTGGAGCTTTCATGAACGACACCAAGGTCCGCCTGGACAAATGGCTCTGGGCCGCGCGCTTCTACAAGACCCGGGCGCTGGCGGCGGAGGAAATCGCCCACGGCCGGGTCAGCGTCAACGAGCTGGCGGCCAAGCCCGCCCGCGAGCTGCGCCCGGGCGACCGCGTCGCGCTGCGCCAGGGGCCGGTGGTCCGCACCGTCGACGTGCTGGCCTTGAGCAACGTGCGCGGCCCGGCGCCGGTGGCGCAGGCGCTGTACCGCGAAACGCCGGAGAGCATCGCCGCCCGCGAGCGCGCCGCCGAGGCGCGGCGCCTGGGCACCGAGCCCGCCCTGGCCATCGACCAGGGCCGGCCGACCAAGCGCGACCGGCGCCAGCTGGCCGACTGGCAGCGCTGGAGCGCCAGCATCGACGAAAACGACTCTTGAAGTCCCCGGCAATGCCCTCACATCCAACGCAGTCTTCGCCCCTTTACCTATGAACTCGACTCAAAACACGCCCGAAGTACCAGCCGCCGAAGCCGCAAATGCCAGCCCGGACACCCCGCCGAGCGCGGAAACCCGGCTGGCCGAGCTGGAAAAGAAGCACGCCGAGGTCGCCGACGCCTACCTGCGGGCCAAGGCCGAGGCCGAAAACACCCGCCGCCGCGCCGAAGAAGACATGAGCAAGGCGCGCAAGTTCGCCATCGAAGGTTTTGCCGAAAGCCTGCTGCCGGTGGTCGACAGCCTGACGGCGGCAATCGCCATCCAGAACGCCACGCCGGAACAGCTGCTCGAAGGCGCGCACGCCACGCTGCGCCAGCTGACGCAGGCGCTGGAGCGCAACAAGGTGCTGCCGATCAACCCGCCGGCCGGCACCCGGTTCGACCCGCACCAGCACCAGGCCATCAGCGTGGTGCCGGCGGAGCAGGAAGCCAACACCGTGGTGGCGGTACTGCAAAAGGGCTACCTCATCGCCGAGCGCGTGCTGCGCCCGGCCCTGGTGACGGTGACCGCGCCGAAGTGATCGCGGCCTTGAAAGCCGCCGAGTTATCCACAAGTTCAGAACAACCGGATTTCAGTTTCAGGAGTTAGAAAATGGGAAAGATCATCGGCATCGACCTCGGCACCACGAATTCGTGCGTCTCGGTCATGGAAGGCAACACGACCAAGGTCATCGAGAACAGCGAAGGCGCGCGCACCACGCCGTCGATCGTGGCCTACCAGGAAGACGGTGAAGTGCTGGTCGGCGCCGCCGCCAAGCGCCAGTCGGTGACCAACCCGCGCAACACGCTGTACGCGGTGAAGCGCCTGATCGGGCGCAAGTTCACCGAGAAGGAAGTGCAGAAGGACATCGACCTGATGCCCTACAAGATCGCCGCCGCCGACAACGGCGACGCCTGGGTCGAGGTGCGCGGCAAGAAGTTCGCGCCGCCCCAGGTCAGCGCCGAAGTGCTGCGCAAGATGAAGAAGACCGCCGAAGACTACCTCGGCGAGGAAGTCACCGAAGCCGTGATCACGGTGCCGGCCTACTTCAACGACAGCCAGCGCCAGGCCACCAAGGACGCCGGCCGCATCGCCGGCCTGGAAGTCAAGCGCATCATCAACGAGCCGACCGCGGCGGCACTGGCCTTCGGCCTGGACAAGCACGGCAAGGGCGACCGCAAGATCGCGGTCTTCGACCTCGGCGGCGGCACCTTCGACATCAGCATCATCGAGATCGCCGATGTCGACGGCGAGAAGCAGTTCGAGGTGCTGTCGACCAACGGCGACACCTTCCTCGGCGGCGAAGACTTCGACCAGCGCATCATCGATTACATCGTCACCGAGTTCAAGAAGGAACAAGGCGTCGACCTGACCAAGGACGTGCTGGCGCTGCAGCGCCTGAAGGAAGCGGCCGAGAAGGCGAAGATCGAGCTGAGCAACAGCACGCAGACCGACGTCAACCTGCCGTACATCACGGCCGACGCGTCGGGCCCGAAGCACCTGAACATCAAGCTCACGCGCGCCAAGCTGGAAAGCCTGGTCGACGAGCTGATCGCCCGCACGATGGAGCCGTGCAAGATCGCGGTCAAGGACGCCGGCGTCAAGCTGACCGAGATCGACGACGTCATCCTCGTCGGCGGCATGACGCGCATGCCCAAGGTGCAGGAGAAGGTCAAGGAGTTCTTCGGCAAGGAGCCGCGCAAGGACGTCAACCCCGATGAAGCGGTCGCGGTCGGCGCCGCCATTCAGGGCCAGGTGCTGGGCGGCGAGCGCAAGGACGTGCTGCTGCTCGACGTCACCCCGCTGAGCCTGGGCATCGAAACGCTCGGCGGCGTCATGACGAAGATGATCAAGAAGAACACGACCATTCCGACCAAGTTCGCGCAGACCTTCAGCACCGCCGACGACAACCAGCCGGCCGTGACGATCAAGGTCTTCCAGGGCGAACGCGACCTGGCCGCGGGCAACAAGTCGCTGGGCGAGTTCAACCTCGAAGGCATTCCGCCGTCGCCGCGCGGGCTGCCGCAGATCGAGGTCACGTTCGACATCGACGCCAACGGCATCCTGCACGTCAACGCCAAGGACAAGGGCACCGGCAAGGAAAACAAGATCACCATCAAGGCGAACTCGGGCCTGAGCGAGGCCGAGATCGAGAAGATGGTCAAGGACGCCGAGGCGAATGCCGCCGAGGACGCGAAGAAGCTCGAACTGGTGCAGGCCCGCAACCAGGCCGACGCGCTGATGCACTCGGTCAAGAAGAGCCTGGGCGAACACGGCGACAAGCTCGAAGCCGGCGAGAAGGAAAAGATCGAGGCTGCGCTGAAGGACGTCGAGGAAGCGCTGAAGGGCGACGACAAGGCGACCATCGAAGCCAAGACCGAAGTGCTGATGACGGCCAGCCAGAAACTCGGCGAGAAGATGTACGCCGACGCGCAGGCGGCGCAGGCCGCGGCTGGCGCTGCGGCGGGTGCCGGCGCGGGCGCCGAAGCGCCGAAGGCCAAGCCGGCCGACGACAACGTCGTCGATGCCGACTTCACCGAGGTCAAAGAGAAGAAGTAAGGTTTCGCGCTCCCTTCAAAGCACCCCCGTGAGCGGCGAACGCCCACGGGGGCTTATCCATTGAATACGCAGCAACACCAGCATGGCCAAGCGCGACTACTACGACATCCTCGGCGTTCCGAAGAACGCCACCGAGGACGACATCAAGAAGGCCTACCGCAAGCTGGCCATGAAGCACCACCCGGACCGCAACCAGGGTGACGATGCGAAGAAGTCGGAAGAGAAGTTCAAGGAGGCCAAGGAGGCCTACGAGATGCTCTCCGACGCGCCCAAGCGCGCCGCCTACGACCAGTACGGCCATGCCGGCGTCGACCCCAACATGGGCGGCCGTCCCGGGCCGGGGCAGGAAGGCTTCGGCGGCTTCGCCGAGGCCTTCGGCGACATCTTCGGCGACATCTTCGGCGGTGCCGCAGGCGGCCGCCGCGGCGGTGCCGGCGGTCAGCAGGTCTACCGCGGCAGCGACCTCAGCTACGCGATGGAGATCACGCTCGAAGAAGCGGCCGCGGGCAAGGAAACGCAGATCCGCATCCCGAGCTGGGAGACCTGCGACACCTGCCACGGCAGCGGCGCCAAGGTCGGCACCAGTGCCAAGACCTGCCCCACCTGCAGCGGCAGCGGCACGGTGCACCTGCGCCAGGGCTTCTTCAGCATCCAGCAGACCTGCCCGCACTGCCACGGCAGCGGCAAGATCATTCCCGAGCCCTGCGCCACCTGCAACGGCGCCGGCAAGATCAAGAAGCAGAAGACGCTGGAGGTGAAGATCCCCGCCGGCATCAACGAAGGCATGCGCATCCGCTCGGCCGGCAACGGCGAGCCCGGCACCAACGGCGGCCCGGCCGGCGACCTGTACATCGAGATCCGCATCAAGCAGCACGAGATCTTCGAGCGCGACGGCGACGACCTGCACTGCACCGTGCCGGTGGCGCTGACTACCGCAGCACTCGGCGGCACGATCGAAGTGCCCACCCTGGGCAACCGGGCCGAGATCGAACTGCCCGAAGGCACCCAGCACGGGAAGACCTTCCGCCTGCGCGGCAAGGGCATCAAGGGCATCCGCTCCAGCTATCCGGGCGACCTGTACTGCCACGTCACGGTGGAGACGCCGGTCAAGCTGACCGAACACCAGCGCAAGCTGCTGAAGGAGCTGGACGAGTCGTTCCGCAAAGGCGGCGACCGCCATTCGCCGACCTCCAAGGGCTGGGCCGACCGGGTGAAGGATCTCTTCAAGTAATCGCGGCGGGACGGTGCCTCAGGCGAGCCAGAGCTCGAACAAGGCGCCGCCCTGCGGCCGGTCGACGAGCCGCGAGCGGCCCGGTCGCCCCGCGATGCCGTGCACGCGCGCGACCGCGGCGCAGAGTTCGCTGCCCAGCCCCGTCGAGACCGGGTCAGCGGCATCGGGCGCGCCAAGGCCGGGGCCGTTGTCGGCCACCGAGAACACCAGGTAGCCGTCTTCGCCGCGCGCGCCGAGCACGATGGGCTGCGGGGCGTAGCGCCGTGCGTTGTGCAGCGCGGCTTCGAGCGCCAGCCGCACCAGGCGCGCGTCGAAGTACCAGCAGGCCGGCGTGCTGGCGTCGAGCTGCAGATGCAGCGCCGGCGCGTCGTCGTCGGCACGCAAACGCGCCGCCAGCGCCGACAGGAATTCGTGCGGCGATTCGTCTTCACGCAGCGCCGCCAGTTCGCCGTCCAGCGAGTACAGCGTCAGGAACATGACGAAGCGCTCGCGCAGGTCGCGGCACTCGCGGTGCGCGCGCCGTGCCGCTGCGGCGACCGGGTTGTCCTGCAGCTTCAGCAGCCGGTCTTCGAGCGCGCCGAGCGCGTTCTTCAGGTCATGCACGACCAGGGCGGCGAGCTCCGGGCGCATGGCGTTTGGTTCAGGCCGCGACGGCCATGCTCGCCAATCCGGCCATGGTCTCGCGGTAGTAGCGCTGCATCTGCGTCACGCGGTCGCTGGCCGGCAGCAGCCGCTCCAGGCGCGACAGGTACAGCCGCACGCGTTCGGCCGCGGCGGCGTCGACGCGCTTGCGCAAGCGCAGCGTCATGCAGTTGATCTGCGCCGCCTGCAGCAGCACGGTGGTGTTGTCCGGGAAGTCCTTGGCCGCGGCTTCGATCAGCGCCAGCGCCTCGTCGATGCGGCTTTCGCGGAACAGGCGCTTGGCATCGGCGACGCGGCCGGTCAGGCCGGCGGTGGCGCCGTCGATCAGCGCATCGGCCTCGGCGGCGTGGCCGGTGTCGTTCAGCGCATTGCGGATCAGGGCCTTGACGCGGGCGTTGTCGTGGTCGCTGGTGACCGCGCCTTTCAGCAGCTCCAGCCCGGCGGCGGCATTGCCCGTCATCAGCTCGGCTTTGGCCAGCGCGACGGTGGCGAAGTCGGCCTTGCCGGTGCGCAGCGCTTCGCGGGCGCGCTGGGCGGCCGCGGCGGCCGCGGCCGTGTCGCCGGCCTTGGCATGGGCCTGCGCGCGCAGCGCCTGCGCCACCGGCTCGAACTGCGCGTTGCTGCGCTGCGCGGCCGCGCTGTCGTCGAGCAGGCCGAAGGCCTCTTGCAGCTCGCCGCGGTCGACCAGCACCTGGGCCAGCGACAAGGTGTCCTGCGCCTGCGCGGTCAGAGCGCCCCGCGTCGCCTTGGCCACCTTGGCCAGACAGGTCTTGGCGAGTTCGAGGTCGCCGTTGCGGTAGGCCGATTCGCCGACCATGCGCAGCCGCTTCGCCGAAGGCACCACCGCGGCGGCTTCGCTGAGCATGCGCTGCGCGCCGCGCAGATCGCCCTGCGCTTCCAGCGATTCGGCGACGATGTCGTAGGCGGCGACGTTCTTCTCGCCGCCCTTGGTGTTGATGATGTCGCCGGCCACCAGCTTGGCCTCTTCGAAGGCGCCGGCCGCCTTGTGCGCCTGCGCCAGCCCGAGCTGCGCCCACAGCAGCTGCGAGCGTTGCGCCAGCGCGCTCAGGTACACGGCCTTGGCGTCTTCATGCCGGCCCAGCTGCAGCAGCGTCTGCGCCTTCAGCTGCAAGGCCTGCATGAACCAGCGGTCCTTGCGTGCCAGCAGCTTCTCGCACTCGGCCAGCGCGCCGGCGCGGTCGTTGCGCGTCAGGCGCTCGTTGATCGGCAGCAGCGCGCGCTGGCGTTCGAGCTGGGCCTTCAGCCGCTCCTCGATGTCGCCGGCCGTGATCGGCTTCAGCAGATAGGCATCGGGCTTGTGGTCGGTGGTGGAGGCCACCGACGCATAGGCGTTCTCGGCGGTGACCATGAAGAACAGGCACTCGGCCGTCAGCAGCCCTTGTTCGCGCACGTATTCGAGCAGTTGCTGGCCGTCGGTCTTGTGGTTCAGGTTGTAGTCGCACAGCACCAGCGCGTAGGGCCGTGCCCGGATCATGCGCAGTGCGTCGTCGGGCGTGCCGGCGGCGTCGATCTTCGACAGGCCCAGCATCGCCAGCTGGCCGCGCAGCGTCGTCTGCTGCACCGCCATGTCGTCGATGACGAGCGCGCTGAGATTCATGTACGGGGTCTGGATGGCCATGTCGCTGCTTCGCTCCAGCCGGCATCGGGCATGCCGGCCTGAGGCGTGATTGCCTGCTTTCAGCCCTGGCTTTCGGCAATCGCCATCGCGACTTGAGTGGTCACGCGTCGGATGTGCACCGCTCAAGTGCATTCCGCCCAGGCCGAAAACCAGTTCTGACAACGAGCCGCCGTGATGATGCAGACACCCACCCGCCAGCCGCGCGCCGCATTTGCTGCCGAGGCTGCCGCCTGGGCGGTGAACTGACATGCGCCTGCTCGACCGCGAGATCGTTCAGTGCAAGGCGTTGGTCGTGGACCCGAATGCCACGTCGCGCAGCATCCTGGTGGCGCAGCTGCGCGACTTCGGCGTCGGCACGGTCGTGCAGTGCGGGCGCATCGCCGATGCGCGCAGCCAGCTCGAAGCCCGGTCCTTCGACGTCGTGCTGTGCGAACAGGGCTTCAGCGGCACCGACTACTCGGGCCAGCAGTTGCTGGACGACCTGCGCCGCCTGCAGCTGCTGCCGCTGTCGACCGTGTTCATCATGATCACCAGCGAGGCCACCTACGCCAAGGTGGCCGAAGCCGCCGAATCGGCGCTGGACAGCTACCTGCTGAAGCCGCACACCGCGGCCGCACTGGGTGATCGCCTGGGCCAGGCGCGGCGGCGCAAGCGCGTGCTGCAGGACATCTTCGAGGCCATCGACGAGGGCCGCCTCGAAGACGCCGCGACGCTGTGCCTGAAACGCTTCGCGTCGCGCGGCGAGTTCTGGCTGTTCGCGGCGCGCATCGGCGCCGAGCTGCTGTTGAACCTGGGGCGCGTCGGCGAGGTGCGCCAGCTCTACGACGCGGTGCTAGAGTCACGCGCCGTGCCGTGGGCACGGCTGGGCATTGCCCGCGCGCAGATCGAAGGCAATGAACTGGTCAGCGCGACGCGCACGCTGGAGACGCTGATCGCCGACCAGCCGTCCTTCGTCGACGCCTACGACGTGATGGGCCGCGCGCAGGTGGAGCTGGGCAACTTCGACGAGGCGGCCGCCGTCTACGAACGCGCCGCGGCACTGACGCCCGGCTCGGTGGCGCGGCTGCAGAAGCTGGGCATGCTGTCGTTCTACCGCGGCGACCACGAAACAGCCGCGCGTTCGCTGGACCGCGCTGTGGCTCAGGGCATCGCGTCGAAGATGTTCGACTTCCAGTCGCTGGTGCTGCTGGCTTTCGTACGCTTCGGGCAGAACGACAGCAAGGGCTTGCAGCGCTGCGTTGACAGCCTGGCCCACGCGCTGTCGCGTGCGCCCGAGAACCGCCGCCTGCAGCGTTTCGGCCAGACCGCAAGCGTGCTCGGGCAGATGCTGCACAAGCAGGTCGGCGACGCGGTGCAGACGATCCGCGATCTGGCGCAGGATCTGCGCGAGGCCTCGTTCGACATCGAAGCCGGCTGCAACATGCTGTCGCTGGTGTCGCTGCTGACCGCGGCCGAACTCCGGCTCGACCGGGTCGAAGACTGGGTCGACACCATCGGCATGCGCCACTGCACATCGAAATCGCTGACCGAACTGCTGGTGCGCTCGGCCAGCGCCCACGAGCCCTTTGCCGAACGCATCCGGAGCTGCCACCAACGCATCGCCCAGCTCGCCGAAAAGGCCATGGCGCACAGCCTGGCCGGCAACCCCGGTGCTTCGGTGCGCGAGCTGCTGGAGCACGGCAAGGCCACGCTGAACAGCAAGCTCGTCGACAACGCCCGGCTGGTGCTGCAAAAGCACCACGGCCGCATTCCTGACGCAGCCGCGCAGCAGGCAGTTGCCGACGACCTGCGGCAGCGCTTCTTCAGCCTGCCGTCCAAGCTGCCGCTGGGTGAAGGCGGCGGCCGCAAACCCGGCGGGCTGGCCTTGCGCACCGCAGCGCCAACGGCAGCTGCTGCAGCGGTCACGGCCAGCGAGCCGGCGGCCTGACCCTGATCCGCTTCGGGCTCAGAACAGCGTGCCCTGGCGCTGCCCCGACGCATCGGCCGGTGGCCTGAACTGCGTCAGGTCGAGTTCGATGCGATCGCGCCCGTAGCCCAGCCGCGCGCTGGCCTTGACGAAGCGCTGGCGCAGCAAGTCGGCCCAGATGCCCTCGCCTTTCATGCGCGTGCCGAAGCGGCTGTCGTTGTCTTTGCCGCCGCGCATCTCTCGCACACGCGCCATGATGCGGGCGGCTCGCTCGGGCACATGCTGTTCGAGCCAGTTCTGGAAGATCGGATTCACCTCCCACGGCAGGCGCAGCACGATGCTGAAGGCGCGGCTGGCGCCGGCGTCGCGCGCCGCTTCGAGAATGCGTTCGAGTTCGGGCTCGTTCAGGAACGGAATCACCGGCGACACGCTCACGCCCACCGGCACACCGGCCTTGGCCAGCGTTTCGATGGTGCGCAGCCGGCGGTGCGGCGCCGCGGCGCGGGGCTCCAGAACACGCGCCAGCGCTGGATCGAGTGTGGTGATCGAGACGTAGGCCGCCGCCAGGCGGTCGGCGGCCATCGGCGCGATCAGGTCGAGATCGCGCTCGATCAGGCTCGACTTGGTGATCACCGAGAACGGATGCCGCGCTTCGTTCAGCACCTCGATCAGCGAGCGCGTGATGCGCAGGCGGCGCTCCACCGGCTGGTAGGCGTCGGTCACCGAGCCGATGTTCAGCAGCTGCGGCGTGTAGCTGCGTGCACGCAGCGCCTCGCGCAGACGCTCGGCGGCGTTGACCTTGGCGACGATGCGCGTTTCGAAATCCAGCCCCGGCGACAGGTTCAGGTAGCTGTGCGTCGGCCGCGCATAGCAGTAGACGCAGCCGTGCTCGCAGCCGCGGTACGGGTTGATCGACAGGTCGAAGCCGATGTCGGGCGACTCGTTGCCGTTCAGGATGTTGCGCACGTTTTCTTCCAGCACCTGGGTGTCCGGCGCGGCGTGCTCTTCGGCGGCGGCCTGTTCCAAGGTGCCCCAGCCATCGTCGAAGTCGGCGTGGGTCTGGCTGGTGAAGCGGTGCTCGATGGCCCACACCGTGCCACGGCCCTTGACCGGGCTGGCAGGGGCGAACATCAGCGTGGCGGCAGGTGGGTTGGGCTTGGGGTGCATGCTGTAAATATATACAGTCATTCCCAGCCCCGCAAGGAAGAAGCTAGTAGTCGGCCGACGACCCCGGTGCCAGGTTCTCGAATTTGGTCAGCGGCTTCAGGAAGGCCAGCTTGACGGCACCCACGGGCCCGTTCCGCTGCTTGGCAATGATGATCTCGGCCACGCCGGGTTCCTTGCTGGCCTTGTCATAGTAGTCATCGCGGTAGATGAACATGATGACGTCGGCATCCTGCTCGATGGCGCCCGATTCGCGCAGGTCGCTCATCATCGGCCGCTTGTCGTTGCGGCTCTCGACACTGCGGTTCAGCTGCGACAGCGCGATCACCGGGCACTGCAGTTCCTTGGCCAGCGCCTTCAGGCCACGGCTGATCTCGCCAATCTCGGTGGCGCGGTTTTCGTCGCTGCCGCTGGAGCCGCTCATCAGCTGCAGGTAGTCGATGACGATCAAGCCGAGCGTGCCGCCGAACTGACGCGCCATGCGGCGTGCGCGGGCACGCAGTTCGGACGAGGTCAGCGCCGGCGTCTCGTCGATGAACATCTGCACCTGGCCGAGTTTGTCCACCGCTTCTGTCAGACGCTCCCAGTCATCGGTCTTCAATCGACCCGTGCGCAGACCCTGCTGGTCGATGCGGCCCAGTGACCCCACCAGCCGCAGCGCCAGCTGCGCCGCGCCCATTTCCATCGAGAACACCAGCACCGGCAGGCCTTCGGTCACTGACACCGCTTCGGCGATGTTCAGCGCGAAAGCGGTCTTGCCCATCGACGGCCGCGCGGCGAGCACGATCAGGTCGCCCTTCTGCAGGCCGGCGGTCATGCGGTCGAGGTCGAAGAAGCCGGTGCGGACGCCCGTCACTTCCTCGGCGCCGTTGTCGTGCAGTTCCTGTACGCGGTCGATCAGCGCGACAACGAGCTTGTCGATGCCCTGGAAGCCCTGCTTCTGCCGCGAACCCTCTTCGCCGATCTTGAAGATCTTGCCTTCGGCGTCGTCGAGGATCTCGGTCACCGCCCGGCCCTGCGGGTTGAAGGCGGTGGTCGCGATCTCGTCGCTGGCGCTGATCAGCTTGCGCAGGATCGCGCGCTCGCGCACGATTTCGGCGTAGCGCCGCATGTTGGCCGCGCTGGGCACGCTCTGCGCCAGCGCGTTCAGGTAGGCCAGGCCGCCGACGTCGTCGGCATGGCCCAGGCTCTGCAGCTGCTCGAAGATGGTGATGACGTCGGCCGGCTTGCTGGCGTTCACCAGCTTGCCGATGGCGGCGAAGATCAGCCGGTGCTCGTGGCGATAGAAATCGCTGTCGGTCAGCAGGTCGGCGGCGCGGTCCCAGGCCAGGTTGTCGAGCAGCAGGCCGCCGAGCACGCTTTGTTCGGCTTCCACCGAGTGCGGCGGCACGCGCAGGCGGGCCACCTCGTCGTCGCGTGGCGCCGCGCCGCCGCGGGAATTGAAGAGTGCTGACATGGTTCGCATGCTCGCCCGGCCTGGCGCCGAGCGCAATTGGATAAGCCTGTTGATATCTTGTGAGCCGATCCAGAAAAAGGAATGGGCCGGCAAAGCCGGCCCATCCTTGTTTCAAGCGCTAACGTTAGTCGACTTGCGCAACGACCTGAACGGTCACCGCAACCACCACGTCGCCATGCGGCGCGACGCTGACGCTGTGCTCGCCGACGGTCTTCAGCGGACCGTTGGGCATGCGCACTTGCGACTTCGCCACCGCCAGGCCCAGCTTGGTCAGGCCTTCGGCGACATCGGCGTTAGTCACCGAGCCGAACAAGCGGCCGTCGACGCCTGCCTTCTGCGAGATGCGAACCGTCTTGCCCGACAGCTGTTCGCCCAGGGCGGCAGCGGCAGCCAGCTTGGCCTCGGCGACCTTTTCGAGTTCGGCACGGCGGCCCTCGAATTCCTTGATCGCGACTTCGGTCGCACGGCGCGCGAGCTTGGTCGGGATCAGGAAGTTGCGGGCGTAGCCGTCCTTCACCTTGACGACGTCGCCCAGGTTGCCGAGCTTGCCGACTTTTTCAAGAAGAATCACTTGCATGTCGTTCTCCCCTTAGACCTTGTGCTGGTCGGAGTACGGCAGCAGCGCCAGGAAGCGCGCGCGCTTGATGGCGGTGGTGAGCTGGCGCTGGTAGAACGCGCGCGTGCCGGTCAGGCGGGCCGGCGTGATCTTGCCGTTTTCGCCGATGAAATCGCGCAGCGTGTCGATTTCCTTGTAGTCGATCTGCTCGACGCCGGCCACCGTGAAGCGGCAGAAGCGCTTGCGGCGGAACAGCAGGGATTGGGTGTTGCGCTTCGGACGCTTGTCCTTGGAGAAGCGACCTTTACCACGGGGTGGGGGCATATTGACCTCCTGAATAAACTACGAATCGAATCCGGAACAAAACGATCAAACTGAACATCAAGCTGATGGGTCGACCGACGTGATGTGAAACCGCATGCCGCGTCCGTTGCGCAGGGCTGCCAGGAAGCCGCCGAAAAGGCCGGTACTGCCCAGCGCCAGCGAAGACAGCCCTGCGGTGATCTCCCCGATCGCCAGCGCCTTGATCTCCAGCGAGATCTTGCGCGGCTGGCCGTTTTCGCTGACCTCGGACTCGTGCTTCAGGCTCAAGTCCAGGGCCGGCAACCCGGCCGGGGTGTACCGCAGCGCGCCCCGCTCCACCAGTTGCGCCGAAAGAACCAGCCGGTTCATCGGCACCTCGCGGTGGCAGGCACGTCAACAAACCTCAGGCAGCGGCCTCCGCCTGGCTGGCCTTGCGCGATTCTTCGCGCTCGACGGCCTTCATCATGATCGACGGCGTCACCTCGGCCTTGTCCTTCTTCACCGTCAGGTGGCGAAGCACGGCGTCGTTGAAGCGGAAACCGGTTTCGATCTCGGTCAGCACGGCGTTGCTGCACTCGATGTTCAGGCACAGGTAGTGCGCCTTGGCCAGTTTCTGGATCATGTAGGCCAGCTGACGCCGACCCCAGTCTTCGACCCGGTGCACCTTGCCGCCGCCGGCGGCGACCAGGGTCTTGTAGCGTTCCAGCATGGCCGGAACCTGTTCGCTTTGATCCGGATGGATCAGCAGAACGATCTCGTAGTGACGCATTGATTCTCCTTGTGGATTTCCGTAGCGGAAAGCCGCCCTGCTGCGTCAGCGAGGCAAGTGCGGCAAGAGGGGAATCGAGGATTCTAGCTGACTTTGGCCCGCGGGTCACGGAGCCGGTCGACGAAGGCGCTCATCGCCGCGTCCGGCGCCGGTGTCAGCCAGCTTGCCAGGACCGTCACGGCGAAGGCCGCCGCGACGCCGAACACGCCGGCGGCGATCGGCGCAATGCCGAACCAAGTGCAGTCGACCAGCGGCGCCGTGACGCCGAAGACGCTGCGCAGCCACGGCTGCGTTGTGATCATGTAGTAGGCCGTCACCAGCAGGCCCGCGGCCATGCCGAGCACGCAGCCCCAGTGGTTGGCGCGCTTCCAGAACACGCCCAGCACCAGCGCCGGGAAGAAGGTCGCCGCGGCCAGCGAGAACGCCGCCGCCACCAGGAACAGGATGTCCGCGATCTTGATCGACGCCACATAGGCCGCAGCCAGCGCCACCACCAGCAGCAGCACCTTGGACACTGCGACGCGGCGCGAACTCGGCCGATGCGGGCTGATGATGCGGTAGTACAGGTCGTGCGACAGCGCATTGCTGATCGTCAGCAGCAGCCCGTCGGCGGTGGACAGCGCCGCCGCCAGGCCGCCCACCGCGACCATCGCGGAGATCACGTACGGCAGCCCGGCGATCTCGGGCGCGGCCAGCATGACGATGTCGGTGCCGATGTGGAATTCGCCGAGCTGCAGGATGCCGTCGCCGTTCACGTCGCTGACCTGCACCAGCGACGGGTCGACCTTGGCCCAGCCGAGGATCCACGCCGGCAGCCGCTCGAACGAGGTGCCGACCAGCGAGTTGAAGACCTCGTGCTTGACCAGCAGCGCCAGCGCCGGCGCGCTGAGGTAGAGCGTGCAGATGAAGAGCAGCGTCCAGCCGACCGAATGCCGCGCCTCGCGCACCGACGGCGTCGTGTAGTAGCGCGTCAGGATGTGCGGCAAGGCGGCGGTGCCCAGCATCAGGCAGAACACCAGCGCCAGGAAGTTGCGCCGCGAACGTTCGTCGCTGCCTTTGGCCGCCGGGTCGCCTTGCGCGTCGCCGGCAAAGGGTTGGGCGTGCGGCGCCATGCCGCCGAGCGGCTGCGCCCAGGCCTGCGCCACCGCCTGCTCGGCGACGAAACGTTTGCGCGCCTCGTCTTCGCTGCGCGGCAGCGCCGCCAGTTCGCGCCGCGCGGCCTGCACGGCCAGCAGCGGCGCGGCGCTCTCGCCGAGCTGTTCGACACGGCGCTGCGCGGCGTCGCGGTCGGCGGCCATCGCGGCCGGCACGTCCTGCAGCTTGGCCGCTGCGACCTCGGCGCGCTGGCGGTAGGCGGCCATCACCTGCTGCTCGCGCGGGTCGGCGATGAGCTGCGCCTCGCGCTCGGTCACCTGCTGGAGCACGTGGCCGATCGTCAGTTGCGGCACCGGGTTGCCAGTGACCTTCAGCGACAGCCAGACCACCGGCACGAGATACGCGATGACGAGGATCACGCACTGCGCCACCTGTGTCCACGTGACGGCGCGCATGCCGCCGAGGAACGAGCAGACCAGCACGCCACCGAGGCCGACGAAGATGCCGATCTCGAAGCCGAAGCCGGTGAAACGCGCCGTGATCAGCCCGACGCCGTAGATCTGCGCCACGACGTAGATGAACGACACCAGCACCGCCGCGACGATGCCGCCCAGCCGCGGCAGCGTGCCGCCGTAGCGTGCACCGAGGAAGTCGGGGATCGTGTATTCGCCGAAGCGGCGCAGATACGGCGCCAGCAACAAGGCCACCAGACAGTACCCGCCGGTCCAGCCGAGCACGAAGGCCAGGCCGTTGTAGCCACCCAGGTACAGCGTGCCGGCCAGGCCGATGAACGAGGCCGCGCTCATCCAGTCGGCGGCGGTGGCCATGCCGTTGTAGAAGGCCGGCACGCGGCGGCCGGCGACGTAGTACTCGTTGGCCTCCGACGTGCGGCAGCGCAGCCCGATGGCCGCGAACAGCCCCACGGTGGCCAGCAGCATGCTCAGGCCGATCAGGTTGCGGCTCAGGCCCAGGCGCTCGAGCAGCGCCATCAACAGGATGAAGCCGATCAGCCCGATCGTGTACAGGCCATAGATCCAGTGCAGCCGCCGGCGAAAGGCTTTCGCTTCGCCGGGGGCGGCACTGGCCATGCCTGGCTTCAGCGCGCCGCCAGGCGCTTCCAGGTGTCGACGACGGTGTCCGGGTTCAGCGACATCGAGCCGATGCCCTCGGCCGCCAGCCAGTCGGCGAAGTCCGGGTGGTCGCTCGGCCCCTGGCCGCAGATGCCGACGTACTTGCCGGTGGCGCGGCAGGCGGCGATGGCGCGCGAGATCATCGCCTTCACCGCCGGGTCGCGCTCGTCGAAGTCGCTGGCCAGCTGCTCCAGGCCGGAGTCGCGGTCCAGCCCCAGCGTCAGCTGGGTCAGGTCGTTCGAGCCGATCGACATGCCGTCGAAGTGCTCGAGGAACTGGTCGGCCAGGATCGCGTTGCTCGGCACCTCGCACATCATGATCAGGCGCAGGCCGTTGGTGCCGCGCTTCAGGCCGCGCTCGGCGAGCATCTGGGCCACGCGCTCGGCCTGCTTCACGGTGCGCACGAAGGGCACCATGATCTCGACGTTGGTCAGCCCCATCTCGCCGCGCACGCGCTTCAGCGCTTCGCATTCCATCGCGAAGGCGTCGCTGAAGTCGCCGTGGATGTAGCGGCTGGCGCCGCGGAAACCCAGCATCGGGTTCTCTTCGTCGGGCTCGTAGCGCGCGCCGCCGATCAGCTTGCGGTACTCGTTGGACTTGAAGTCCGACAGGCGCACGATCACCGGCTTCGGGAAGAAGGCGGCGGCGATGGTGGCGATGCCTTCGGTCAGCTTGTCGACGTAGAAGGCGCGCGGCGACGCATGCCCGCGCGCCACCGACTCCACCGCCTTCTTCAGGTCGGGGTCGATGTTCGGGTAGTCGAGGATCGCCTTCGGGTGCACGCCGATGTTGTTGTTGATGATGAACTCGAGCCGCGCCAGGCCGACGCCCGAATTCGGGATCTGCGCGAAGTCGAAGGCCAGCGACGGGTTGCCGATGTTCATCGTGATCTTGATCGGGCAGTACGGCATCTCGCCGCGCTGCACGTCGCTGACCTCGGTTTCGAGCAGGCCATCGTAGATGAAGCCGGTGTCGCCTTCGGAGCACGACACGGTGACCAGCGCGCCTTCCTGAACCTTTTCGGTGGCATCGCCGCAGCCCACCACGGCCGGGATGCCGAGTTCACGCGCGATGATCGCCGCGTGGCAGGTGCGGCCGCCGCGGTTGGTGACGATGGCCGAAGCGCGCTTCATCACCGGCTCCCAGTTCGGGTCGGTCATGTCGGTGACGAGCACGTCACCGGGCTGCACGCGGTCCATCTCGGTCAGCGAGCGCACCAGGCGGACCGTGCCGGTGCCGATCTTCTGGCCGATGGCGCGGCCTTCGGCGAGCACGGTGCCGCTGCTCTTGAGCTTGTAGCGCTGCTCGGCCTTGCCTTCGGCCTGGCTCTTCACCGTCTCGGGGCGCGCTTGCAGGATGTAGATGCGGCCGTCGGCGCCGTCCTTGCCCCACTCGATGTCCATCGCGCGGCCGTAGTGCTTCTCGATGATCAGCGCGTACTTGGCGAGCTCGATCGCATCGGCGTCCGTCAGCGAATAGCGGTTGCGCTGCTCGGGCGGCGTGTCGATGACCTTCACGAGCTTGCCGCTGGCCGCCTTCTCGGCGGCGGTGGTGAACTCCATGCGCTGCAGCTTGCTGCCCAGCACGCGGCGGATCACCGGGAATTTGCCCGAGGCCAGCGTCGGCTTGAAGACGTAGAACTCGTCCGGGTTCACCGTGCCCTGCACCACCGTCTCGCCGAGGCCGTAGCTCGACGTGATGAAGACCACGTCCTTGAAGCCCGACTCGGTGTCGATCGTGAACATCACGCCGGCCGCGCCCAGGTCGGATCGCACCATGCGCTGCACGCCGGCCGACAAGGCCACCTCGGCATGCGTGAAGCCCTTGTGCACGCGGTAGCTGATGGCGCGGTCGTTGTACAGCGACGCGAAGACCTCCTTCATGTGGTGCAGCACCTCGTCGATGCCGACGACATTCAGGAATGTCTCCTGCTGGCCGGCGAAGGACGCGTCGGGCAGGTCTTCAGCGGTGGCCGACGAGCGCACGGCGAAGCTGGCGCCGGGGTTGTCGGCGGCGAGCAGGTGGAACTGGGTGCGGATGGCCGCGTCCAGGTCGTGCGGGAACGGCGTCTCGACGATCCATTGCCGGATCTCGGCGCCGGCCGCGGCCAGCGCGCGCACGTCGTCGATGTTCAGCGTGGCCAGCCGCGCTTCGATGCGGTCGGCCAGCCCGCCATGGCGCAGGAACTGGCGGAACGCGTAGGCCGTGGTGGCAAAGCCGCCGGGCACCCGCACGCCGGCCGTGGCCAGCTGGCTGATCATCTCGCCGAGGCTGGCGTTCTTGCCGCCAACGACCTCGACGTCGCGCATCCTCAGTTGTTCGAACGGTACGACCAGGGCGGTCGCCAAGGGGGCCTGAGACATGGGAAAGCTCCGTGATGTGAAAAAATCGGTGCTTCCGCATGCACGGCGGGGGTCCACGCTCCAGCGCTTGTAGATTCTGCTTGTCGGCTGGGGGAGCTCACGCGTCGTCGAGGGGCGGAAAAGTTGTGGCGATTCTAAGGACTTCTGTCCTTATGATGGCTCATGACCGATAGAAGCGTGTTCTTTGTCTCCGACGGCACCGGCATCACGGCCGAGACCTTCGGCAACTCGATCCTCGCCCAGTTTGCCGCCAAACCGCGCCACGTGCGCCGGCCCTTCGTCGACACCGCCGACAAGGCCTACGACGTCGTCGCCGAGATCAACGCCGTTGCCGATACCGAAGGCAAGCGCCCGATCGTCTTCATCACCCTGGTTGACGACACCATCCGCAACATCGTCACCGCGGCCACCTGCAAGGGCCTGGTGCTGGACATGTTCCGCGCCTTCGTCGAGCCGCTGGAGCTGGAATTCGGCATCAAGTCCAACCACCGCATCGGCCGTTTCAGCGACGCCAGCCAGAGCGAGGAATACAACGACCGCATCGAGGCCATCAACTTCAGCCTGGCCCATGACGACGGTCAGAGCGCGCGCAATCTCGACATCGCCGACGTCATCCTGGTGGGGGTCAGCCGTAGCGGCAAGACGCCCACGTCGCTGTACCTGGCGATGCAGCACGGCATCAAGGCCGCGAACTATCCGCTGATCCCCGACGACTTCGAACGCGGCCACCTGCCCGGCAGCCTGGCGCCGTACAAGCGCAAGTGCTTCGGGCTGACGATAGACCCCGAGCGGCTTTCGCAGATCCGCCACGAGCGGCGGCCGGCCAGCAAGTACGCATCGCTGGAAAACTGCCGCTACGAAGTCAACGAAGCCGAGGCGATGATGCGGCGCGACGGCATCTCGTGGCTGAGCTCGACGCACAAGTCGATCGAAGAGATCGCCACCACGATCCTGCGTGACATCCGCCCGGACCGGCTGATCTATTGACCCCGGCCTGCGTGATACATTGAGTTACGACAGCGGCGGCTCGTCGAGCCGTTCGATGCCGCCCTGCGTACACGCAAAAAAAGGGCGAGCATGGGTCAATGTCGAAAGCCACAGTGCAAGGCCACGATGGCACCGGGCAGCGCGTACTGCGCACAACACAAGGGCAGTCCGAACATCGTGCTGCCGTCGATCCCGGTGAGCATTGCCGTGCGGCAGGGTACGCATCAGGGCGCCGCGGCTTCCGGCGGTTCCGCTCCTTCCGCCACCGGCACGCCCGTGCTGCGCCCGCTGCCAGGCCAGCCGCCGCAACACCGGCGTACGGGGGCGCACAGCCTGTTGCCGTCGGCGTCGGACACCGCGCTCGAAGGCCAGGCCAAGAACATGCAGCGCATGAAGTTCGCGCACGCCACGCAGCTGGCCAAGCGCGTCACCGACCCCGAGTACATGGCGCCGCTGCTGAAAGCCTTCGGCACCCTCACCCAGACGCCGGGTTTCGCCAAGTGCCTGGACGCCGAAGTCGGCTGGACCAACTGGAGCGCGTGGTTCGACTGGGCGATCCGCGCCATGGCACCCGAGATGGCGATGCGCCCGGTGGCCGTCGAGGTGCGCGACTTGCTGCGATCGAAGTCGCTGCTGGCCGGCACGCGCAATGAAGTCTTCGCCGACCGCTACTTCTTCGAGCTGTCGCTGTACTGCGACGCCGCCATCGAGCGCATGGACACCAGCTTCATCCTGGGCCAGGCGTCGATGATCTTCGGCCCGATCCTGGCGCCCATCCTGGCCGTCCCGGCCGCCGCGGCGAAGGCCGCCGGCGGTGTTGCGGCCGGCTATGCGGCGCAGGCCGGCATGGGCATCGGCAAGGGTCTGGCCGAAATGGGCATCAAGGCCGGCACCAAGGAACTGGTGACGACGACGCCCGGGCAGAAGATCGGGGCTACCAAGAAGTACGAGAACCTGAACCCGATGCGCTTCACGCTGGCCTGGCTGGCCTATGTGACGAGCAACGCCGAGCCGCGCAAGGAAGTCGAGGCCATCGTCAAGGAATTCGGCGGCGCGAAAGGCGTGCGCAACCTGTATTCGTTCCTGAAGAGCAGCAACCTGTGATGCGCCTTCAGCATCGCGCCGCCGCCTCGTAGAATGCGGTCGAGGTTCGGCCAAGCCGAACCCGCCCCCCGAGGGGATCGGGATTCGCGGGAACCCGTCAATCCCGGGGACTTCTGTCCTTATGATGCCCCATGACCGAAAGAAGCGTGTTCTTTGTCTCCGACGGCACCGACATCACCGCCACGTGCGCCGGCCCTTCGTCGACACCGCCGACAAGGCCTACGACGTCGTCGCCGAGATCAACACCGTTGCCGACACCGAAGGCAAGCGCCCCATCGTCTTCATCACCCTGGTCGACGACACGATCCGCAACATCGTCACCGCCGCCAGCTGCAAGGGCCTGGTGCTGGACATGTTCCGCGCCTTCGTCGAGCCGCTGGAGCAGGAGTTCGGCGTCAAGTCCAACCACCGCATCGGCCGCTTCAGCGACGCCAGCCAGAGCGAGGAATACAACGACAGTATCGAGGCCATCAACTTCAGTCTGGCCCACGACGACGGCCAGAGTGCGCGCAATCTCGACATCGCCGACGTCATCCTGGTGGGGTCAGCCGCAGCGGCAAAACGCCGACATCGCTGTACCTGGCCATGCAGCACGGTATCAAGGCCGCCAACTACCCGCTGATCCCCGACGACTTCGAACGCGGCCACCTGCCCGGCAGCCTGGCGCCGTACAAGCGCAAGTGCTTCGGGCTGACGATAGACCCCGAGCGGCTTTCGCAGATCCGCCACGAGCGGCGGCCGGCCAGCAAGTACGCATCGCTGGAAAACTGCCGCTACGAAGTCAATGAAGCCGAGGCCATGATGCGGCGCGACGGCATCTCGTGGCTGAGTTCGACACACAAGTCGATCGAAGAGATCGCCACCACGATCCTGCGTGACATCAGGCCGGACCGGCTCATCTACTGAAGTCACCATGCCAGCACCGCTCTACCTCGATCTCTTCGACGACGGCATCCCCCGGCCCGGCCACAATCCACTCGATCGGCCCGGCGACTTCGAAGCGCGTGCGGCCGATACGCTGCGTTTCCAGATTCTGGTCGCCGTGTTGTTCGAGCGTCAGATCGTCGTCCCCGAGGCCTGGGCCGTTTCATCGCCGATGTTCCTGCGAGTGGTCGGTGACTTCCTTGAGAAGTTTCCGAAGCATGTGGAAACCAGCGACGCCATCGGACCGAAGCGGACCGAAACACGATCGCCATTCGTGTTCGCCTTCGGCCCCGAGGCCGGAACCGGCAGCACGGCGCAGAAGTACGCCAGGTCGCTGCTGTGGCGGGTGCGCAGCCGGCGCAGACTGATGTTCTCGTCCGGGTTGTCGGGTGGTCTGGGCGCCAGCGACGAGGCGGGCCTCAGAGATGCGCTCTGCGACGAACTGGCCCCGCTGGTCGCGAAGGGCGGCCAGCATCTGCTCGACGTCCCTGACGCGCTGCGCACTGCGATGGAACGCGCCGGCGAAAGCCAGCTCGCCGAACAGGCCGCGCTGCAGCTGACCGCGGTGCTCAACCACCTCGTCGACCGCCGCTCGCTCGCGGCGCAATCGTTCGACCAGGCGCGCTACGATCTATCCCTGATCGCCGAGGTCGAACGCGTTCGCGAGACGACGTTCGCACTGCTGTCGCCGGCCCGCGCCGAAACACTGGAAGTGGACCTCAGCGGGGTCGGCAGATTTTTCGAACAGGTTCGCGACGAGCGCTTGTCGAGCGCGCGCATCATGACGCTGTGGCAGCGCCTGCGCGGCATGGATATTCCCGATGCCGACAAACGCACGCTGGAGGCATTTGGCCGCTTCGTTCTGAACCGGGCCTACGCGTCCGTGCTCGGTGCCAGCCACTCGTCGGCCATTTCCTTCGACGCCTATGCCCAGGGCGCGAGCGAGGCGGGCGCCAGCACCTTGCTCGACCACCTGATGCTGCGGGCATCGCCGGCCGGCGATGCCAGGGCGCACGACTTCGTCGCGATGGCCGCCGGGGAATACTACGACCTTGCCGACACATTCGACTGGCACCAACGCAACTGGAAGCCGACCTGGGAAACGGTTGCCGCATTCGCGGTGTCGCCAGGCTGGCGCGCCGACCGGGAACGGATCGTGGACCGGATACGCGAAATGCCGCTGCTGACCCGTGTACAGACCGAAGCCTGGCAGGATGTTTTCGATCGCATCAATGCCGCGCTGCACGGCCACATCCGCCTGCTGCCGCAAGGGCACGTCGTCGCCCTGGTTCGCGAAGCCAAGGAATCTGCAGGCAGGCTGGCCCAGTTGGCAGGGGCGGTCACCAGCCTCACGGGCCTCGACACGGTGACGCAGTTGCCGCTGGAGGCGCTGGCACAACTGTTGGGGCTGGGCCCCGCCGATCTACCGGCCTATCTTTCGTTGAAGGCCGAGCGCGCCGCGCGGCGCCCGCTGGCGCATCCGCTGGGCAGCGCGATGCTGGCGCTGCTCAGTTGACGCGGCTGCGCACCGACTCGTAGAAGCAGATCGCTGCGGCGGCACTCACGTTTAGGGATTCTTCACCGCCCGGCTGCGGAATGCGCAGCTTCAGTAGGCAGCGCGCCTGCAGCGGCGTGGACACGCCCTGCCCTTCGTGGCCCAGCACCCAGGCACAGGGCCACGGCAGCGCGGCATCACGCAGCGCCTGGCCGGCGTGCGAACTGGTGGCGAGCAACGGCACCTGCAGCACGTCGAGCGCCGCTTCGTCCAGAGCTTCGACCAGCCGCAGCGCGAAGTGCGCGCCCATGCCGGCGCGCAGCACCTTCGGCGACCACAGCGCCGCCGTGCCCTTGATCGCCAGCACCTGCGTCACGCCGAGGGCCGCGGCGCTGCGCAGGATGCTGCCGACGTTGCCGGGGTCCTGCAACCGGTCGAGCACGACGCTGGCGGCGCCTGGTTCGATGGCGCCGTCGGCTGGCGCGTCGAGCACGAAACCGATCGGCGCCGGCGTCTCCAGCGTGCTGAAACCTTTGAGCTGCGCCTCGGCGACGATGCTCACCTTGGCGGCCCAACCGGCGAGGCGCCGCAGGCGTTCATCGCGCCAGGCGGATTCGGTGATCACCGCGTGCGCCGCCGGCCGGCCGCGTGCGCGCAGCGCTTCGCACAAGTGGTCGCCTTCGAGCCAGACCGCGCCGAGCTTGCGATAGGCGGCAGGGTCGTGCGCCAGCTTGCGCAAGCGCACCAGCAGCGCGTTGTCGCGCGAGCTGATGTGCACCGGTTCGCTCATGTCCGTTCCAAGGCCTCGCGCACCGGCGCGTAGCTGCGCCGGTGCGCCGGGCAAACGCCGTGACGGCGCAGCGCCGCCAGGTGCTCGGGCGTCGGGTAGCCCTTGTGGCCATCGAAGCCGTAGTGCGGCCACTGCGCATGCAACTCGGCGCAGAGCCGGTCACGCTGCACCTTGGCCAGGATCGACGCGGCCGAGATCGCCGGCACCTTGGCGTCGCCCTTCACGATGGCCTCGGCCGGCATCTTCAGCGGCGGCAGCCGGTTGCCGTCGACCAGCACGTGCCGAGGCACCAGGCGCAGGCCTTCGACCGCGCGCCGCATCGCCAGCAGCGTGGCCTGCAGGATGTTCAGCGCATCGATCTCCTCGACGCTGGCTTCGGCAATGCAGACGCACAACGCCTTGGCACGAATCTCGTCGAAGAGCCTTTCGCGCCGGCGCGCCGTCAGCACCTTGGAATCGGCCAGCCCCTTGATCGGCTGCAGCTCATCGAGGATCACCGCCGCCGCCACCACCGGCCCGGCCAGCGGCCCGCGGCCGGCTTCGTCGACGCCGGCCATCAGCACCGAGGCATGCCAGCCGAAGGCCTGCTGCTCAGGCTGCTTCGATGACTTGCGCGATGGCATCGGTGGCACGCCGCGCCGTGTCCTGGCGCAGCAGATGGTGCAGGTCTTCGAAGCGGCGCTGCAGCGCGGCGGTGCCGGCGCTGTCGTCGAGCCAGGCCAGCACGGCCTGCGCCAGCGCTTCGGGCTCGCAGCGTTCCTGGATCAGCTCGGGCACGACGAAGTCGCGGCACAGGATGTTCGGCAGGCCAACCCAGGGCTGGTAGGCCAGGCGCTTCATCAACTGCCAGCTAAAAGGCGCCATGCGGTAGCCGATGACCATCGGCCGCTTGAACAGCGCCGCTTCCAGCGTGGCGGTGCCGCTGGCGATCAGCGTCACGTCGCAGGCGGCCAGCGCTTCGTGCGAGCGGCCGTCGACGAGCTGCAGCGGCAAGCCCGGCGCGTGTTCGGCCAGCAGCGGCTCCAGCATCGCGCGCAGCCCCGGCGCGGCCGGCAGCACGAAGCGCAAGCCCGGCCGCAAGCGGTGCAGCCGCAGCGCGGCCTGCAGAAAGCTCGGTGCGATGTACTGGATTTCCGAGCGCCGGCTGCCCGGCATCACGGCGACGACGGTGTCCGCGTCGACCAGGCCCAGAGCGGCGCGGGCCGCGGCTCGCGGCGGCTGCAGCGGGATCGCGTCGGCCAGCGGGTGGCCGACGTAGCTGGCCGCCACGCCATGGCGCTGCAGCAGTTCGGGCTCGAACGGGAACAGGCACAGCACGTGGTCGACGCTGTCGGCCATGTTCTTCGCGCGGCCGCCGCGCCAGGCCCAGATCGACGGGCAGACGAAGTGGATGGCCTTGATGCCGGCGGCCTTCAGGCGCTTCTCGAGGCCCAAGTTGAAGTCCGGCGCGTCGACGCCGATGAAGGCTTGCGGCGGCTCGGCGAGCAGGCGTTCGGCGAGGCGGTCGCGAATGCCCTTGATCTCGCGGTAGTGGCGCAGCACCTCGACATAGCCGCGCACCGCCAGCTTGTCGCTCGGCCACCAGGCGTCGAAGCCGCCGGCCTGCATGCGCGGCCCGCCGATGCCGCCGGCCTGCAGCGCCGGCCAGCGCCGCTGCAGGCCGCCGAGCAGCAGCTGCGCGAGCAGGTCGCCCGACGCTTCGCCTGCGACCATGGCCAGGCGCATGCGGCTAGCGCGCGATTCCGCGCGTAGCCGCGGTCAGAAAGTCGAGCAGCAGTGCGACATCGGCGTCGCCGCCTTCCACCGTGCCGACGAGCACCTGGATCGCGGTCCTAGCCTGCTCCAGCGTCAGCCCGTCGCGGTAGAGCAGACGGTGCATCTGCTTGACCAAGGCTATGCGCTCGCGCGAGAAGCCGCGCCGGCGCAGGCCCTCGAGATTGACGCCGGCAGTCGCAGCCGGGTTGCCGGCAGCGGTGACGAAGGGGGGCAGATCCTGCGCCAGGCGGCTGCTGAATCCCACCATCGCGTGCGCACCGATGCGGGTGAACTGATGCACGCCGGTGATGCCACCGATGATTGCCCAGTCGCCCAACTGCACATGGCCACCCAGTTGAACCGCATTGGCGATGGTCGTCTGGCTGCCGACATGGCAGTCATGAGCGACGTGGACGTAGGCCATGATCCAGTTGTGGTTGCCGAGCGTCGTCACTCCGCCATCCTGGACGGTGCCGGTGTTGATCGTCACGAACTCGCGGATCGTGTTGTGGTCGCCGATCACGAGCCGGGTCGGCTCTCCGGCGTACTTCTTATCCTGGGGCGGCGCCCCGATCGAGGCGAACTGGAAGATCCGGTTGTCGCTGCCGATCGTGGTGTGGCCGTCCAGCACACAATGGGCGCCGATCGTCGTCCGCTCGCCGATGGTCACGGCGGGCCCGATCACCGCATACGGGCCGACGGTGACGCTGTCCGCCAGCTCGGCGGCCGGGTCGACGATTGCAGTCGGATGGATCGTCGCCATGCCGTCACACCACCTTGCGCATGGTGCACATCAGCTCGGCTTCGACGGCCGTTTCGCCGTCGACGCTGGCGCGGGTCTTGTACTTGTAGATGCCGCCCTTGGAGCGCTCGATGGCGGCTTCCAGGATCAGCTGGTCGCCCGGCTCCACCGGCCGCTTGAAGCGCGCGCCGTCGATGCCGACGAAGTACACCACCGTGTCGTCGCCCGGCTCGGTGCCTAGCGATTCGAAAGACAGCAGCGCGGCGGTCTGCGCCAGCGCTTCGAGCATCATCACGCCGGGCATCACCGGCCGCGCCGGGAAGTGGCCGACGAAGAACGGCTCGTTGATCGTCACGTTCTTCAGCGCCTTGATGCGCACGCCCTTCTCGAGCTCGAGCACGCGGTCGACGAGCAGGATCGGGTAGCGATGCGGCAGCTTCTTCAGGATCTTGTGGATGTCGAGCACGGGCAATGTCATGACTTCTTCTCCAGCGCCCGCAAACGCTCGCGCATCGTGTACAGCTGCTTCAGCGTCGCAGCGTTCTTTTCCCAGGACGCATTGTCGTCGAAGGGGAACAGGCCGCTGTACTGCCCCGGCTGGCGGATCGACCGTGTGACCACCGTCGCCGCGGTGATGTGCACATCGTCGGCGAGTTCGAGGTGGCCGAGGATGATGGCGCCGCCGCCGGCCGTGCAGCGGCGGCCGATCTTCGCGCTGCCGGCCACGCCGACGCAGCCGGCGAAGGCCGAATGCGCGCCAACGCGCACGTTGTGGCCGATCTGCACCAGGTTGTCGAGCTTGACGCCGTCTTCGAGCACCGTGTCTTCGAGCGCGCCGCGGTCGATGCAGGTGTTGGCGCCGATCTCGACATCATCGCCGATGGACACGCCGCCGAGCTGTTCGATCTTCTCCCAGCGCCCGGCGGTCGGCGCGAAGCCGAAGCCGTCGGCACCGATCACGGCGCCGCTGTGCACGATGCCGCGCGCGCCGATGCGGCAGCCTTCGCTGAGCACGACACGCGGCTTCAGCACCGTGCCTTCGCCGACGGCAGCGTCTGCACCGACAAAACACTGCGTGCCGATCACCGCACCGGCTTCGATGCGCGCACCGGTGGCGACGAAGGCCATCGCGCCGACCGACGCCGATGCATGCACGATGGCGCCCGGCTCGACCACCGCGCTGGCATGCACGCCGCCCGGCACGCTGCCGCGGCGCTGCGCCGCCCACCACTGCGTGAGCCGGGCATAAGCCAGATACGGATCGGCGCAGACGATAGCCGCGCCGCGCGACGCCGCGGCGTCGCGCATCGCCGGCGCGACGATCACGCAGCCGGCGTTCGAAGCCGCCAGCTGCGGCTGGTAGCGCGGGTTCGACAGGAACGCGATGGTCTCGGGCGTCGCGCCTTCGAGCGGGCCGATGCGGCTGACGCCGAGGTCAGCCGGGCCGATCAACTCACCGCCCAGCAGGGCCGCCAGATCGCCGATGCGGGCCTGCACGGCCGTGGCCCGCAGGTCTACTTGCCGGTGCCGGCAGCCGGGCCCGGGCCGTTCAAGACCTTGATCACCTTGTCGGTGATGTCCACGCGCGGCCCGGCGAAGACCACTTCCTGCAGGATGACGTCGTACTTCTCGGCGTCGAAGATCTGCTTGATGACGCGGTTGGCCCGCTCGACGACGCCGGCCAGCTCTTCGTTGCGGCGCTGGTTCAGGTCTTCCTGGAACTCGCGGCGCTTGCGCTGCAGGTCGCGGTCTTGTTCGACGAGTTCACGCTGGCGGCGCCCGCGTTCGTTCTCGGACAGCGTCGGCGCGTCCTTGTCCAGCTTGTCCGCGGCCGCCTTGAGCTTGGCGCCCTGGTCGGTGAGCTCGCGTTCGCGCTTGCTGAATTCGGCTTCGAGCTTGGTCTGCGCCGCCTTGGCCGGCGCGGCTTCGCGCAGCACGCGTTCGCTGTTGACGTAGCCGATCTTCAGTTCCTGGGCCTGCACCGTCGGGATCAGCACCAGCGCCAGCGCCACGGCGGCCAGCGATTTCATGGGCGACATCTTCATCAGAACGCAGTCCCGATCTGGAATTGGAATCTCTGGATTCTATCGTTGCGCTGCACGCGCACCGGCACGCCCCAGCTGAGTTGCAGCGGGCCCACCGGCGAGATCCAGCTCAGGCCCAGGCCGGCCGACGCGCGCATCGTCTTGATGTCCATGTCTTCGCCGTCGCGCCAGACGTTGCCGGCGTCGGCAAAGCCGAAGATGCGCAGCGTCTTGTCGTTGCCGGTGCCGGGCACCGGGAAGTACAGCGACGTGTTGAGGTTCAGCCGCTTGGAGCCGCCGATGTAGGCGCCGGTGGGGTCGACGACGCCGAGCGAGCCCTGCTCGAACACGCGCACCGTGCCGAGGCCGCCGCCGTAGAAGTTCTTGAACACCGGGAAGGGCTTGCCACCCAGGCCCTGGCCGTAGCCGAGCTCGGAGTTGAAGCCCAGCGTCATGCGCCAGGGCAGCGGGAAGAACTGCTGGTACTGCAGGTTCGAACGCAGGTAGCGCACGTCGCCGGCGATGCCCCATTCGAGGTTCACGCGCTGGTAGCGGCCGGCGGTGGGCACCAGCGCACTGTCGCGCGAGTCGCGCTGCCAGCCCAGCGTCAGCGGCACCGAATAGCTGGTCTCGCCGTAGGTGACGCGGTAGTTCAGGTAGCTCAGCGGGATGCCGGACGACGCGCCGATGCGCGTCTGCTCGGCACCGATGCCGAAGAACACCGTGTCGTATTCCGAGAACGGCACGCCGAAGCGGATCGTCGCACCCGGCGTCGACAGCTGGTACTGGTCGCCCAGGCTGTTCAGCGGCCGGCTGGTACGGTAGTAGATGTCGAGCGCGCGCGAGATGCCGTCGACGGTGAAGTACGGGTCCACCGAGCTCAGCACCAGCGTGCGCTGCGACTTGCTGGTGTTGACCTGGATGCCGAGGTAGTTGCCCGAGCCGAACACGTTGTCCTGCTGGATCGACGCCGTCAGCGACAGCTTCTCGGCGTTCGAGTAACCGGCGCCGATGAGCAGGTTGCCGGTCGGCTTTTCTTCGACCTTGACGGTCAGGTCGACCTGGTCGGGCGAGCCCGGCACCTCGTTCGTGTCGACGCTGACGTCCTTGAAGTAGCCGAGCCGGTCGACGCGGTCGCGCGACAGCTTGATTCGCCCGCCGTCGTACCACGACGACTCGAGCTGGCGGAACTCGCGCCGCACGACCTCGTCGCGCGTGCGCGTGTTGCCGGCAACCTCGATGCGCCGCACGTAGACGCGGCGCTGCGGCTCGGCGCTGAGAACCACCACGACCTGGCCGGTGGCGCGGTCGACATCCGGGCGCTGCTCGACGCGCGCGAAGGCGTAGCCGTACAGGCCGAACAGATCGGTGAAGCGCTTGGCCGTCTCCGACACCGCCTCGCCGTTGTACGGCGTGCCCGGGCGCACCGACACCAGCGCCTTGAACTCGGCTTCCTTGCCGAGGTAGTCGCCTTCGAGCTTGACGCCGGTCACCGTGTACGGCTGGCCTTCGCGCACCGAGATCGTGATCGTGATGTCCTGCTTGTCGGGCGAGATCGTGACCTGCGTCGACTCGACCGCAAATTCGAGATAGCCGCGGTTGACGTAGTAGGCGCGCAGCGTCTCCAGGTCGGCGTTGAGCTTGCTGCGCGAATAGCGGTCGGCCTTGCTGTACCAGCTGAACCAGCCGCCGGCCGACAGCTCGAACAAGTCGAGCAGCGTCGACTCCTTGAAGACCTGGGCGCCGACGATGCGGATCTCCTTGATCTTCGCGGCCTCGCCTTCGGTCATCGTGAAGGTCACGTTGACGCGGTTGCGCTCGATCGGCGTCACCGTGGTCACGACCTCGGCACCGTACAGGCTGCGCGACAGGTACTGGCGCTTGATTTCCTGCTCGGCGCGGTCGATCAGCGCCTTGTCGAAAGGCAGGCCCTGGCCGATGCCGGCGTCCTTCAGCGATTTCGTCAGCGGATCCTTGTCGAACTCCTTCAGCCCGACGAAGGTGACCGCCGCGATGATCGAACGTTCGTCGACGATGATCACCGCCGCGTCGCCATCGATGTCGATTCGCACGTCCTTGAACAGGCCGGTCGCGAACAGCGCACGCAGCGCCGCAGCGCCCTTGTCGTCGTTGTAGGTGTCGCCGATGCGGAAGGGCAAGGCGCCGAACACCGTGCCCGGGTCGGTGCGCTGCAGGCCTTCGATGCGGATGTCCTTCAGCACGAAGGGCGTCACGGCATGGGCGCTGGGCAGTGCGAAGGCGGCCACGGCCACGATCAGGGCTGCCATCGGTCGCTGCGGGGCGATCTGGAAAACAGGGAGCATGGGGGATTCAGTGCAGGCCCAGCAAGCGGGCCACGTCGTTGAAGAGGGCGACCGACATCATCATCAGCAGCAGGGCGATACCGCCGCGCTGCAGCCGTGCGAGCCAGAGCTCGGACACGGGCCGCCCGGTGACAGCCTCGAAAATGTAATACATCAGGTGGCCGCCATCGAGCATCGGCAGCGGCAACAGGTTCAACACGCCCAGGCTGACGCTGACGAGCGCCAGGAATCCGAGGTAGTAGGCCAGCCCCAGCTGCACCGACTGGCCTGCATAGTCGGCGATCGTCAGCGGCCCGCTCAGGTTCTTCAGCGACGCTTCGCCGATGACCATGCGGCCGAGCATCTTCACCGTCAGCAGCGAGACTTCCCAGGTGCGCGCCACGCCCTGCGTCAGGCCGTCGACCGGGCCGTGGCGCACCAGCACCATCGCCGGCGGCTGGCCGACGACGGCGTCGACCTTGCCGACGGCGCGCTCGCCTTCGCGCGCCACGCGCGGCGTCACCGTCAGTTCGACGCTGCGGCTGTCACGGTCGACCGTCCAGCGCTGCACGACGCCGGCGTTGCCACGCACGCTGGCGCGGATGCGATCGACCAGCGCCTGCGCGTCGCCGACGGCCGCGCCGTCGATGGCGAGCACGCGGTCGCCGCGCTGCAGGCCGGCCGCTGCCGCCGGGCCGCCGGGCTTGACCTCGCCGACCTTGGCTTCGCTGAATGCGGGGCCGAGGCCGATCTGCTTCATCAGCGTCGCGTCGACATCGCGCGCGGCCAGGCGCTGCAGTTCCAGCCGCACGTTGCGTGCGCCGTGGCCTTCGCGGTCGCTGACCTGCAGTTGCAGGCCTTCGCCGCGCAGCACGGCCTGCGTGATCTGCCAGCGCAGGTCGCTCATCGAGCGCAGATCCTGCCAGTCGTCGCCGTCGCGCGAGCTGGCGCGCACCCAGTCGCCGGCGCGCAGGCCGGCGGCTTCGACCAGGCTGCCGGCGGCCGGCGTGCCGAGCACGGCTTTCGGTTCTTCGATGCCGATCCAGTGCGCCGACGCGTACAGCAGCACCGCCAGCAGCAGGTTCGCGATCGGCCCGGCCGAGACGATGGCCGCGCGGCGCAGCAGCGGCTGGCGGTTGAAGGCGCGGTTCAGCTCGTTCGGCGCCACCGGCCCTTCGCGCTCGTCGAGCATGCGAACGTAGCCGCCCAACGGCAACGCGCAGACGACGAACTCGGTGCTGTCGGGGCCGCGCTGCCAGCGCAGCAGCACGCGGCCGAAGCCGACCGAGAAGCGCAGCACCTTCACGCCGCAGGCCACCGCGACGCGGTAATGGCCGTACTCGTGCACGACGATAAGGACGCCGAGCGTCATGAAGAAGGCCAGGACGGTGGTGATCACGCGGCAAGCCTCGCGATGGTGGCGCGCGCGTCGCGGCGCGCGCGTTCGTCGAGCGCCAGCAGGTCGTCGATCGACGCCACCGGCCCGAGCTTCGGCGCCAGCGCTTCGATGGTGCGCGCGTTGACTTCATGGATCGCCGTGAAGGCGATGCGGCGGTCGAGGAAGGCGGCCACCGCTTCTTCGTTGGCGGCGTTCAGCACCGCGGTCGATCCGGTCGGTGCGCGCAAGGCATCCCAGGCCAGCTGCAGGCCCGGGAAACGCTGCGCGTCGCAGGGCTCGAAGCTCAGGTCCGACAGCGTCAGGAAGTCCAGCCGCGCGGCACCGGATTCGATGCGCTCGGGGAAGGACAGGCCGAAGGTGATGGGCACGCGCATGTCCGGCGTGCCCAGCTGCGCCAGCACCGAACCGTCGCGGCAGACGACCATCGAGTGGATGATGCTCTGCGGGTGGACCACGACGCGGATGCGTTCGGGCGCCAGCCCGAACAGCCAGCGCGCTTCGATGACTTCGAGCGCCTTGTTCATCATCGTTGCCGAGTCGACCGAGATCTTGCGCCCCATGACCCAGTTCGGGTGCGCCACGGCCTGCTCGGGCGTCACCGACGACAGCGTGGCCGGGTCGCGCTGGCGGAACGGGCCGCCGCTGGCGGTGAGCACGATGTGGTCGATGCGCTGCGCCCAGCTGCCGCGGTCTTCGGGCAGGCACTGGAAGATCGCCGAATGTTCGCTGTCGATCGGCAGCAGCGTCGCGCCGCCATCGGCCACCGCCTGCATGAAGAGCGCACCACCGACGACCAGCGCTTCCTTGTTGGCCAGCAGCAGACGCTTGCCGGCGCGTGCGGCCGCCATGCAGGCCGGCAGGCCGGCGGCGCCGACGATGGCGGCCATGACGCTGTCAACTTCGGGCGCGGCAGCGATTTCGCACAGCGCTTCGGCACCCACGCGCACCTCGGTCGGCACGCCGTCGAGCAAGGCGCGCAGCGCACGTGCGCGTTCCTCGGTCGGCACCACAGCGACGCGCGGCCGGAACGTGCGGCACTGCGCGGCCAGTTCGTCGACGCGCTGGAAGGCGCTCAAGGCCACGACCTCGAAACGTTCGGGGTGGCGCGCCACCACGTCGAGCGTGCTCGTGCCCACCGAACCGGTGGAGCCGAGGATGGCCAGGCGCTGCGGTTTCATCATCGGGTTGTCAGATCCACGCAAAGGCCAAAGCAATCGGAAACACCGGCAACAGTGCGTCGACGCGGTCGAGCACGCCACCATGGCCGGGCAGCAGTCGGCTGCTGTCCTTGGCGCCGGCGGCGCGCTTGACCAGCGACTCGACGAGGTCGCCGACGACGCTCATCGCCGCCAGCACGAGCAGCGCCAACGCCGCGCCGGCCAGGCCAGCCGCTTGCGCCAGGCGGCTGAACAGGCTCGGGCTGTCGAAGGACTGGGTGCGGTCGATCGCCATCCACACCAGCGCCAGCAGCAGCACGCCGGCCATGCCGCTCCAGACGCCTTCCCAGCTCTTGCCCGGGCTGATGGACGGCGCCAGTTTGCGCTTGCCCAGGGCACGGCCGCCGAAGTAAGCCGCGATGTCGGCCATCCAGACGACGCAGAACACCGACAGCATGAAGTTGATGCCGACCGCACGCGCGCGGCTGATGGCGAGCCAGGCGGCCCACAGCCCGACGAGGCCGATGCCCCAGCGCGCGGCGCGTGGCAGCAGCGGCCAGCCGCTCGGCCCGGCGCGCAGCGCGATGGTGCCGCCGACGAGCCACAGCGCCGCGGCCAGCCACCAGGCCGCCGCCGGCGCGCTTTCGGTCCAGCCGGCCAGCAGCGTGGCGGCGCAGACGGCGGCCAGCAGCAAGGCCATCACGACGGCCGTGGTGTCGCCGGCCTGGTTCAGCCGGCCCCATTCCCAGCCGGCGGCGGCGATCAGCACCAGCGTCAGCAGCGCAAACGGCCCGTGGCCCGGGGCCATCAGCGAGGCGACCATCACGAGAAGCAACACGACGGCCGTGATGACCCGCGTTCGCAGCATTCAGCTGCTCTCGGGCACCACGGGGTTCGGGCGGATACCGCCGAAACGCCGGTCGCGCTGCGCGAATGCCGCCAGGGCGGCGTCGATCTCGGCTTCGCCGAAATCGGGCCACAGGCATTCGGTGAAGAAGAGTTCGGAATACGCCGCCTGCCAAAGCAGGAAGTTGCTCATGCGCATTTCGCCGCCGGTGCGGATGAAGAGGTCGGGGTCGGGCGCGAACGACAGCGCCATGTGACGCGACAGGTAGCTCTCGTCGAAGTCGGCCGGCTTCACGCCTTGGGTGATGGCCTGCCGGCAGGCCTGCACCACGTCCCAGCGGCCGCCGTAGTTGAAGGCCACCGACAGCGTGATGCGCGAGTTGTGCTCGGTCAGCGACTCGGCGTGTTCCCAGGCCTGGCGCAGCTTGTCCGACACCGCCGAGCGGTCGCCGATGATGCGGATGCGCACGCCGTCGCCGGCCATCTTCGTCAGGTACTTGGACACCGCGACGAGCACCAGGCCCATCAGGCCCGAGACCTCTTCGGACGGCCGCTTCCAGTTTTCCGACGAGAACGCGAACACCGTCAGGAACTCGACGCCGCGGTCGCGGAAGGCGTTGACGGCACGCACCAGCGCGTCGACGCCCTGCTTGTGGCCGAAGAAGCGCGGCATGTAGCGCTGGCGCGCCCAGCGGCCGTTGCCGTCCATGACGACGGCGACGTGGCGCGGCACCGGGTCCGACGCTTCGTCGCCGTTGCGGGCCAGGTGCTCTGACATGGGAAGCTGCGACATGGCGGGCGGCGGCGGTCGCGGTTAGACCGCCAGGACTTCCGCTTCCTTGGCCTGCACCAGCTTGTCGATCTGGCCGATGGTGCCATCGGTCAGCCGCTGCACCTCGTCTTGGGCGCGGCGCTCTTCGTCTTCGGTTGCCAGCTTGTCCTTGAGCAGCTTCTTCAAGTGCTCGTTGGCGTCGCGGCGGATGCTGCGCACGGCGATCTTGGCTTCTTCGCCGGCATGGCGCACGACCTTGGTCAGCTCCTTGCGGCGCTCTTCGGTCAGGGCCGGCATCGGCACGCGCAACAGGTCGCCCTGGGCCGACGGGTTCAGGCCGAGATCGGACTCGCGGATCGCGCGCTCGATCTTCGCGCCCATGCCCTTTTCCCAGGGCTGCACGCTGATCGTGCGCGCATCGAGCAGGCTGACGTTGGCCACCTGGCTGATCGGCACTATCGAGCCGTAATAGTCCACATGCACCTGGTCCAGGATGCCCGGGTGGGCGCGGCCGGTGCGGATCTTCTGCAGGTCGCCCTTGAACGCGTCGACCGATTTCGCCATCTTCTCGGTGGCGGTCTTGTGAATGTCTGCGATGGTCATGGCGCTTCGGACCTCCTCAAACGTGCACCAACGTGCCTTCGTCTTCGCCCTGTACCACGCGCTTCAGCGCGCCGGGCTTGAAAATGCTGAACACCCGGATCGGCAGCTTCTGGTCGCGGCACAGCGCGAAAGCCGCGGCGTCCATCACCTGCAGGTTCTTCGCGATCGCCTCGTCGAAGGTGATGCTCGTGTAGCGCGTCGCGCTCGGATCCTTGTTCGGGTCGGCGGAGTAGACGCCGTCGACCTTGGTCGCCTTCAGCACCACTTCGGCGCCGACCTCGGCACCACGCAGCGCGGCAGCGGTGTCGGTGGTGAAGAACGGGTTGCCGGTGCCGGCGGCGAACACCACCACCTTGCCTTCTTCCAGGTACTGCAGCGCCTTCGGCCGCACGTAGGGTTCGACGACCTGCTCGATGCTGATCGCCGACATCACGCGTGCCGTCATGCCCTCTTGGCGCATCGTGTCGGCCAGCGCCAGCGCGTTCATCACGGTGGCCAGCATGCCCATGTAGTCGGCGGTGGCGCGGTCCATGCCGACGGAGCCGCCGGCGACGCCGCGGAAGATGTTGCCGCCGCCGATGACGACGGCCACTTCGCAGCCCAGGCGGGTGACGTCCTGGATCTCGCGCACCATGCGCACGATGGTCGCGCGGTTGATGCCGTAGGCGTCTTCACCCATCAGCGCCTCGCCCGACAGCTTGAGCAGGATGCGCTTGTAAACCGGCATGCGAGAGCCTCCCCTGGGTGTCAATACGTGAGTGTAAGGGGGCGGACATTGCCCCCCCTTGTTTCCGTGCGTGGCCTATTGGCCCTTGGCCGCGGCGACTTGCGCCGCCACTTCGGCCGCGAAGTCATCGACCTTCTTCTCGATGCCTTCGCCCACCACGTACAGCGTGAATCCCTTCACCTGCGTATTGGCGGCCTTCAGCATCTGCTCGACGGTCTGCTTGTCGTTCTTCACGAAGGTCTGGTTCAGCAGCGACACTTCCTTGAGGAACTTCTGCACCGAGCCGTCGACCATCTTGGCCACGATCTCGGCCGGCTTGCCCGATTCGGCAGCCTTCTCGGCGGCGACGCGGCGCTCGACCTCGATCAGCTCGGCCGGCACGTCGCCGGTGGCCAGCGCCTTGGGCTTCATCGCGGCGACATGCATCGCCACGTCCTTGGCCGCGACATCGTCGCCGGTGAACTCGACGAGCACGCCGATACGCGTGCCGTGCAGGTAGCTGGCGAGCTTGCCGCCGCCGGCGTAGCGCTTGAAGCGGCGGATCGACATGTTCTCGCCGATCTTGCCGATCAGGCCCTTGCGCACGTCTTCGACCGTCGGGCCGAAGCCGTCCTGCGACAGCGGCAGCGCCGACAGCGCGGCCACGTCGGCCGGGCTGCCGGAAGCAGCCAGCGCGGCGCAGGCCTTCGCGAACGCCAGGAACGAGTCGTTCTTGGTCACGAAGTCGGTTTCGCAGTTGACCTCGACCATCGCGCCGGTCGTGCCGTCGACCGCGGCGGCGATCACGCCTTCGGCGGTGACGCGCGACGCGGCCTTGCCGGCCTTGCTGCCGAGCTTGACGCGCAGGATCTCCTCGGCGCGGGCGGCGTCGCCTTCGGCTTCGGTGAGCGCCTTCTTGCATTCCATCATCGGCGCGTCGGTCTTCGCGCGCAGCTCGGCCACCATGCTTGCAGTGATTGCGGGCATTTGATTCTCCATTCAACAGCGGGGCCCACCAGGCGGCGCGCACCCGGCAGGCTTCAACGGTGCCGCGGGGCCGCGAAGGCCCCGCGCCGATCAGGCTTCTTCGCGGACTTCGACGAACTCGTCGCCGCCGGCGGCCGCCTGCACGACCTCGTTCGTGGCGCTGGCACGGCCTTCGAGCACGGCGTCGGCGACCGAGCGCGCATACAGCGCGACGGCCTTGGCCGAGTCGTCGTTGCCGGGGATGACGTAGTCGATGCCCAGCGGCGAATGGTTGGTGTCGACGATGCCGATCACCGGGATGCCCAGCTTCTTGGCTTCGGCCACGGCGATCTTGTGGTAGCCGACGTCGATGACGAACATCGCGTCCGGCAGCGCGTTCATGTCCTGGATGCCGCCGATGTCCTTCTCGAGCTTGACCAGGTCGCGGTCGAACAGCAGCGCTTCCTTCTTGATCATCAGCTCCATGCCGGCTTCCTTCGTCGCCTGCATGTCCTTCAGCTTCTTCAGCGAGCCCTTGACCGTCTTGAAGTTGGTCATCATGCCGCCGAGCCAGCGCTGGTCGACGTAGGGCATGCCGCAACGCTGCGCTTCGAGCGCAATCACCTCGCGCGCCTGGCGCTTGGTGCCGATCATCAGCACCGTGCCGCGGCGCGCCGACAGCTGGCGGATGAACTTCATCGCGTCCTCGAAGAGCGGCTGCGTCTTCTCGAGGTTGATGATGTGGATCTTGTTGCGATGGCCGTAGATGTACGGGGCCATCCGGGGGTTCCAGAAGCGCGTTTGGTGGCCGAAATGCACACCCGCTTCCAGCATTTCACGCATGGAGACAGACATTAATAACTCCGAAGGTTGGGTCTAGAATCCCGGCGCTTCATCGCTACCGACTGTGACGAACTGCTTGAGTTCGTTAGCGTTGGCAGCGACACCTTAGGGGCCGGGTTCGCGATTTGTTCGTCCTCGGACCAGGCACCTGTCGGCATCTGCCCCGAGACAAACCCAATGAGTTTAACACGCCGCGGCGCCACAGACCTGATCGCGGCCCGCGCCCTGCTCGTGTCCGGCGAGCGCAGCGCCGGCACGCTGCTGGCCGAGTCGCTGGCCGCCGCCGACGCGCCACCGGCGCGGCATGCGTTCATCCGCCGCTTCGACAACATGGCCGCAGCCGCCGCGGCGGCTGTCGACGCGCAGCGCGCCGCCGGCGCGCCGCTGCCGCCGCTGGCCGGCCTGGCGGTGTCGGTGAAGGACTTGTTCGATGTCGCCGGCCAGCCCACCACGGCCGGCTCGGCCGTGCTCGACGACGCGGCGCCGGCGGCGCAGGACAGCCCGGTCGTGGCGCGGCTGCGCGCCGCCGGCGCGGCGCTGGTCGGGCACAGCAACCTGTCGGAGTTCGCGTTCTCGGGCGTCGGCATCAACCCGCACCACGGCACGCCGGCCAACGCCGGCACGTTGGCGCTCGACGCGACGCCGCGCATCCCCGGCGGCTCCACGTCCGGCGGTGCGGTGTCGGTGGCGGCCGGCGCCGCCTGGGCCGCTTTGGGTTCGGACACCGGCGGCTCGATCCGCATCCCGGCGGCGCTGCAAGGCCTGGTCGGTTTCAAGAACACGCAGGCGCTGACGCCGCTGGCCGGCAGCGTGCCGCTGTCGTCCACGCTCGACACGGCCTGCGCGATTACGCTGTCCGTGCGCGACGCCGTGCTGCTGCACGAGGTGCTGGCCGCGCGCCGCGTGCACCTGCCCGGCCGGCCGCTGGGCGCGCTGCGCCTGGCCGTGCCGCGCACGACGATGCTCGACGACCTGGAACCCGCCGTCGCCACCGCCTTCGAGCGCACGCTGACCCGCCTGCGCGAGGCCGGCGCCCGCATCGAAGAGATCCAGCTGCCCCAGCTGGCCGAACTGGCCGCGATCAATGCCAACGGCACCTTCCCCGCCGCCGAAGCCTGGGCCTGGCACCGTGAGCTGCTGGCCGCGCACGGTGCGCGCTACGACCCGCGCGTGGCGCTGCGCATCCGCCGCGGCGAGACGATGAGCGCGCACGACTACATCACGCTGCTGCAGGCGCGCCGCGCCTGGATCGCCAGCGTCGAAGCCGCCTTGCAGGGTTTCGACGCGGCGCTGTCGCCGACGGTGCCGATGCTGGCGCCGCCGCTGGCGCCGCTGCTCGCCGACGACGACGCCTTCTTCGCCGTCAACGGCCGGCTGCTGCGCAACCCGTCGGTCGTGAACTTCCTCGATGGCTGCGCGCTGTCGCTGCCGTGCCAGGCGGCCGGCGAGCTGCCGGTGGGACTGATGGTCTGGGGCCCGGCGATGAGCGACGACGCGGTGCTCGGCACCTCGCTGGCGATCGAGCAGCGGCTGGCCGGGGGCTGACGACCTTGCGCATCGCCGTCATCGGCGCCGGCATCATCGGCGTCACCAGTGCCTACGAACTCACGGCCGACGGCCACGAGGTCGTGGTGTTCGAACGCCGCGGCGGCGTCGCGTCGGAAACGAGTTTCGCCAATGCCGGCGTCGTCGCGCCGGGCTATGTCACGCCATGGGCGGCGCCGGGCATGCCGTGGAAGGTGATGAAACACCTGCTCAGCCGCCACGCGCCGGTGCGGCTGCAAGGCCTGGGCGCCTGGGCCCAGCTGCCGTGGATGTGGCGCTGGTGGCGCGCCTGCCGGCCGTCGGTGTATGCCGTCAACCGCGCCGCGATGCTGCGGCTGGCGCGCTTCAGCCAGGAGCGCCTGACCGAACTGACGCGCGCGCTGCGCCTGGACTACGAACAGAGCAGCGGCTACCTCGTGCTGCTGCGCGGCGAGCGCGAGCTGGCGATGGCGCGCGGCGGCCTGAAGCTGCTGGCCGAGCTGGGCGTCGGCTTCGAACTGCTCGACGGCGCCCGCGCGCGCCGCATCGAGCCCGGGCTCAACGCCGAGATGGACTTGCGTGCAGCGATCCACCTGCCGAACGACGGCGTCGGCAACTGCCGCCACTTCGCGCATCTGCTGAAGGCCGAGGCGCAGCGCCGCGGCGCGCAGTTCCGCTTCGATGAAACGGTGCTGCGCGTCAACGCCGGCGCACGGCCGACGCTGTCCACCACCGCCAGCGAACAGGCCTTCGACGCGGTGCTGCTGTGCAGTGGCGTCGAGTCGAACACCTTGCTGCAGCCGCTGGGCCTGAAGCTGCCGCTGGCCGCCGTGCACGGCTACTCGGTGACGGCGCCGCTGCGCCATGTCGATGGCCATCCGGATCTCGGGCCGCGCGCCGGGTTGATGGACGAGCGCTACAAGGTGGCCGTCTCACGCCTGGGGCAGCGCGTGCGCGTGGCCGGCAGCGCCGAACTCGGCGGCACGCTGGAGCGCTTCAACGAAGGCGCCCTGGCCACGCTGTACCGCGTGCTCGACGACTGGTTCCCTGGCGCCGTGCTGAAGCCGCAGGCGCAGCGCTGGAAAGGCGCGCGGCCGATGCTGCCCGACGGCCCGCCGGTGCTGGGCGCCAGCGGCGCACCCGGTGTCTGGCTGAACCTGGGCCACGGCTCCAGCGGCTGGGCGCTGTCCTGCGGCTCGGCGCGTGTCGTGGCCGAGCAGATCGGCGGACGCAAGGCGCCGCTGGACATGACGGCACTGGGTGTCGAGCGCCTTCGATAAGCCCACAATCGGCGCATGAGCCTCGAGTTCGTTGCGTCCAACAGCGGCCCCTGGCTGCTGCACGATGCCGCCGCTTCTCGTGCGGCTGAAACAGCGGCCTTGGCCGGTGCCGAGCCGTTTGCCCTGATGCAGCGCGCGGGGCTGGGCGTGGCGCGCCTGGCGCTGGCGCTGACACCGCACGCGCAGCGCATCGACGTGCTGTGCGGCCCGGGCAACAACGGCGGCGATGGGCTCGTCGCGGCGCTGCATCTGCAGCGCGCCGGCAAGGGCATTCGCGTGACGCTGCTCGGCGACGCCGCGCGGCTGCCCGCCGACGCGGCGAATGCCTTGCAGCACGCCCGCGATGCCGGCGTGCCGATCGCCGACACCTTCAGCGACGGCCCGGCCGATCTCGCCATCGACGCCTTGCTCGGCCTCGGCACGCGCCGTGCACCGGAGGGCGCGATCGCCGAAGCGATCACGCGGCTGAACACCGGCACGGCGCCGGTGCTCGCGGTGGACCTGCCGTCGGGCCTGCACCCCGACACCGGCCAACCGTTCGGCGGCCTGGCGGTGCGCGCACTGGCGACGCTGTCGCTGCTGACGCTGAAGCCCGGCCTGTTCACCGGCGCTGGCCGCGACCACGCCGGTGCCGTCTGGCTGGATACGCTGGGCATCGCCGCAGCCGGCGCGACGGCGCAGCTGGCCGGGCCGGCGCCTTGGCGCGCACGCGACCACGCGCTGCACAAGGGCAGCTTTGGCGATGTCGCCGTCGTCGGCGGTGCGGCGGGCATGACGGGCGCCGCCTGGCTCGCTGCGCGCGCCGCGCTGGCCGCCGGCGCCGGCCGCGTCTACTGCAGCCTGCTCGATGCCGAGGCGCCGCTGCTCGATGCCGCACGGCCCGAGCTGATGGGCCGGCCGCACTGGTGGTCGTCCGCGCCCGGCGTGCTGGCTGCGACGAGCGTGGTCTGCGGCTGCGGCGGCGGCTCGGCCGTGCGCGACGCGCTGCCGCCGCTGCTGGCGCATGCGGCGCGGCTGGTGCTCGATGCCGATGCGCTGAACGCCATCGCGGCCGACAGCGCATTGCAAAGCCTGCTGGCCGCGCGCGCGGCGCGCGGCCGGCCGACGGTGTTGACGCCGCACCCGCTCGAAGCCGCGCGCCTGCTCGGCGTGAAGGCCGCCGACGTGCAGGCCGATCGGCTGGCCGCCGCGCAGCAGCTGGCGACGCAGTTCGGCGCCGTCGTCGTGCTGAAGGGCTCGGGCAGCATCGTCGCGGCGCCGGCCACGCTGCCGTCGGTCAACCCGAGCGGCAACGCCTTGCTGGCCAGCGCCGGCACCGGCGACGTGCTGGCCGGCTGGATCGGCGGCCTCTGGGCTCAGCATGACGACGGCCGCACGGCAGCCGCTGCCGCAGTTACCGCCGTCTGGCAGCACGGCCGCGCGGCGGATGTCGCATCCGCCGCCGGCCAGCGCTACCCGCTGCGCGCGGCCGATCTGATCGAAGCGATGCGCGGCAGCTAACTCCGCCCAGCGCCGCCTAACGCCGCGTTCGCGGCCGTGGCGCCGTCTTGCGCGGCCCCGGCTTGCGGCTGCGCTTGGCGGCTTCGGCCTTGCGCTCGCGCGACACGGCCTTGACGGTGCGGTCGGCTTCGCGCACGGCCGTCAGTTCCTCGACAGCCGTCGGCGGGCGCTCGGCGCGCTCGGCGCGTTCGGGCCGCTCGGTGCGGCCGCGTGACAGCAGCCGCTCACCCTCGCCTTCACGCACCATGCGGAAGTCGATCTTGCGGCCGTCCAGGTCGACACGGCTGACCTGCACGCGCACGCGCACGCCCACCGTGTAGCGGATGCCGCTGCGTTCGCCGCGCAGCTCCTGCCGCGCTTCGTCGAAGCGGTAGTACTCGCCGCCGAGTTCGGTGATGTGCACCAGGCCGTCGACATACAGCGAATCGAGCGTCACGAAGAGGCCGAAGCTGGTGACGGCGCTGACCGTGCCCGAGAACTCCTCGCCGAGGTGTTCGCGCATGTAGCGGCACTTCAGCCAGGCCTCGACATCGCGCGAGGCCTCGTCGGCGCGGCGTTCGTTGGCGCTGCAATGCGCGCCGGCCGATTCCCAGGCCGCGACCTCCTGCGTCAGCGGCTTGCTCGGGCGTTGCGCCAGCTTGCCGCCGCGGCGCACTTCGGGCGCGCGCGTGCGGTCGCTCAGCACCAGGTGGTAGCGGCGCTCGCCGAGAATGGCTTTGATGACGCGGTGCACCAGCAGGTCCGGGTAGCGCCGGATCGGGCTCGTGAAGTGCGTGTAGGCCTCGTAGGCCAGGCCGAAGTGGCCGCTGTTGGTAGCCGTGTAGATGGCCTGCTGCATCGAGCGCAGCAGCATCGTGTGGATCTGCTGCGCGTCGACGCGGCCTTGCACGGCCTGCGAGATGGCCTGCATCTCGGCCGGCTTCGGGTCGTCGCTCAGGTGCAGGCCCAGGCCGAGCGCCTTCAGGTAGCTTTGCAGCGCCAGCCGCTTCTCCGGCGTCGGGCCTTCGTGCACGCGGTACAGCGACGGGTGCTCGGCACCGGCGATGAAGTCGGCCGCGCAGACGTTGGCCGCGAGCATGGCTTCTTCGATCAGCCGGTGCGCTTCGTTGCGCGTGCGCGGCACGATCTTCTCGATGCGGCCGTTGTCGTCGCAGACGATCTGCGTCTCGACGGTGTCGAAGTCGACCGCACCGCGCTTGGCGCGCTGCTTCAGCAAGGCGCGGTAGACCTCGTGCAGATGCAGCAGATGCGGCACCAGCTCAGCACGCGCCTTCGCTTCGGGGCCGCGCGTGTTGGCCAGCACCGCAGCGACCTCGGTGTAGGTCAGCCGCGCATGCGAGCGGATCACCGCCGGGAAGAACTGGTACGCGTCGACCGCGCCATCGGCACCGACGAGCATGTCGCAGACCATCGCCATGCGGTCTTCTTCGGGGTTCAGCGAGCACAGTCCGTTGGACAGCTTCTCCGGCAGCATCGGGATCACGCGGCGCGGGAAGTACACCGACGTGGCACGCTCGTAGCCGTCTTCGTCGATCGGCTCGCCGGGCTTCACGTAGTGGCTGACGTCGGCGATGGCGACGATCAGCCGCCAGCCTTCGAACAGCGTCTTGCCGCGGCCGCGCTTGAAGGGTTCGCAGTAGACCGCGTCGTCGAAGTCGCGCGCGTCTTCGCCGTCGATGGTGACCAGCGGCACGTCCGTCAGGTCGATGCGGTGCTTGCGGTCGGCCGGGCGGATGCGCTCGGGCAGCGCCGCCGCCTGCGCCAGCGTCTCGGGGCTGAAGCGGTGCGGCACTTCGTACTTGCGCACCGCGATTTCGATCTCCATGCCGGGGTCGTCGATCTCGCCGAGCACCTCGGCGACACGGCCCACCGGCTGCGAATGCAGCGACGGCGGCTCGGTGAGTTCGACCGACACCACCTGCCCGACCGCGGCACTCGCGGTTGCGTTCTTCGGGATCAGGATGTCCTGGCCATAGCGACGGTCTTCCGGCGCCACGATCCACTGCCCGCTTTCGTGCAGCAGGCGGCCGATGATCGGCGTCTTGCGCCGCTCCAGGATGTCGAGCACGCGGCCTTCGGGCCGGCCCTTGCGGTCGTAGCGGACGACGCGCACACGCACGCGGTCGCGGTGCAGCACCGAGCGCATCTCTTGCGGCGCCAGGTACACGGTGGGTTCGCCGTCGTCTCGAACGACGAAACCATGGCCGTCGCGGTGACCCTCGACGCGGCCTTCGACTTCGCCCATCAGCGCCGTTGCGGAATGGGCGGCGGGGCTTGAAATGTCTTTTTCTTTGATGATATGATCCTTAGTTCCTGAAAGCCCAGGTGGCGGAATTGGTAGACGCACTAGTTTCAGGTACTAGCGCTTAACGGCGTGGGGGTTCGAGTCCCTTCCTGGGCACCATACAAAGAAGGCCAGATCTGTTCGCAGATACTGGCCTTCGGCGTTTTCTAGACGGCAAATTTCTTTGCCAGGCCCTCGGGCCGGAGATTGTCGTACTCCTCGAACGGCTGATGAATCCACGGGCTCGTGGGCAGCACGTCGCAGTAGTAGTCGGGCGTGTAGGTCGACACCCCCTTGACCCACAGCACGGCGGCGCGCAGCTCGGCGATCGACGGCATGCCGCGCAGCCGTTCGACCACGGCGCGCAGCGTATGGCCGGTGTCGGCCAGGTCGTCGACGAGCAGCACGCGGCCGGCCAGTTCGCCCTTGGGCATGGTGATGTACTTGGCCATGTCCAGGCGGCCCTGGATGGTGCCGGCCTCGGCGCGGTACGAGCTGGTCGACATGATGGCCAGCGGCTTGTCGAACACGCGCGACAGCACGTCGCCCGGGCGCATGCCGCCGCGCGCCAGGCACAGGATCTGGTCGAACTCCCAGCCCGAAGCCGACACCTTCAGTGCCAGCCGCTCGATGAGCATGTGGTATTCGTCCCAGGATACGTAGAGGTGCTTGCCGTCGTCGGTGAGCATGGAGTCTTCTTCCTTCGGTGATGCGAGTTCAGGCGCGGAACGGGTGACGCAGCAGGATGGTGTGGACGCGGTCGGGGCCTGTGGACACCATGTCGATCGGGGCGCCGATCAAGGCCTGGATGCGCTCCAGGTAGCGCCGCGCGTTGGCCGGCAGCTGCTCCCAGTTCGTCAGGCCGGCGGTGGTCTCGGTCCAGCCGGGCAGCGTCTCGTAGATCGGCACGCAATCGACGATCTCGTCGGCGTCCAGCGGCAGCACGTCGAGCGTGCGATCGCCGAGCTTGTAGCCGGTGCAGACCTGGATCTCCGGCAGGCCGTCGAGCACGTCGAGCTTGGTGATGCACAGGCCCGACACGCCGTTGATGATGATCGAGCGCTTCAGCGCCGCGGCGTCAAGCCAGCCGCAGCGGCGCGCGCGACCGGTGACCGTGCCGCGCTCCTGCCCGACGGTGGACAGGTGGTGGCCGACGCTGCCCGGCGTGTCCATGTCCAGCTCGGTCGGGAACGGACCGCTGCCGACACGCGTGGTGTAGGCCTTGGTGATGCCGAGCACGTAGTGCAGCAGCCCAGGCCCGAGGCCCGATCCCGCCGCGGCGTTGCCGGCGACGCAGTTGCTCGACGTGACGTACGGGTAGGTGCCGTGGTCGATGTCGAGCAGGGTGCCCTGCGCGCCTTCGAACAGCAGGTTGGCGCCAGCGGCATGGGCCTTGAAGAGGCGGTAGCCGACATCGGCCATCAGCGGCCGGATGTGTTCGGCCGCCTTCATCGCGCCGTCGAGAATCGGCTGCAGCGCCATCGCCTGGCCGCCGAGGATGTTCGTCAGCTCGGCGTTGTGCAGTTCGAGCAGCTCGCTCAGACGGGCTTCGAAACGCTGCGGGTGCTTGAGGTCCTGCACGCGCAATGCGCGCCGCGCCACCTTGTCTTCGTAGGCCGGGCCGATGCCCTTGCCGGTGGTGCCGATCTTGCCGCTGCCGTGGCTTTCGCGGCGGGCTTCGCGCAGCTTGTCGATCTCGACGTGGAAAGGCAGGATCAGCGGGCACGATTCGCTGACGAACAGGCGCGAGCGCACGTCAAGCCCCAGCGCTTCGAGGCGCTCGATCTCGCCGAGCAGATGCCCCGGGTCGACGACGACGCCGTTGCCGATGTAGCAGGCCACGCCCTCGCGCATGATGCCCGACGGGATCAGCTGCAAGGCCGTCTTGCGGCCCGCGATCACCAGCGTGTGGCCGGCGTTGTGGCCACCCTGGAAGCGCACCACGCCCTGGGCATGGTCGGTCAGCCAGTCGACGATCTTGCCCTTGCCTTCATCGCCCCACTGGGTGCCGATGACGACCACGTTGCGGCCCGCGCTGGGGCGGAAACCTGTCTGCATTTGAGAGTGTCCTCGTGAATCAGGAAACGGTAAGCAAGCGCCACTGGCCGTCTTGCAGCACCAGCTCGCGGTCGCATTCGAAGGCCTGGGCTTCGACCTCGTGGCCCGGCAGCATGGCGATGACGGTTTCGCCGGCTTCGCGCAGGTCGCGCACCGTCGCGCGCAGCGCCGCGTCTTCGCCCCAGGGCGCGCGGATCGCCTTGCCTGCCGGCACCGGGCGCGCGATCTCGGCCAGCGCCTTCAGGTCCAGACTGAAGCCGACCGCCGGGCGGTTGCGGCCGAATACCGCGCCAACCTCGTCGTAGCGGCCGCCACGCGCCAGCGCGTCGCTCGACGCGGCACCGTAGACCGCGAAGCGCGTGCCGCTGTAGTAGGCGTAGCCGCTCATGTCCGACAGGTCGAAGCCGATGCGCAGACCCGGAAATGCGGTGCGCAGATGGTTCGCCAGCCATTCGAGCTGCTCCAGCGCGGCACGCACCAGCGGCCGTGCCGGCAGTTCGCTGTGCGCCGCCTGCAGCACCTCGGCGCCGCCGTACAGCCGCAGCAGCGCACGCAAGGCACGCCGGGTTTCGTCGGGCAGACCGCTGGCCAGCGTTTCGACCAACGATGCGTCCTTGTCGGACAGTGCCGCCACCAGCTCCTGCAACCGTCTGGCGTCGAACGGCACGCCGGCGAACACGCCGCGCAGCACGCGTGCATCGGCGAGGTCGATGACGAGATCGCCGACGCCGGCGGCCTGCAGGCAGTCGAGCGCCAGCTCCATCACCTCGAGGTCGGCTTCGAGGCCGGCATGGCCGAAGATCTCGGCGCCCAGCTGCAGCGGCTCGCGCGTCGCGTTCAGCCCCGCCGGCCGCGTGTGCAGCACCGGGCCGCAGTAGCACAGGCGCGTCACGCCTTCGCGGTTCAGCAGGTGGGCGTCGATGCGCGCCGCTTGCGGCGTGGTGTCGGCGCGCAAGCCGAGCGTGCGGCCGCTGAGCTGGTCGACGAGCTTGAAGGTCTTCAGGTCGAGTTCACGGCCGGTGCCGGAAAGCAGCGACTCCAGGTGCTCGAGCAGCGGCGGCATCACCAGCTCGAAACCGTAGCCGCGGGCGCGGTCGAGCAGTGCGCGCCGGAGTTCTTCGATGCGCCGCGCCTGCGCGGGCAGGACATCGGCAATGTGCTCGGGCAGCAGCCAAGCGGACAACATGCAAGACAACCCGGCGGTTAAAACCAGGATTGTACGGGGCGCGGCCGTGCCGGCGGCGCCCCTGCATGCCGAGGCGGGATGATTACGGCGTCGGGCGATATTGCTGCGTCAGCGTGTCCATGCGCGCCACCTGGCCGCCGCTGAAGGTGTTCATGCAGCTGTCGTCGGTGTAGTCCATGAAGTTCGTGATCGGGTCGTTGCCCGGATACCTCGAACCGGTGCAGCTGTTGCGCCCGACCGGGCAGCCGAACGCGGCCGAGCGCTCGGCCGGCGTGTCGCTGACCTGGTCGTTGCGCTTCGTGCAGCCGCCCTGGAACGTGTGGTACAGGCCGAGCCAGTGGCCGACCTCGTGCGTCGCCGTGTCGCCCAGGTTGTACGGCGCGGCGCTGCCGCCCGGCAGCGACGAGAACAGCACGACGACGCCGTCCTGCGTCGGGCTGCCCGTGTAGTCCTGCGGGAAGGTCGCCCAGCCGAGCAGGCCGCCGCCCGGATTGGCCGTATACAGGTTCAAGGTGCCGGCACCGCCCTTGCGCAGCGCGGTCTTCGCCTGGTGCTCGGCCGTGGTGCCGGGTGCCATCGTGTACCAGGTGTTGTTGGTCGTGCGGTCGACGCCGGCCAGCGTGAAGAAGAACGGCGAGCCGATCGACGCATGGGCGTCGTTCAGCACCTGCATCTGCGCGCTGATCTGGCTGCTGGTGGAATCGCCCGCGCCGGACGTATTCTTGATGATGTGGACCCACACCGGAACGTTGACCGAGCCCGCCGCGCGCTCGGCGACGGCACGCCCTTCGGCCGCCCGCGACGACTGCCACGACACGTGCGTCAGCTCGTGCAGGCGTTGCTCGAAGTCGGTGACGTGGCGCGTCGAGCAGCGGGCGCCGCTGTCGATGAAGGCTTTCTGGTTCGGGAACTGGAAGCCGTTGAAGGTGAAGGCCGGGCCGGTGTCGGCATCGGTCTCGCCGATCTGGGCCTTGATCTCGGCTTTGACACGGTCGGCGTCGCGTTCGTCGTCATCGGCGCGCGCCAGGCCGGTTGCGGCGAGCAGGGCCAGACCGGCCAGTATCGCAGCCAGGGAAGAGAGCTTGAAGGTCATGGTGAATGGCTCCAATGGCATCGCGGCGAACGTTTCGGCCGCTCAGGCCGAAGATGCTATTCGCGCACCCTGCGCACGAGCCGTCGGGTTAGCCCGCTCCCCCCTAAAGGCGAGGGGGCCGGCCGCTATTGCCAGATGAAGAGCAGCACCACGCCGATGACCATGCAGGTCAGGCCCAGGAAGCGGATCTGGCCGTCGCTGAGCTTCGTGGCGCGTTCGAACAGGGCCCGCCAGCGTGCCGGGCTCAGAAAGGGCAGCAGCCCTTCGAAGATCAGCATCAGGGCCACCGCGCCGAGCAGCAGGTCGGTCATGATGGTGCGACGGCCCGGGGCTGCGGGCCGGCTACTTGCGCGCGGCCGCGGGCGCCGGCGCGTTGCCGGGCGTGCCACGCATGGCACGGAAGAAGTCGCTGCTCGGGTCCAGCACCATCAGGTCGCTCTTCGAGCGGAAGGTGGCGCGGTAAGCCTCCAGGCTGCGGTAGAACTGCGCGAACTGGGCGTCGCGGCCGAAGGCGTCGGCGTACAGCGCGCTGGCCTTGGCATCGCCCTCGCCCTTGATCTTCTGCGCGTCGCGGTAGGCCTCGGCGATGATCACCTCGCGCTGGCGGTCGGCATCGGCACGGATTTTCTCGCCATCGGCCGCGCCCTGCGAGCGCAGTTCGTTGGCCACCTGCTTGCGTTCGGACTCCATGCGCCGGTACACCGAGTCGGTGATGTCGGCGACGAAGTCGACGCGCTTGATGCGCACGTCGACGATCTCGATGCCGAAGGCCTTGGCTTCATCGGCCAGCCGCGTGCGCACGTCGTTCATCACGACCTCGCGTTCCTTGGCCAGCACGCCGCGCACGTCGCGCTTGGTGATCTCTTCGTTGAACGCGGCCTGCACCACCGGTGACAGCCGGCTTTCGAGGTTGCGGATGTCAGTGCCGTTGTTGCGGATGAACTGGCGCGGCTCGGTGATGCGCCACTTCACGAGCCAGTCGATGACCAGGCTCTTCTTCTCGGCGGTGAAGATCGGCCGCGTCTCGGGGCTGTCCAGCGTCTGGATGCGCTTGTCGAGGAAGACGACGTTCTGGAACGGCGGCGGCATCTTGAACTTCAGCCCCGGTTCGGTGATGACTTCCTTGATTTCGCCGAGCGTGTAGACCACGGCGACCTGGCGCTGGTCGACGACGAAGAGCGTCGACGCGACGAGCATCAGCGCGACCAGCGCGCCGGCGACGATGAGAGCGATGCGGTTCATGTCAGCGGCCCTCCCGGTCGCGCGTGCGCGCGCCGTCGCGCGAGCGGATGTCGGCAGCCGATGGCGTGCCCACCGATTCGGCCGGCGCCGGCGTTGGCACCAGCACCGGCGCCCCGGGCGTGGTGCCGCCCGCGCCCTGTTGCAGCAAGCGATCGAGCGGCAGGTACAGCAGGTTCGAGCCGCTACGCGAGTCGACCATCACCTTGGTGACGTTGCTGTAGACCTGCTGCATCGTGTCCAGGTACATGCGGTCGCGCGTGACGGCGGGCGCCTTCTGGTACTCGGCCAGCACCGAGCGGAAGCGCTGCGCATCGCCTTCGGCCTGGGCGATGACGCGCGAGCGGTAGCCTTCGGCTTCCTCGAGCAGGCGCGACGCATTGCCGCGCGCCTTCGGGATCACGTCGCTGGCGTAGGCCTGGCCTTCGTTCTTGAAGCGGTCGCGGTCGGCGCCGGCCTTGAAAGCGTCGTTGAACGCCGCCTGCACCGCGTCGGGCACCTGCACGTTCTGCACGTTGACGTTGGCAACGACGATGCCGGCCTTCAGCCGCTCCATCTGCGCCTGGATCGACTTGACCAGGTCGGTGGCGATCGCGTCGCGCTGTTCGTACAGCACCGAGTCGACCTTGCTGCGGCCGACGATCTCGCGCACCGCCGATTCGGCCGCCATCACCACCGCTTCGTCGGGGCTGCGGTTCTCGAACAGGTAGGCGCGTGCATCGCTCAGCCGGTACTGCACGGTGAAGCGGATGTCGACGATGTTCTCGTCCTGCGTCAGCATCGACGAGTCGCGCAGGCCGGTGGCCTGCACCACCGTGTTGCGGCCGACCTCGACCGAACGCAGTTGCGTCACCGACACCGACTCGTGCGCCTGGATCGGGTACGGAAAGCGCCACTGGAAACCGGCGTCCGCGGTGTGGCTGTACCGGCCGAAGGTGGTGACCACCGCCTGCTGGCCTTCTTGCACGATGAAGAAGCCACTGCCCAGCCAGACCAGCGCGACGACGGCCGCGATCAGGCCGGCGCCGATGCCGGCGCTCTTCATGTCGGGCTGGAACGACGGGCCGCCGCCACCACCGCCATCGTCACCGCGGTTCGGGCCGCTGCCCTTGCCGCCGAACAGGCCGCTGAGCTTGCGGTTGAAGTCGCGCCAGAGCTCGTCCAGGTCCGGCGGGCCGTCGTTGCGGTTGCTGAAGATCCACCCGGACAGCGCGGCGCGCAGTCTCGACGGACGACGGGGAGGTTGGGAATGGCTCATGCAAGGGTGGCCGTGTCGGCCGGTTCGGCATTCAGGGGGCCGCGCGCGGCATCGGCGATGACCTGGCGCAAAGCGTCCAGGCCCTGACCGTCGCGCGCGCTGACGAAGACGCGCGGCCGCCGCACGCCGGGATGCACCTCGACCTCGTCGTGGTCCTCGCGCGGCTGGCGCGATTCTTCGAGCAGGTCGCATTTGTTGTAGACCCACACCTGCGGCACGGCCGCGGCGCCGATCTCTTCGAGCACGCGTTCGACCTCGGCCTGCTGCTCCAGCAGCGCCGGCGACGCCGCGTCGACGACATGCAGCAGCAGGTCGGCTTCGGCGGCTTCGTGCAGCGTGGCTTCGAAGGCCTCGACCAGCTTGTGCGGCAGGTCGCGGATGAAGCCCACCGTGTCCGACAGCGACACCGACATGCCCGCTTCGCCCAGCCACAACGAACGCGTCGTCGTGTCCAGCGTCGCGAACAGCTGATCGGCGGCATAGCTGCGCGCCTTCACCAGCGCGTTGAACAGCGTCGACTTGCCGGCATTCGTGTAGCCGACCAGCGAGACGCGGAAGGTGCCGCGCCGTTCGCGCGCCTTGCGCTGCGTGCCGCGCTGGCGTTTGACCTTTTCGAGCCGCTCTTTGACGGTCTTGATGCGGTCGCCGATCATGCGCCGGTCGAGTTCGATCTGCGCCTCGCCCGGGCCGCCGCGCATGCCGATGCCGCCTTGCTGGCGCTCCAGGTGCGACCAGCGCCGCACCAGCCGCGTGGCCATGTATTGCAGCCGCGCCAGTTCGACCTGCAGCTTGCCTTCGTGGCTTTGCGCGCGCTGCGCGAAGATGTCCAGGATCAGCGACGTGCGGTCGGCCACCGGGCAGCCCAGGTGCTGCTCCAGGTTGCGCTGCTGCGCCGGGCTCAAGGCCTGGTCGAAGATCACGCCCTGCGCGCCGGTGGCGGCGACCATGGCCTTGATCTCGTCGGCCTTGCCCGAGCCGACGAACAGCGCCGCGTCGGGCGCCTTGCGCCGCGCGGTGATGCGCGCCACGGCCATGTCGCCGGCCGATTCGGCCAGCAACGCCAGTTCATCGAGCGTGGGATCGAAAGCCATGCTGCCGCCGAGGTCGACCCCGACGAGCACGGCGCGCGTCGGGCCTCCCTCCTGCGGCCGGGCCGGAGATGGAGCGTGACTCAAGTTCGGTGGTGTCGGCAGATGCCCTTACGCGCGGTGGTGGGCCGCGCTTCAGGCCTGCTCAGGGGTCTCGTTGGCGTGGAAATTGACCGCACGGCTGGGCACGACGGTCGAGATCGCGTGTTTGTAGACCATCTGCGTCACGGTATTGCGCAGCAGCACGACGTATTGGTCGAAAGACTCGATATGGCCTTGCAGCTTGATGCCGTTGACGAGGTAGATCGACACCGGCACATGCTCTTTGCGCAGCAGGTTGAGGAAGGGATCCTGCAAAAGTTGGCCTTTGTTACTCACGATATGCTCCGTGTTAGAGAGAAGGAACGCTCACGTTATCACATGGGGACAACCCTGAGCGGGGAAAAGGCTGCTGCACTCAGGGGGTGCGGTCGTCGAAGGGATTCTTGCCCGAACGGAACTCGATCCGCATCGGCGTGCCGCTGAGCTTGAAGTGCTCGCGGAAGCGCCCTTCGAGAAAGCGCTTGTAGGCGTCGGTGATGTGGTCCAGCGAATTGCCGTGGATCACCACCAGCGGCGGGTTCATGCCGCCCTGGTGGGCATAGCGCATCTTCGGCCTGAAGTTGCCGTCGCGGCGCGGCGCCTGGTGCGCCACGGCCTCGATCAGCAGCCGCGTCAGCACCGGCGTCGGCATCTTCACGGTGGCCGACGCATGCGCGGCCAGGATCGCCTTCCACACCGCTGACAAGCCGGTGCGCTTGATCGCCGAGATCTGCAGCACCGGCGCGAACTTCAGGAACGCGAGCCGGGTCTCGATCGAGCGCTGCAGCTGTTCGCGCTGGTAGTTGTCGGTCGCGTCCCACTTGTTCACCGCAATGACCACGGCGCGGCCCGATTCGAGGATGTAGCCGGCGATGTGCGCGTCCTGGTCGCTGACGCCTTGCGTCGCGTCGATCAGCAGCAGCACGACATTGGCGTCGGCAATGGCCTGCAGCGTCTTCACCACCGAGAACTTCTCGATCGCCTCGAAGACCTTGCCCTTGCGCCGCAGCCCGGCGGTGTCGATCAGTTCGAACTGGCGCCCGTCGCGTTCGAAGGGCACGTGGATCGCGTCGCGCGTGGTGCCGGGCTGGTCGAACGCGACCAGGCGCTCTTCGCCGAGCCAGGCGTTGATCAGCGTCGACTTGCCGACGTTCGGCCGGCCGGCCACGGCCAGGCGGATCGGCTTCTCGGCGTCGGGCGTGTCGTCGCCTTCTTCATCGACGGCGAAACCTTCGAGCGCGGCCTCGAGCAGGCTGCGGATGCCCTGGCCATGCGCTGCCGACACCGGATGCGGCTCGCCGATGCCGAGTTCGTAGAACTCGCCGAGCAGGGGCGATTCGAGCATGCCCTCGGCCTTGTTCACCGCCAGCAGCACCTTCTTCTGCTGCGTGCGCAGGTAGCGCGCGATGTCGTGGTCTTGCGCCGACAGGCCGCCGCGCACGTCGACGACGAAGATCACCGCATCGGCCTCGGCCACCGCCTGCTTCGTCTGCTTGGCCATCTGCGCCACCACGCCGGTGGGCTTCTCGGGCTCGAAGCCGCCGGTGTCGACGACGATGAACTCCTGCGCACCCAGCCGCGCATCGCCATAGTGGCGGTCGCGCGTCAGGCCGGCGAAGTCGGCGACGATGGCGTCGCGGCTCTTCGTGATGCGATTGAACAGCGTCGACTTGCCGACGTTGGGCCGGCCGACGAGGGCGATGACCGGCTTCATCGACAAGGCCTAGTTCGGGCGGAAGGCGTAGAGCCCGCCGTTGCGCGTGGTCACGAGGATCGTCGTGCCCGACAGCACCGGCGTGCCGACCACCGGCGAACCGTCGGTCGGCAGGCGCAGCTGCAGCTCGCCGGTGGCGGCGGACAGGAAGTGCACATAACCTTCGACGTCGCCGAACACCACCGTGCTGCCGCTGGCCAGCGCGCCGCTGAGGCCGCGGTACAGCATCTTCTCGTTGGTCCAGGCGATGTCGCCGTTGGTGGTCTTCCAGGCGGTAATGCGGTCGCTGGCGTCGGCGCCGAAGATCGCTTCCTCGTTGCCACCGATGGCATCGGTGCCGCCGGCATTGCGGGTCCACAGCACGGCACCGCGCGCCGCGTCGACGCAGGCTACCGCCGACTGGAAGGCGCGTGCGCAGACCTTGTCGCCCAGGCGCAGCGCCGGGCCCAGCAGGTCGGCCAGGCGCTCGACCTCGTTCGTGCCGCGGGGCGAGGCCATCGGCACTTCCCACTGCAGCGTGCCTTTCAGCGGGTCGATCGAAGCCAGGCGCACGCCCTGCCCGATCAGCAGGCTGTTCTTGTACGACGTGACGACACCGGCCTGCGCCAGCGTCAGCGCGTCGCCGGGGCGTTGCAGCGTCCAGATGCGGCGGCCGTCGAGTGCGTCGAAGGCGTGCACGGCGCGGTCGACGCTCATCACGAAGACCCGTTCGCCGGCCACCAGCGGCGCCGTGACGACGCGCGACGGCACGCGCTGGCGCCACAGCTCGCGGCCGTTGTCGAAGGTCACGACCTCGTTGTTGCGCGTCACGACGCTGGCGAAGCGCCCGTCGCTGCCGACGCCCGCGGCCAGCGGCCCGCCGGCGCTGGCGCGCCAGACTTCGCGGCCGCTTTCAGCCTCTAGCGCGAGCACCGTGCCGTCGGTGCCGGCCACGTAGAAGTTGCCGTTGCGCGCCGCCACGATGAGCGGGAAGCGCAGGCTGTCGACGCGCGCGTTCCAGACCTGGCGCCCGGCGATGCTGGGTGTGTAGGTCTGCAACGCTGTCGGCTTCGGCTTGTCGGCCGCGCAGCCGGCCAGCACGCCGGCGGCCAGCGCCAGCACCACCATCCACCAGCGCATCACCGGGCGGCTCCGGAAGCGGCGGACGCCGGGCTGGCCGGCGCGGTGCCCATCGCGGTGAGCTTGGCTTCGATCAGGCGGCGGTAGTCGACCTTCTCGTCCATCGCCTTCCAGGCCACCTGGTAGGCAGCCTGCGCCTCGGCTTTCTTGCCGGCGGCTGCCAACACGTCGCCGCGGCGGTCGGCCACCAGGGCTTCGAAACCTTCGGTCTTGGCCGCGTCCAGCTGCTTCAGCGCTTCGTCGTATTGCTTGGTGCCGGCCAGCACCGCGGCCAGGCGCAGGCGCGCGACGGTGCGGTACTCGTCTTCGACCGCGTTCTCGGCAACCCAGGTCAGGCTGGCCTTGGCGGCATCGATCTGGCCCTTGTCGAACTGCACCTTGGCTGCCGCCAGCCCGCCTTGCTGGGCATAGGCGGTGCGCGCGAAACGCTGCTTCAGGTCGGCGAAGACGCGGCCGCTGCGCTCGGCGTCGCCGGCTGCCGCGGCCTGGTCGAGCGCGTCGTACATCGCGCTGGCCTTCAGCGCCTGTTCGCGTTGCCAGTAGTTCCAGCCGTTCCAGCCGGCATAGCCCGCCAGCAGCAGGATCAGCAGCCAGGTGACGAGGTTGCCGTACCGCTGCCAGAACGCCTTGAGCGCGTCGAGTTGTTCCTGCTCTTGCAGGTCGAGTTGTGTAGCCATGACGATAGTAGCGGCAGGAAACCGGTGATTATGCGTTGCGGAGTTCGGCTGCCCAGGCGGCCGGGTCGTCGAGCGGCCGCGTCTGCTGTGTCGCCGTGGCATCGCGCAGCGGCTTCACCGCGACGAGCCCCTGCGCCAGCTCGTCGCCGCCGAAGATCAGCGCGAAGCGCGCCTGGCTCGCGTCGGCCCGCTTGAACTGCGACTTCATGCTGCCACCGCCAGCGTGCAGCTGCACCGCGACGCCGGCGTCGCGCAGCGCTTCGACGGCGGCCATCACCACCGGCATCGCCGCCGCGTCGGGCACGATGGCGTAGGCGTCGGGCACCGGCAGCGGCGGCGTCGCGCCGAGCTGCTGCAGCAGGTCGAGCACCCGCTCGATGCCCATGCCCCAGCCGATGCCGGGCGCCGGCTTGCCGCCGATCAGTTCCACCAGGCCGTCGTAGCGCCCGCCACCGCAGATCGTGCCTTGCGCACCGAGCTTGTCGGTGACCCACTCGAAGACGGTCAGGTTGTAGTAGTCCATGCCGCGCACCAGGCGCGGGTTGATGCGGTAGGGCTGGCCGGCGGCATCGAGCATCGCGCGCAAGGCGTCGAAGTGCTTCAGCGAGGCTTCGCCCAGGTAGCTCATCAGCTGCGGCGCGGCTTCGACCATCGCCTGCATGGCCGGGTTCTTGGTGTCCAGGATGCGCAGCGGGTTGCTGTACAGCCGGGCCTTGGCCTCGGCATCGAGCACGTCGCGGTGGGCCTCGAAGTGCGCGATCAGCGCCGCGCGGTGCGCCTTGCGCTCGTCGGGCTGGCCGAGGCTGTTGATGTCCAGCCGCACTTCACCCAGGCCGAGGTCGCGCCACAGTGCACGGCACATCAGGATCACCTCGGCGTCGACCTCCGGCCCGCCGAAGCCCAACGCCTCGACGCCGACCTGGTAGAACTGCCGGTAGCGGCCGCGCTGCGGCTTCTCGTGCCGGAACATCGGGCCGATGTAGAAGAGGCGCTTGCCGCCGTCGTACAGCGCCGAGTGTTCGACCACCGCGCGCACGACACCGGCCGTGCCTTCGGGGCGCAAGGTCAGCGCGTCGCCGTTCATGCTGTCGACGAAGGAATACATCTCCTTCTCGACGATGTCGGTGACTTCGCCGAGGCCGCGCACGAACAGCGACGTGTGCTCGACGATGGGCACGCGCACGTTCAGGTAGGCGTAGCGGCGCATCAGCGCGCGCACCGTGTCTTCGAACCACTCCCAGCGCGCCGATTCCGGCGGCAGGATGTCGTTCATGCCTTTGACGGCTTGGATGGCTTCTGGCATGAGGAGAGCCGGGCTTTCGCGCCCGCAAAGTTGTCAGGTCGTCGCGACAGCGCCAAAGCGGCGCTCGATGTAGCTTTCGACGATCTTGTGGAATTCGGTGGCGATGCCTTCGCCGCGCAAGGTCATCGCCTTCTCGCCGTCGATGAACACCGGCGCGGCCGGCGCTTCGCCGGTGCCCGGCAGGCTGATGCCGATGTCGGCATGCTTGCTTTCGCCGGGGCCGTTGACGATGCAGCCCATCACCGCGACCTTCAGGTTCTCGACGCCCGGGTAGCGCGCCTTCCACACCGGCATCTGCGCACGCAGGAAGTCGTCGATCTGCTTGGCCAGTTCCTGGAAGGTCGTGCTCGTCGTGCGGCCGCAGCCCGGGCACGCCGTGACGCTGGGGTTGAAGGCACGCAGGCCGAGCGACTGCAGTATCTCGCCCGCCACCACCACCTCTTGCGTGCGCGCTTCGCCCGGCTGCGGCGTCAGGCTGACGCGGATCGTGTCGCCGATGCCTTCCTGCAGCAGCACGCCCAAGGCGGTGGCCGAAGCCACCGTGCCCTTGGTGCCCATGCCGGCCTCGGTCAGGCCCAGGTGCAGCGCGTAGTCGCAGCGCCGGCTCAAGGCGCGGTACACCGCGATCAGGTCGCGCACACCGCTGACCTTGCAGCTGATGATGATCTGGTCCGGGTTCAGGCCGACTTCGCGGGCGTAGTCGGCCGAGCCCAGCGCCGACTGGATCAGCGCCTGGTACATCACCTGCTTGGCGTCCCAGGGCTCGGCGCGTTGCGCGTTTTCGTCCATCAGCGAAGCGAGCAGTTCCTGGTCCAGGCTGCCCCAGTTGACGCCGATGCGCACGCACTTGTCCCAGCGCGCCGCGGCCTCGACCATCATGCCGAACTGGCGGTCGCGCTTGTCGCCCTTGCCGACGTTGCCGGGGTTGATGCGGTACTTGCTGAGCGCCTGCGCCATCGCCGGGTAGTCGGTCAGCAGGCGGTGGCCGTTGTAGTGGAAGTCGCCGATCAGCGGCACGTCGATGCCCATGCGGTCGAGCTGCTCGCGGATGTGCGGCACGGCGGCGGCGGCTTCGGGCGTGTTGACGGTGATGCGCACCAGCTCCGAGCCGGCGATGGCCAGTTCCTTCACCTGGATCGCGGTGCCGATGGCGTCGACGGTGTCGGTGTTGGTCATCGACTGCACGCGCACCGGCGCGTCGCCGCCGATGGTGACGACGCGGCTGCCCCAGACGGCACGCGCCTGGCGGGTGCGCCGCGGCGCCGGTATGGCGTTGGCGATGATGTCGAAAGGATCCTGGGGATCGGGGGCGTTCATGGCAGGCACCTCACTGCAGTTCGAGCCGCGCCACGGTGTCGCGCGTGGCCGGCGCCAGGTCGACCGGCTTGCCGCGGAAGCTCAGCTTGGTGGCCGGCGCGTTGCCGATGGTCAGCTTGATCGGCAAGGTGCCGTCGAAGCCGACGCTTTCGCCCGGCTGCACGATGCGCGAGATCAGCACTTGGCCACGGCCGTCGCGCATCTCCACCCACGACGGCGCGTCGGCGCGCAGCTGCACCAGCGTGCTCGGCGACGCCGATGCCGGCGCCGGCATCGGCGCTGCGGCAACTTGCGGCGGTGGCGGTGCGGGACGCGCCGCTTCGACGACCGGCGCCGGGGCCGCCGCTGGCGCCGGCACCGGTGCCGAGGCCACGACGGCAGCAGCGCTGGCCGCGCTGGCCGCGGCTGGCGGCACTTCGACGGCCGAAGCCGCTGCGGCAACGGCGGCCGGCGCCGGCTCCGACGCAGCCACCGGCGCGGGCGCCGGCACCGATGGCGCCGATGTCGGTGCCGGCTGCGCCGACTGCCACAAGCTGCTCGGCAGCACGTAGACCAGCACGGCCGCGACCATCAGCGCCACGCCGGCCCAGACCATCGGCCGGATCGCCGACACGGCCAGGCCGCTCGGGTCGTCGCGCCCCGGGCGCTCGCGGAAAGGCGCGTTCAGCGTGCCGGTAACGTGGTCCAGCGTCGCCGTCTCGGCCAGCGGCAGCAAGGCCAGCACCGGCTGCGGGTCGATCTTCAGCGAGCGGCAGACGGTCTGCGCCAGCGCGCGCGTGAAGGTGGCGTCGGGCAGTTCGTCGTAGCGGTCGTGTTCGAGCGCGTCGAGCTTGCGCGGCGTCACCTTGATCGCCGCGGCCAGCGCCGCGATGTGCAGGCCCTGCTTCTCGCGCGCGGCGCGCAGCAGGCCACCGGCGGTGGCGCGCGGCGGGGCGTCGCCGGCGTCACTCATCGAAGCGCCCCTGCTCGAGCTGCAAGGTCTCGGCCGACTGCGGGAAACGGTCGCGCAGCTGGCGGCTGAAGTCCTGCAGGCCGGCCAGGTTGCCCAGCCGGCGCTCGATGCGCGCGGCCAGCCACAGCGTCTGCGCGTTCGACAGGTCCTGCGCGCTGTTCACGCGCTTGATGTAGAAGCGAGCGCGCTCGTATTCGCCGCGCCGGTACAGCACTTCGCTGAGGTTGAACGCGGTCGTCGGATTGCCCGGGTCGAGCTCGTAGCTGCGCAGCAGCACGCGTTCGGCGTCCTGCCAGCGGCCGGCACGCGCCATGCACAGGCCTTGCGCGAGCAGCGTGCGCGATGCGTCGCGGTACTGCGGCTGCGCCAGCGCGGCGCCGAACTGCGCGTCGGCATCGTCGAAGCGGCGCTGCTGGCACAGGAACCAGCCATAGTTGTGCATCGTGTCGGCATCGCGCGGGCCGAGCTGCAGCGCGCGCTGGAAGCTCTCTTCGGCGAGCCTGGGCTCGCCCAGGCTGCCGTAGATCAGGCCGCGCAGGTTGAAGGCTTCCTGGAAGTCCGGCTTGGCCGCCAGCGCCAGCTTGACCTCGTCGAGCGCGGTCGTGCCCTGGCCGCGCGCGAAGTAGGCCGCAGCCAGTTCCAGCCGCACGCGCGCACGGCGTTCGGTGGACGCCGGGTCCGACGCCGCCGCGGTGTCGCGCGAGTCGGCCTGCGCCGCGGTGGACGTGGTGGTGGTCGTCGTCGACGAGCAGGCCGCCAGCAGCGCGAGCAGGCCGACGGCAGCCAGCGCGCGCGTCACCGCGCGGCTCCCGGCGCGGCGGCGATCGGGATCACCGCGCGGCGCTGCACCAGGCGCTCGCGTGCGTTGGTGCGGTCCCGCACTTCGCCGGCCAGCTGGCCGCAGGCGGCGTCGATGTCGTCACCCCGGGTCTTGCGTATGGTCGTCACGATGCCCGCATCTTGCAGCACCCGGGCGAAGGCCGTCACGCGCTCGCGCGGCGACCGTTTCAGACCGGATTCGGTGAAGGGATTGAAAGGGATCAGGTTCAGCTTGCAGGGCACGCGGCCCTTCAGCAGCCGCACCAGCTCGTGCGCGAGCTCGGGCGTGTCGTTGACGCCGTCGAGCATGCAGTATTCGAAGGTGATGAAGTCGCGCGGCGCGGCGTCGAGGTAGCGCAGGCAGGCGGCCAGCAGTTCGTCGATGCCGTACTTGCGGTTCAGCGGCACCAGCGCTTCGCGCAACGCGTCGTTCGGCGCGTGCAGCGAAACCGCCAGCGCCACCGGGCAGTCTTCGCGCAGCCGGTCGATCATCGGCACCACGCCCGAGGTCGACACCGTCACGCGCCGGCGCGACAGGCCGTAGCCATGGTCGTCGAGCATCGTGCGCAGCGCCGGCACCAGCGCGGCGTAGTTCTGCAGCGGCTCGCCCATGCCCATCATCACGACGTTGTCGATGACTCTCTCACCCCCGGGCTGGCGCAGCCGGTGTTCGGCGAACCAGAGCTGCGCGATGATCTCGCCGGTACCCAGATTGCGGCTGAAGCCCTGGTGGCCGGTGGAGCAAAAACGGCAGCCCACCGCGCAACCCGCCTGCGACGAGACACACAGCGTGCCGCGGTCGTCTTCGGGGATGTAGACCGTCTCGACGGCATTGCCGCCGCCGACGTCGAACAGCCACTTCGTCGTGCCGTCGGCCGAGACATGCTCGCTGATCAGCGGCAGCGCGCGCACCTCGGCGCGGCTGGCGAGCTTGCCGCGCAGGCTCTTCGCCAGGTCCGACATGCGTTCGAAGTCGGACTCGCCCTTCTGGTGGATCCAGCGGTACAGCTGGACGGCGCGGAAGCGCTTCTCCCCCAGGCTGTCGCAGAAGGCCGCCAGCCCGTCGAGGTCGAAGTCGAGCAGGTTGACGGCCATTGCTCAGCGCGCGCCGGGCCGCCCCAAGCGCGCTGACGCCCCCACGGGGGGCAGCGAACGCAGTGAGCGTGGGGGCACCATGTTCAGCGGCTGAAGACGTTCATCGCGGGGAAGAAGAACGCGATCTCGACGGCGGCGGTTTCGGCCGCGTCCGAGCCGTGCACGGCGTTGGCGTCGATGCTGTCGGCGAAGTCGGCACGGATGGTGCCCTTCTCGGCCTTCTTCGGGTCGGTGGCGCCCATCAGGTCGCGGTTCTTCAGGATCGCGCCTTCACCTTCCAGCGCCTGGATCATCACCGGGCCCGAGATCATGAAGCTGACCAGGTCGTTGAAGAACGGGCGCGCCTTGTGCACGGCGTAGAAAGCCTCGGCTTCACCGCGCGACAGGTGGGCCATTCTGGCCGCGACGACCTTCAGGCCGGCGCCTTCGAAGCGGGCGTAGATCTGCCCGATCACGTTCTTGGCCACGGCGTCGGGCTTGATGATCGAGAGGGTACGTTCGATGGCCATGAAAAATGCTCCTGGATTCAAAGACTTGGCAAAGCCCTAGATTTTAGCCTGGGCTTGTGTCGGCAGCTTTTCGTGCGGCTTCAGCGGCCGCCGCGGCGTCCGCCGCCGCCGCCACCACCGCCACCGCCACTGCGCCCACCGCGCGGGCCGCCGCGGCCACCACCGCCGCCGCCCTTGCGCAGGAAGGCATCGCCGCCGATGTAGCCGACCGCCGTCTTCAGCGGGTCGGGCTGGCGGGCGCCGCTGTCGGCGCCCTTCTTGTTGTTGCGGCCGGCGTTGCCGCGGCCACCACCGCCGCCACCGCCGCCACCACCGGGGCCGCGCGGCGCCTGGGCGAAGCGCTTGTCGTAGGTCTGCTGCAACGGGTTCGGGATCGGGCCGTCTTCGGGGATGTCGCGCACCGGCGCGCGGTCGCGCTGCAGCGCGCGCTTGTCGTAGGTCTGCTGCAGCGGGTTCGGAATCGGGCCGTCTTCGGGGATCTCGCGGCGCAGCGCGCGTTCCTGCTGGATGGCGCGCTTGTCGAAGGTCTGCTGCAGCGGATTCGGGATCGCGCCGCCTTCGCCGCGCTCCGCGCGTTCCGGACGTTCCGCGCGTTCCGGCCGGTCGATGCGTTCACCGCCGCCCTGCCGCGGGCCGCGCGGCCCGGCGCCCGGGCCGCGGTCCGGCGGCCCGTTGCGGCCGCCCTTGCCGCCGCGGCGGTTGTTGCGGCGTTCGTTGTTGTTGTCGCGTTCGCCGCCACGCTCGGGCCGGCCTTCGCCGCCGCCGGCAATGCGGCGCAGCGACTTGACGTCGAAGTCGTCCAGGTCGACCCAGACGCCGCGCTTCAGCCCGCGCGGCAGTACCACCGAGCCATAGCGGATGCGGATCAGCCGGCTCACCGCGTGGCCGACCGTTTCGAAGAGCTTGCGCACCTCGCGGTTGCGGCCTTCGGTGATGACGCAGCGATACCAGTGGTTGGCGCCTTCGCCGCCGCCGTCGTCGATGCTCTTGAAGGCACAGCGCTGGCCGTCGATGTCCACGCCTTCGAGCAGCTTGGCCTTGGCGTCCTCGGCCAGCATGCCGAGCGAGCGCACCGCGTATTCGCGTTCGACGCCGAAGCGCGGGTGCATCAGCTGGTTCGCCAGCTCGCCCGAGTTCGTGAACAGCAGCAGGCCTTCGGTGTTGATGTCGAGCCGGCCGACCGACTGCCACTTGCCCTGCTGCAGCCGCGGCAGGCGGCGGAACACGGTCGGGCGCTGCTGCGGGTCGTCGTGCGTGACGACTTCGCCGGCCGGCTTGTGATACGCCAGCACGCGCGGCGGCGGCGGCGCGATGCGCACGCGCACCGGCTTGCCGCCGACGGCGATGCGGTCGCCGAACGAGATGCGCTGGCCGATGTGCGCCGGCTCGCCGTTCACCGTGATGCGGCCTTCGACGATCATCTGTTCCATGTCGCGGCGCGAGCCGACACCGGCCTGCGCCAGCACCTTGTGCAGCTTCGGCGCATCGGGCTCGGCGGCGAGCACGCGCTTGGCCGGCAGCGCGGCGGCTTCTTCGGCCGCCGCTTCGGCGTCGTAGGCGCCGGAGAGCACTTGCGCGAAGACTTCGCCGACATCCGGCGGCGGCAGGCGCGGCGCCTCGGGTGTCTCGGGCATGGCGGCTTCGACGCCTTCGTCGCCCGCCTCGCCGGCTTCAGCGCGGTCGGTACCTTCACCGGCTTCGCGCTCTTCGCCTTCGGCCAGCGGCGGGCGGTCGGCCCGTTCGGCGCGCTCGCCCCGGTCGCCGCCACGGCGGCCGCGGCGGCGGTTGCGGCTGCGTTTGACGCCTTCGGCCGGGGCCGTTTCGGCGCCCGGCGCTGCCGCGTCAACGGCTTCGGCCGCGCCTTCGGCCGGTGCGGCGTCGACCGGCACGGCAACCATCGGGGCTTCGACTGCGGCCGGCGCGGCCGCGAGCACGGGAGCTGGCATCGGCTCAGGTTCAGGCGCCGGCGCTGCCACCGCCGCCACCACCGGCGTCGCTGCGGGCTCCGGCTGCGACGCCGGCTCCGGCGGCGCCATCCCGAACACCTCGTGCGCCTCGGGTGCCCGCGTCAGCAAGGCCTTCTTGCGCGGCGCCCGCTTGCGCTTCGGCGCGGCCTCGGCACTGTCTTCAGCGGGCGGGGACTCGACGGGCGTGGTGTCCGGCGGCAAGGGATCAGCGTCGTTCGGATTCATGCGGGCGCGTCGGTGGGGGGATCGGGTTCAGGAGCGGGTTCGACAGGGGGTTCGGGTGCAGCAGCCGTTTCAGGCTCGGCCGCGGGTTCGGGTTCGGCGGCGGCCTCGAGCGGCAACGCCGCCTGGTCGTCGCCCAGCAGCGAGGGCTGCTGTTCGGTCAGCGCTTCGAAGCTCGCCGCCGCGGCCTGGGCGTTGCCGTCGATCGCCGGCAGCTGGTCCAGGCTGGCCAGGCCGAGGTCGTCGAGGAACTGCTTCGTCGTCGCGTACAGCGCCGGGCGGCCGGGCGCTTCGCGGTAGCCGATGGCTTCGATCCAGCCGCGGTCTTCGAGCTGCTTGACGATCTGGCTGCTGACGGTGACGCCGCGGATGTCTTCGATGTCGCCGCGCGTCACCGGCTGGCGGTAGGCCACGATGGCCAGCGTCTCCATCGCCGCGCGCGAATATTTCGGCGGCTTCTCCGGATGCAGGCGGTCGAGGAACTCGCGCATCTCGGGCCGGCTCTGGAAGCGCCAGCCCGTGGCCAGCGCGACGAGTTCGACGCCGCGGTCCTGCCAGTCGTTCGTCAGCTCGTCGAGCAGGTTGCGCAAGGTGTCGGCACCGACCTGGTCGTCGAACAGAACACGCAGTTCGCGCAGGGGCATCGGCCGCTCGGCGCAGATGAGCGCGGTCTCGAGGACGCGTTTCGCCTCCGATGTGTTCATGGCCTGAAGTTCAGGTGCCCGCCTTCGATGGCGGCTTTCGGTTTCGTTGGGGAGGCCGGCTCGTGGCCGGGGCGACGATTCGCCTGGGGGGTCGGCATTCGCGCGGCAACCGGGTGCCAGCAGCGCTTCGACGCTCAATCGGCTCGCATTGTACCGCCTGCGACGCATGCCCATGCAGCCGCGAAGTCCGGCGGCGGCGGGCAGCTGAAACTCAAGCGCTCTTGCGTGACCGGATGCACCAGTTCCAGCCGCACGGCATGCAAGGCCTGGCGCAGCATGCCCAGCGCCGGTTTGCCGCCGTAGACGGCATCGGCCACCAGCGGATGGCCGCGCCAGGCCAGGTGCACGCGGATCTGGTGCGTGCGCCCGGTGTGCAGCGTGCAGCGCAACGCGCTGAAGCCGTCGTTGCTGGCCAGCGTGACGACGTCGGTGCGCGACGGCCGGCCGCCGGCCACCACCGCCATGCGCACGCGCACGGCCGGGTCGCGGCCGATCGGTGCTTCGATGCTTTGCTCGGCCGGCACCGGCACGCCGTGGGCGATGGCGGCATAGCGCCGGTGCACGCTGCGCGCGGCGATGTCGCGCACCAGCGCGGTGACGGCCGGCAGGCTCTTGCCCACGACCATCACGCCGGAAGTGTCTTTGTCCAGCCGGTGCACGATGCCGCCGCGCGGCAAGGTCGCCGCCGCCGCGTGGTGCGCCAGCAAGCCGTTCAGCAAGGTGCCCGACCAGTTGCCCGGCGCCGGGTGCACCACCAGGCCGGCGGGCTTGTCGAGCACCAGCAGGTGCTCGTCCTCGTACAGGATGGACAGATCCATGGTCTGCGGCTGGAAGGCGCGGCTCTCGTCGGTGGGCACCAGTTCCAGCTCGACGCGCTGGCCCACGCGCAGCCGGCGCGACGCGGTGCCGGCCGTCTGCCCGTCCACCCGCACATGACCGAGTTCGATCAGGTGCTGCAGGTGGCTGCGCGAGAACTCCGGCGCCAGCGTGACCAGGACCTTGTCGAGCCGCTCGGCATGCAGCGCCGCATCGATGCGGCCGCTGCGCAGCTCGGGGCCGGCATCGGCGGTTTCGCTGGCGGCGTCGTCTTCGCCGCCGGGCGCCGCGTCCACCGAAGGGGCTGTGGGGCCGTCCCTATAATCCGCCGTCTTCCGCTCCCCTGCAGCCTGCTTTCCGATGACGCTCTCCCTGTCGTGGCGCACAGCGCTGGTGGTTCTGTTCGCGGCCACGCTCCAACTCGCGGGCTGCGGCTCGACGCCGAACGACGAGTTCTCCGGCAAGACCGCAGAAAAATTGTATGCGGAGGCCAAGGACGACATGGACAGCGGCGGCTACGAGCGCGCGATCAAGGCACTGGAGCGCGTCGAAGGCCTGGCCGCGGGCACGCTGCTGGCGCAGCAGGCGCAGGTCGATCTGGCCTACCTGTACTGGAAGACCAACGAGAAGGCCCAGGCCTTGTCGACGATCGAACGGTTCATCAAGCTGAACCCGTCGAGCCCGGCGCTGGACTACGCGCTGTTCCTGCGCGGCGTGATCAACTTCAACGACGACCTCGGCCTGTTCAGCAGCGTGGCCGGGCAGGACCTGTCGGAACGCGACCAGCGCGCCGCTCGCGACGCCTACCAGGCCTTCAAGCAGCTCGTCGAGCAGTTCCCGGTGTCGAAGTATTCGGCCGATGCGCGCGAGCGCATGGACTACATCGTCAACTCGCTGGCCAACTACGAGGTGCACGTCGCGCGCTACTACCTGCGCCGCGGCGCCTATGTCGCGGCGGCCAACCGCGCGCAGCAGGCGATCACGGAATTCCAGAATTCGCCGGCCGTCGAAGAGGCCTTGTACATCCTGGTGCAGAGCTACGACAAGCTGGAGCTGACCGCCTTGCGCGACGACGCCGACCGCGTGCTGCGGAAGAACTTTCCAGACAGCCGCTACCTCGCGGTGGGCCTGGCGGCGCGCAAGCGGCCGTGGTGGCAGCTCTGGTGACCGCGTCGTCAGCGTCGTCACCAGCGTCGTCACCAGTGCGCTTCGGCCAGCTCCGTTAGCCAGGCCAGCGCCGACGCTTCGTCGTCGAGCCAGCCCATCGCCGGCAGTGCCGCGCGCAAGCGCCGGCCGTAGCCCATCTGGCGCATGCGCGGGTCGCAGACGACGAGCAGGCCGCGGTCGCTTTCGGTGCGGATCAGCCGCCCGGCGCCCTGCTTCAACGACACCGCGGCTTCGGCGACGAAGTAGTCGTTGAAGGCGTCCTTGCCCTGCCCTTTGAGCTGCTTCACGCGCGCTTCGACCAGCGGGTCGTTCGGCGGCGGGAACGGCAGCTTGTCGATCAGCACGCACTGCAGCGCGTCGCCCGGCATGTCGATGCCTTCCCAGAAACTCTGCGAGCCGATCAGCACGCAGCCGCGGCCGTCGCCAAAGCGCTGCAGCAGCGCGCGCCGCGGCTGCGTGCCCTGCACCAGCAGTTCGAGTTGATGGCCCAGGCGTTCGGCCTCGGCCTTCAGCGCATCGGCGATCAGCGGCAGCACGCGCAGCGTCGTCGTCAGCACGAAACTGCGGCCACCCAAGGCGCCAGCCAACCGAGCGGCCTGCGCGCCGACGGCCGCCGGGTGGCCGGGTTCGTTGGGCTTGGGGAAACGCCCCGGCACCCAGAGGCGCGCGTGGTTGGCATAGTCGAACGGGCTGCCGACGCGCAGCGTGGTCGCGTCTTCGAGCCCGGTGGTGGCGGTGAACCAGCTGAGTTTTTCGTCCTCGCCCAGCGTTGCCGACGTGAAGATCCAGGCCTTGGGCGCCAGCTGGCGCTGTTCAGCCATCATCTGGCGGATGTCCAGCGGCGACTCGACCAGCCGCGCCTGCTGCGGCGACAGGTCGATCCAGCGCACATGGCCTTCGGCCGCTTCGTCTTCGAAGCGTTGCGCCAGGCCGGCCAGCTCGCGCGCCCGCTGCTCCAGTTTGACGAAGTCGGGGCCGATCTCGGCCACGCCGGCCAGCGCCTCGGCTGCCGCCAGCGCGGCCTCGGCCAGCTCGCGCAGCAGCGGCACCAAGGCGTCTTCGGCGGCGCGCTCGTCCCAGCGCAGCTTGATGATGCCGCGCACTTCGCGCAAGGCGCCGGCGCAGGCCAGGCGCAGTTCGCGGGCGCTCAGCTCGATGTCCGCCTGCAGTTCGGCCCAGGGCTTGAGCCCGCGCGCCTGCGCCAGGCCGACGGCCAGCAGGTCGCGGCCGAGATCCAGCGCCTGGCCGGTACCCAGCGTGGTGCCGAGAAACTGCACGCCGGCTTCGACGAGCTGGTGCGCTTCGTCGAACACGGCGGCGTCGACGGTGGGCAGCAGCTCGGCCACGCCGCTGTCGCGCAGCGCCATGTCGGCGAAGAACAGGTGGTGGTTGACGACCACCAGGTCGGCCGCCATCGCCTCGCGCCGCGCCTGCATCACGTGGCAGGCGCGGTGCTCCGGGCATTCGGTGCCCAGGCAGTTGTCGCGCGTGGAGGTGACGAGCGGGATCACCGGCGAGCGGTCGTCCAGGCCTTCGATCTCGGCCAGGTCGCCGGTGCGCGTGCCCATGGCCCAGGTCTCGACCCGCGCCAGCGCGCGCAGCGCGAAGCGGTCGGGCAGCTGGGCGCTGTGCCGGGCTTCGATCAGCCGGTGCCGGCACAGATAGCTGGCGCGGCCCTTCAGCAAGGCCATCTGCACTGGCACGCCCAAAGCCTGGGCCAGCCGCGGCAGGTCGCGCAGGAAGAGCTGGTCCTGCAGGCTCTTGGTGGCCGTGCTGACCAGCGCGCGCCGGCCCGACAGCAGCAGCGGCACCAGGTAGGCGAAGGTCTTGCCGACGCCGGTGCCGGCTTCGGCAACCAGCGGTTCGCGCGCTTCGACGGCGTGGGCGATGGCCAGTGCCAGCCGGTCTTGCGCATCGCGCGGCAGGAAGCCGGGGTCCTGGCGCGCCAGCGGCCCGTCGGCGGCGAAAGCCTTGGAAACCTCGTCAGCCAGGCTCACGCAGGTTCCGGCGGGTCGAGTTCGGTTTCCAGGCGCGCGATCTGGTCGCGCAGCAGCAGGCGGCGCTTCTTCAGCCGGCGCAGCGTCAGCTCGTCGCCCGGGCGGTCCAGCGCATTGCGGTCGATGAGGTCGTCGAGATCAGCATGTTCCATGCGCAGCTCGATCAGGCGCCGCTGCGGGGAATGCAGGTTCTCGTCCATTGATGCACAGGTGGGGCCAAGCAGCTGAGTTTATATTCAGCCATGGCTTCGAGCACGCTTCAAACCTTCCGTCTCACGGCTGCCACCGGCATGCACCGCGGCGACCGCGCCTACCAGCAGGACCAGGTCGAGGTCATCGTGCACGACCGCGTGCCGGGTTGCGCGCTGGCCATCTGCGCCGACGGCATGGGCGGCAAGAGCGGCGGACGCAAGGCGGCCGACCAGGTGCTGCTCACCGGCCACCAGATCTTCGACCGTTTCGTGCCGATCAAGGACGACGCCGCCGAGCTGCTGCGCCAGCTGGTGATGGAGGCGCACCTGATGATCAAGCTGACGGCGATCACGTCCGAAGAAGAGCCGCACAGCACGGTGGCCGCCTTCCTGGTGTCGCCGAACCTCGAATGCGACGTCGTGCATGCCGGCGATTCGCGCGTCTACCATTTCCGCGGGCCCGAGATGGTGCGGCGGACGATCGACCATTCGTTCGTGCAGCGCCTCATCGACGAAGGCAAGATCAGCGAAGAAGCCGCGAACACGCACCCGCAGTCGAACCTGCTCACCGGCTGCCTGGGCACGCATGCCGACCCGCCGGTGACGCTGTGGCACATCGAGCGGCTCGACTTCGGCGACACGCTGATGGCCTGCAGCGACGGCCTCTGGCACTACTTCACGCCCAAGGAAATCGGCGCCATCGTGCACGCGCTGCCGCCGCGCGAAGCCAGCGAGATGCTGATCAGCAAGGCGCGGCAGCGCGCCCGCGGCGGCGGCGACAACCTGTCACTGGCGATGATGCGCATCGACGCGCTGAGGTAGCCCGGGCTACGGCGCGCTGGCCGGCACCGGTGGCTGCGCCGGCAACGGCGCGGCCTTCTTGCCCTTCGCTTGACGCTCGGCCTCGCGCGCCGCGATCTTGGCGCGGTCGGCTTCGGCCTCTTCGCGGCGCCGTTCGGCCGCGGCAGCACGGCGGGCTGCCGCCTGGGCTTCTTCGGTCTCGCGTGGGGCATGCGCTGCACGCGGCGGCGCCGATGCCCCGGGCAACGGATGCCGCAACACCGGCGCCGGCTGCGGTGGCGCCGGCGGCCGCGACTGCGCTTCCAGGCGCTTGGCCTCGATGGCCTGCAGCCGCGCCGCCGCGCGCGCCTTGCGATCGGCATCGTCGAGCATCAGTTCCTGGCTGCGCAAGCCGCCCAGCGCCTGGCGCTTGCGCACCTTGACCTCGTCAACGCAGGCGGTGACGACGAAGCGCTCGCGGCAGGCCGCTTCCTCGGCGGCAAACCGCGCCTCGATGGCCTGGCGTTCGCGGTCGATGCGCTGGCGCTCGGCGCTGGCATCGGCCCACGCCGGCAGCGCCGCCAGCAGCGCGCAGCAGCAGGCCAGTCTGTGCAGGATCTTCATGTCAGCCGCACCACGTTTCGCGCGACCCGCGACGCACGGCGTGTTCGAACGACGGCTGGCGGCCCGTTGCTGACCTTCGTTCGTGGCGTGCGCGTGCTTGCACCGTGCCCAGGGGCCGGCGGCCCGGGCACGCGTTCTCCGGCCCGGGCTCGCGGGCGGCCACCGCGGCGCGGCACCAGCAACGCATCAACACCCGGTTCGCGCACCACCCTGCGGGGGGGCGCCCATGGGGGCGGGGGCCC
>Ga0307515_10000190_pt1 | contig 150300 bp, 133 predicted proteins | sample 17_EM_MG_FD_194513 | JGI IMG/M metagenome (GOLD analysis project Ga0307515, IMG submission 194513) | Populus trichocarpa ectomycorrhiza microbial communities from riparian zone in the Pacific Northwest, United States - 17_EM | ecosystem: Host-associated > Plants > Roots > Unclassified... | reverse complement strand
AAATCTCCCCTTTAGGGAATTTGATCTAATCAAACTTATACTAAACACAAAGATTGGCATTAGCAATCTAAAGCGAGAAATTCGCCCACCGTTTAACAACCAACTTATTTCTTTTAGTTAAAACTCCATATTGAAAGCTAAATCTCCCCTTTAGGGAATTTGATCTAATCAAACTTATACTAAACACAAAGATTGGCATTAGCAATCTAAAGCGAGAAATTCGCCCACCGTTTAACAACCAACTTATTTCTTTTAGTTAAAACTCCATATTGAAAGCTAAATCTCCCCTTTAGGGAATTTGATCTAATCAAACTTATACTAAACACAAAGATTGGCATTAGCAATCTAAAGCGAGAAATTCGCCCACCGTTTAACAACCAACTTATTTCTTTTAGTTAAAACTCCTTATTGAAAGCTAAATCTCCCCTTTAGGGGGTTAGGGGGTCAAGGGGCTAACAGCTGCTCCCTCATTCCGGTTACTTCATTTGCATCGGCCATAATGGTTTGCAGGTTTTCCTGCATGCCTTCATTGATAAACTGCATGGTGCTGTTTATTTTGATGCTGGCGGAAGAATGAAATTCATGCGCGCCGGTTTTTTTTGCTACGTCGGCAATATTGGCTGCACGTATACCCGAACCGGGCATGATGATGATGCGGTCATTGGCCTGCCTCACCAAATCGTTCAGCAACTGCACACCTTCCGGGGCAGTAGGTTTATGTCCGGATGTGAGTATGCGTTCGCAACCAATTTGTATAATATCTTCCAGCGCTTCAAAGGGATTGAGCGCTCTGTCGAATGCACGGTGAAAGGTTACACTCATGGGGTATGCCAGCGCTACCAGTTTACTGCAGCGTGCTTTGTCTATGGTACCATCTTGTTTCAGCATACCAATTACCACACCTTCGCAACCCAGCTCCTTGCACAAACCTATTTCGGTTTTCATCACGGCAAATTCTTCTTCGCTGTAAAAAAAATCACCTCCACGCGGCCGTATGATCGGAAATACATCGATGCCCGCATTCTCTTTAACTAGTTTTATAGTCCCGAAACCGGGTGTGGTGCCCCCCTCAAAAGCATCGGCACACAATTCTATGCGGTCGGCACCTGCTGCAGCAGCAATGATGCACGACTGGTAATTATAACAACATATTTCTAATGTAAATGACATGGTATTTTTTTTGTGAACCTTTATCGTCAGACGTCAGGCGTGAGACGTGAGACGTCAGACGTGAGACGTCAGACTTTTCCGGACCACTCACGACACAACAAGCGTCAGGCGTCAGGCGTCAGGCGTCAGGCGTCAAACTTTTCCGAACCACTCACGCCTCACGCCTCACGTTTCACGTCTCACGCCTCACGATCTCACGCTTCCATAAAGTATTTGGCTTTCACCAGTTTTTCTTCTTTATTATTTTTAACAGCATAACTGAAACCCTTATGAATGGCATAAGCACCGATCTCGCCTTTTTTATTGAGCGCCAGGAAAGCCACCTGTATTTCTTTTGCTTTTGCACCCTTTATCTTCATAATGCGTTCTACTGCTTTTTTACATGCCTGTTCGGGCGATAATCCCTGCCGCATATATTCAACCACCAAATGCGAACCGCAGATACGAATTACATCTTCGCCCTGGCCGGTAGAAGTTACTGCACCCACTTCATTGTCTACATACAATCCCGCCCCAATAATGGGCGAATCTCCCAACCTGCCACGCATTTTAAATCCCATACCGCTCGTAGTACAGCTTCCGCTCAGGTTTCCTTTTGCATCCATGGCTACCATGCCAATGGTATCGTGGTTCCATTCGCCATTCTCCAGTTGCTCCGGTGCAAATGGCCCATGTCCTTTTTTGGAATTTTCTATATTGATCACCGGCTTATACTCAGATTTTAATAACCACTTGTTGTACGATTCCTGAGCATCGGCGCTTAACTTTTGTTCTTCCAGCGGAAACCCTTCTGCAACGGCAAATTGCTGTGCACCGCTGCCCACCAGCATCACATGCGGTGTTTTTTCCATCACCCGCCTCGCTACCGATATGGGATGCTTGATTCTTTCAAGGAATGCCACGCTGCCGCAATTAAACTGATCATCCATGATACATGCATCCAGTGTTACAAAACCATCCCTGTCGGGGTTGGCGCCCAGTCCCACACAACAACTCTGTTCCGACTCAGTTACCATAACACCTGCTTCCACTGCATCCAGCGCACGGCCGCCTTTCCCTAAAATTTCCCAGGCACCCTTGTTGGCATTCAATCCCGCATCCCAGGTGGAAATTACAATAGGCATGCCCGTTATAGCCGCTTGCGGCGCCGACTGCGCCATGTTTTTTTTACCCAATAGCACTGCCACTGAACTTAATAAAGACGATTGCAGAAATTTTCTCCGGTTAAACATCAGGTCTATTTAATAAATAAAACTAAGTTAGGTATTTTACCAATCCATGTTAACACCAATTATATTTTCATTGACTACTAATCAACTATCCGTTATACATCTGGAATATCTCCTTTAAACGTTGCCGTATTTTTAGTCTCTTGTTCGGTATTTTCGATGCCGGTTTCAATAACAAACTGTTCCTTCCTTTTTGGCAGTACCGGCACCACACCCACTATCATACAAACCGCAAACATTAACCCAATAAGCAAGATCCCCGAAAAACGAAAAACTTTTTTCAGAAAAGGCATATAAAGCATTTATAACTCACCGGTATGGAGACCGGTAAATTGTATTAATAATTTTTTGAGGCATTCAGCCGAAACGGCCGATGCATGAAATGACTATGCTATGGGGGATGCTTCCTCAGCGTTGCCGGGAATTAATTGAAGCGCAGTAAAACGGTATGCAAATGATATAGATGTAAATATGCTGCGGGCCTGTAAAAATTTTATATGAACAAGGCTTTCGGTTCTATCTGGCAAAGCCTCATAAAGTACGGGCTCTATGAAGATATTGTTTTGAGGCGGCCTTGCGCCATTCTTTTTATATGCAATTGCCGGTTTCGCGGGTTTGCGATTGCCTGCATATACCAATGTTATCTGTGTCACCTGCCTGCAATCGGCGGATAAACCGGTATACCCGGAAAAAATACCTGCACCCACCCAAAGAAGTATACCCATCAGCCATAAGGCCAGGGGGTGATTGCGGTATTTGCACGTTAGCATTTTCATTGAAAAATAAAGATAGGCAATAAACAAGGGTTTGTCAATAGGATTGCCCTGCTGTAACAATCATTATTTCCAATCTATATTCCTATTTTCCTGTCGCGCGCAATTGTTTTCCATTCGCCGCTGATTTTTCCGTTTTCAATAGTGATGGCGCGCTCATACAGGGCAATGGTTGGACAAACATGAAAAGGCAATCCATACAATACATCGCCGGTTTGCCAGGCCTGGCCTTCGCCGGTTTCCAGTACCAGGTGTTCTTCGCTCTGGCCGATGGCTTTGAGCTGGGGAGCATTCAAGAAATATACTCGCCTGCTGATCTCGTTTTCAGCGGCGATGGATTTATGTCCCAGGTCGGTAGTAATTCTTCCTGCAACCGGTAATGATATAACCCGGCTTATCACCAGTGCCGCCGTAAGAAATGCCTGTTCGGGACAAAGATCGGAATAGCCTTTGTCCCAATAAACAAATGTACCCGGACTGCATTCAACTTCGCTGCGTTTACAATGAACAGAAAACGTGGGCGAGCCACCCATAATAAGAATGGGTTTTTCAAAACCCCTTGCCATTAAATCTTTTTGCAGTACAGCTACCATGCAAAATGCTTCGTCGCATTTCTTTGAACGTTCGGTAAAATCCACATCGCGTATATGCCCGTCATAAGCATGCAGCCCGGTGGGCACAATCCCTTCCAGCGATTGGCAGAACTGGTACAAAACAGCCACTTCTATGCCAGGCGCAATGCCGGTACGGTTCATACCAACATTTAAATCAATATAAACCGGTACCTGTATGCCTGCAAGGTTAAATACAGCAGCCATTTCCTGCGCGCCTTGTTTATTGTCTGTAAGACAGGAAAATTTGGTAGTCGGATATTTTTTGATAAGCTGTACAAAACGATGCAGTTTGGGTCCTGTTGGCTGGTAAGCCAGTAAGACATCCGGTGCCTGGCAAATACCCAGTGTTTCCGCTTCGGCAATGGTGGCGCATTTAAATTTCCGAATACCGGCTGCCATCATCAACTCCACTGTTTCGCGGCATTTACTTGTTTTTATATGCGGCCTCAACCGGAGCACATTGTCTATCATACTTACAGCGGTATCTATATTTGTCTTTACCCTGTCGGGATAAATGACCAATGCCGGCGAATCAAGTTCATTTATATTACTGATAGTGTACCAGTCTTTATTATTTATCTCATTCATCAAAACCTGTTTTTGGGCCCATGGTTGTATGTATTAATCAAAAGCCCGCATTATTAATTCAACATTAGGAATGTGTTGTGTGTTACGTGTTGAGTAACGATTTCAATTGTGTTGTGTGGTATGTGTTGTGTGCGCGATACATACCACACAACACATACCACACAACACATAACATATCCTTTCTTATTTAGCCCGACTAATTATTCCCCGGCTTCAGTTCAAACAATGCCTCCACTTCCACGGCTACATTGCCGGGCAGGGAGCCCATACCTACAGCGCTGCGTACGCCCACGCCATTGTCTTCACCCATCAGTTTTACAAACAGTTCGCTGCAGCCGTTTACAATAAGCGCTTGTTTTTCAAATTCGGGATGGCAGTTTACCATGCCCAGTATTTTTACAACCCTTTTCAACCGGTCAAAACCGCCCAGGTGATCTTTAATAGAACACAGTATGCCCAGTGCGCATTGACGTGCTGCGGCTTTGCCCTGTTCCTCGGAGAGGTTAACTCCTACTTTACCCGTAAAAAACGTTCCATCGGTATGAACAGATACATGACCCGAAACAAACAAAAAATCTCCTACAGTAAGGCAGCGTTTGTAAATACCTTTTGAAACGGGCAGCTGTGGAAACTGCAATCCCATTTCCTGCAACTTTTGTTCAATGTTATTAGTATCCATAAAAAATTATTTTACAAAAATATTTAAAATCAAAACACCTGCCAATCCCAGTATGGCCACAATGGTCTCCATGAGCGACCAACTGCGGATGGTATCTTTCATGGAGAGATTAAAATATTCTTTGAACAACCAGAAACCGGCATCGTTTACATGAGAAAACATGAGGCTGCCGGCGCCGATAGATAAAACCATCAAACTGGGATGCACATGCGCAGTTGCCATCATAGGTGCAATAATGCCTGCCGCTGTTAAACCTGCAACCGTGGCGGAACCAAGGCATACACGGATAATGGCGGCAATCAGCCATCCCAGTATCAGTGGGTTAACAGACAGGGTTTGCAGGCTACTGGCAATGGTAAGGCTTACACCACTGTCTGTAAACACCTGTTTTAAAGCACCGGCGCCTGCTACAATCAGTAAAATAACAGCAATGTCCTTAACAGCATCGCCATAAAAGTTCATAATTGATTTCATGCTTTTGCCCATATTGGTACCCAGTGTAAAGGTAGCCAGCAACAGTGAGATCAGCATTACAATGGCCGGGTCTCCGATCAGCAGAATCAATTTCTGCAGACCCTGGTTCTGTATATTCAGCAATGGAAGAATGGTAGAGAGCGCCAGTAACAATACCGGCAGCAGCGAAGAAATAAAACTGTTGAAGGTGCCGGGCAATTCGCCTGCCGGTATTGTTTTTTGCTCAAATGTTTTGAGCGGAACGGATTTAATATTTTTACAGGCATGTGCAAACAACGGGCCTGCAATGATAACGGTTGGAATGGCAATGGCCATACCATAAATTAACGTGGTGCCCAGGTTGGCATGAAACTGTGCCACCAGTGCCGCCGGCGATGGATGCGGTGGCAAAAAGCCATGGGTAACCGATAATGCCGCCAGCATGGATACACCTAAAAATACCGCGGGTAGTTTTGTCTGGTACACCACGGAGAATACAAGGGGCACCATTAATACAAAACCAACATTGTAGAATAAGGGGATGCCGACGATAAAACCGGTTACGGTCAGTGCCCAGTGAATGTATTTTTTTCCAAAAATATTCATCATTACTGCCGATATCTTTTGGGCAGCGCCGCTTTCGGCCACCAGTTTACCCAGCATGGCGCCCAGGCAAATGATAATGACCAGTTCTCCCAGCATATCGCCGATTCCTTTTTTTACGGATTTGGTCAATGCATCCAGTGGTATACCCAACAGCCAGCCTGCCAGCAGGGAAACTATCAGGAAGGCCAGAAACGCATTGAATTTACCCCAGGTAATAAGGAGGATCAACAATAAAATACAGCAAACAACAATCAGTATGGTCATGGCGTATGGTTGAAATAAATTGACTGCCATGAATGTAGGGAATATCAGTGAAATGAACGCAAGTTTGCATTTGCTGCGGTTAGCCATGGCGGTAAAAAATCGACTAACCCTATCCTGCACAAATAGAAAACGGGTTTTTACATGCAGCGTAAGACTTCTGTTTTACCCGGCAACCTGAATATTATCCGGTTGATGCCCTCAGGAGCATTGGCCACAGCTTATCCTGACAATATGTAAAGTGATCCATGGTTAATTGCAAATCCCAGGGATAAATACTATTCCGTGCGCAAACTTTTCACCGGGTTTGCCATTGCTGCTTTTACTGCCTGAAAGCTAACAGTTACAAGAGCAATAAATAACGCCGCCAGTCCTGCTGCCACAAACATCCATGGTGCTATATGGATGCGGTATGCAAAATTGTTGAGCCAGTTGTTCATTGCCCACCATGCCACCGGAAATGCAACTATTAATGAGACAGCCACTAATTTGATGAAGTCTTTGGAGAGCAATACAACAATGCCGGCTTCACCAGCACCCAATACTTTCCGCACACCAATCTCTTTAATGCGGCGTTGCGTAGCAAATGTTGCCAGCCCAAATAATCCGAGACAGGAAATAACAATAGACAATACAGAAAATATATTGAAGAGGCCGCCCATTCTTTGTTCCGTCATATACAACTTCGAAAGATCTTCATTTACAAAACCATAAGAGAACGGATAATCACCATAGACATTACGGAAGCTTTTCTGTAATGATGCAATGACTTTTTTAATGTTCGCAGGGGTTGTTCTCATCACAACGTACCCGCCGCCAAAATTGGTCTTCATAACCAGCGGTTCTACAGGTTGTTGCACCGGTTTAAAATTAAAATCTTTTACCACGCCAATGATCGGTACATTTTTATCTTCTAATGAAATCGAAATTATTTTGCCAATCGCATTATTTACATTTAGTTTCATCACCTTCAGTGCAGTTTCATTTACTACATACCCGGTGTCATCACTACTAAAATCTTTTGAAAAGAATCGCCCAGCTGCCATCTGCATGCCAAATGTCCTGACAAAATTTTCATCAACCCTCAACCGGTAAGCAATAACCTGCGTTCCCGGCTCCATGCCGCGCCATTTCAGTTGCGAGCCGCCGTTGGTAATATCGGTAGGCAACTTATCGGTGAAAGTGTAATTGCTGATTTCAGGGTATTGCGCAAGTGCCGTGCGCATAGCATCTTTATTATTCTTCAGATCTCCCACTTCGGGCATTTTCATATACAACAAATTCTCTTTGTTAAACCCGATATTTCTGTTTTGGATATACTGAAGCTGGTTGTAAATAACCAATGTGCTGATGATCAGAATAACGGAAATAGCAAATTGAAGAACAACCAAACCATTGCGCAAAAATGATTTTTGGCCCTGCAATAATTTCATTCTCTTTAATGCTTTCACCGGATTGAACGACGACAGAAAAAATGCCGGATAACTTCCGGAAATCAGGCCGGTAACCAATGCAATGCCAAAAAAGACAGGAAGTGTTTTTATATTAAGAATGCTGGTAGAAATTGATTTGTTGGCAAGCTGGTTGAACCATGGCAACATTATATAAACGATCAACAATGCCAGCAGTAATGAAATAAAAGAAAGCAACAATGATTCGCCTATAAATTGCGCAATCAGTTGCGGGCGCTTAGCACCAACTGTTTTTCTCAGGCCAACTTCTTTTGCACGCTGCCCCGAAACAGCAGTAGCAAGATTCATGAAATTGATACATGCAATTACAATAATAAATATCGCGACCAGTGAAAATATTTTTACATACTGACTATCCCCCTGCCCTTCCACATCCACCATATAATGAGAGTGCAAATGAATATCACTGAGTGGCTGCGCAGACAATGACGCCTTCACCTCCGTATTATTTTTCATTAATAACTCGGTCGCCTGTTTTTCAATATTGCTGAGAACCGCTAAAGTTGGCTTAACAGCATCCTGCAATTGAAAATAAACATACACGTCAAAGTTGTTCCAGGCTCCTGCGGGATTATTTGTTTTGTCATATAACGCTGCAGGCAGCAGGATATCGAATTGCAGGTGTGAGTTTGCGGGGATATTATTTAAAACGCCCGATACCGTAAGGTTTGTTCCTTTGATATCATTGTCGATATAGATTATTTTTCCCATCGCCTCATTGGCACTACCGAAATATTTTATAGCAGTTTCCTCGGTAATAACTGCATTATTGGGCGAAGAAAGGACAACAGACTTATTGCCTTTGAGCAAAGGATAATTGAATATTTGCAGGAAATTGCTGTCTGCATAATATATTTTTTTCTCATCAAATTTTTTGGTGCCGATAGTGACCATGCGATGTTCCGGAGAAATGCGCGTGGCATTTTTTATAGCGGGTATTTGTGTTTTTATAGCGGCCGCCAGCGAAGGTGGCACCACCGCCGCTTCCTGATCAAATATTTTTGTCGTAAGCCTGAAAATGCGGTCTGCACCCGGATTAAATGAATCAAAACTCACTTCGTCCTGTACCCACAAAAAAATGAGGATGCTGCAAGCCATACCAGTAGCAAGTCCAAAAATATTCAGTCCGGAAAATAATCTGTGGCGCAAAAGATTGCGAACGGCAATTTTGAAATAGTTCCTTAGCATGACAACCTATTTTTGATAGCAAATCCAATATGATCAGCCCAAAAAAGCTAATCTTGTGCCGTGATAGTATGTCATTGATAAATAGTGTATTAGAAATCGTTGATTTGTGACTCTGTCCATTTATGCGACAGCAATTGTGCGCTTTTGATACATTGCCATAAGCAAAAAGGAGCGCTTCTGTGTAATTTTCATTTTGCTTCACACAGATCTATTCTGCATCTTATGGGTTGGGTGTTTCTTCCTTATCTTTTACTACAACCAGTTGATCCATGTCTACTGTAATGGGCAGCATACCGAGTTTTACAATTGCCTTTTTACCCCTGATTTCAATTACCTCGCCTACCTGGTGGTTTTTTTTCATGAGCACTTTAATGCCCACTTTTATATCGCCGCCCACCTCATCGTATTTTAAATTGATCTTCTTTTTTACTTTTTCTGCAGCCTGTTTTTGGTTCTGGTTAAACAACAGCGCATGCATCTGCTGCATCAGTTCTTTTTTATCGTCATTGCTTTCCGCTTTGCGCCAGTCGAACACCACCTGTTTCAATTTGCGCTCCATGTCTTTGAGATAGCTGATGCGGCTTTCGTTTACCTGGTTCTGGTGTTTTAATATTTCTACCTGCTGGTTGTGTTTTTCTTTATCGAGCAAGAGCTCCATTTCTTTTCTCAGCCGCTCATTTTCTTTCATCATTTTTTGCAGTTCCTTTTTTTCTTTATCGATGGTCTGCAAATCCTGTTCGGTACGGTTTAATAGTTTATCCAGTTTAAAATGGTCTTCATCTACCAGTTGCCGGGCGCGCTCTATCAGTTTTTTATCGAGGCCAATGCGTTCTGCAATAGAGAAAGTATAAGAGCTGCCGGGTTTACCAATCAGTAATTTGAACAGGGGCAGCAGGCTTTTTTCATCGAAGGCCATGGCGCCGTTTATGATGCCAGGAGTCTTGTTGGCCATTACTTTCAGGTTCAGGTAATGCGTGGTTACAATACCCATGGAATGTTTTTTACAAAGTTCTTCCAGGATTACCTCTGCAAAGGCGCCGCCCAGGTTGGGATCGCTGCCGCTGCCCAACTCATCTATAAAAAACAACGTCTTTCCATTGGCGTTCTCCATGAAATATTTCATGTTCTTTAAATGAGAGCTGTAGGTACTCAGATCAAATTCCAGGCTTTGGGTGTCGCCGATATGTATCATGATCTGTTTAAAGATACCCATCTGGCTGGTGGGGTGTACCGGCACCAGCAAACCGCTTTGCAGCATCAGTTGCAGCAGTCCCACCGTTTTTAGCGTAACGGTTTTACCGCCGGCATTGGGACCGGATACTACCAGGATGCGGTTGCGTTCATCCAGTGTGATCTGGGTGGGGATAGTAGGCTTTTTATCGCGCTGGTTGTATAAATACAATAATGGGTGATAGGCCTGTACCAGGTGTACATGGGCTTTGTCTGCCAGCTGGGGGTAGTTGCCGTTTACATCTATAGCCAGTTTTGCTTTGGCATAAATAAAATCATATTCGCCGAGTACATCACTGTATATTTTTAACAACGATGCATATACGGAAAGCCGGTTGGTTAATTCGCGCAGGATACGGTATACTTCCTTTCGCTCTTCATTCTCCAGCGAAAAAACATCGTTGTTGAGTTCAATGGTCTCTTCCGGTTCAATAAAGGCGGTCCGGCGGGTATCGCTTTCACCATGCAAAATACCCTTCACCTGTCTTTTCTGTTCGGCAAAAAGCGCTACTACCCTTCTGCCGTTTAAAAATGATTCTTCAATATCTGCCACATAACCTGCCTTATTTAATTTGCCGAGGATCTTGTCAAACAGTTTACGCAGTTCGTTGCGTTTTCGGTACAACCCCATGCGGATGGCAGACAGGGTTTCGCTGGCGCTGTCTTTTACATGACCGTTTTCATCCAGCACATCGTCTATAAGGCCAATGATGGCTTTTTCATAGTAGGTGTGTTCAATAACCCTTGCCAGGGCGGGATAAGCAATGCGTTTCTCATTGTCGAACCAGCGGAAAATATTTTGCAGGTTATCGGCGAGCTTGCGGATGCCCATAAAATCATCGCCGGCAAGCACGGCACCGGGTATACCGAGTAATTTTAATTCTTTGGAGAGGTTCAGGAAATAGTCATTCGGAAAATACTGGCCGGTTTGCAATAACAATTTAAACTCGTGCGATTGCTGCAGCTCCAGCTCAATATATTCTTTGCGGGTATGAATGCGCAATACCGCAGTTTTTGACTTGGCATATTCTGTTTTGCAGTAAGCGGCTACCAAAACTTTTATCTTTTCGAATTCCAGTTGCACCAAAGCCGATTCGGGGAAAAATTTAATCATGTCTGAACCACTCTTTTTGATTGTTTTTTGTAACGGGCAAAGGTAAACAAGTTTTAAGTTGTAAGTTGTAAGTTGTAAGTTCGTTGGCCGGTGGTAAGTGGGGAGTGGTTAGTGGCTAGTGGCTAGTGGGCGTTTGCCAGGTATAATGCAAAATTCAAAAGTCAAAATGCAAAAGTCAAAATGCAAAAAATAGCGAGGCACCGGTCTGACGTCACCGTCTGACCGACATCCCCGATAAGTTAGAAGCAGCGAATTTACGGCAAGAGGACTTAAAACATAAAACTTAAAACGTACAACTATTCTTATGGAGAGTAGAAAGTGGGCTTTTGCCAATACAATGCAAAAATCAAAATGTAAAATGCAAAAATAGCGAGGCACCGGTCTGACGTCACCGTCTGACCGACATCTCCGATAAGTTAGAAGCAGCGAATTTATGGCAAGAGGACTTAAAACATAAAACTTAAAACGTACAACTATTCTTATGGAGAGTAGAAAGTGGGCTTTTGCCAGTGCAATGCAAAAATCAAAATGTAAAATGCAAAAATAGCGAGGCACCGGTCTGACGTCACCGTCTGACCGACATCCCCGATAAGTTAGAAGCAGCGAATTTATGGCAAGAGGACTTAAAACATAAAACTTAAAACGTACAACTTTTCTTATGGGGAGTAGAAAGTGGCCTTTTGCCAGTACAATGCAAAAGTCAAAATGTAAAATGCAAAAAATAGCAAGGCACCGGTCTGACGTCACCGTCTGACCGACATCTCCGATAAGTTAGAAGCAGCGAATTTGTGACAAGAGCACTTAAACATACAACTTAAAACGAAACAACTTTCTTCAACGAAATAACGGCAAGCGGACTTAAAACTTACAACTTAAAACTTATAACTTTTCTTATGCTAAAATACCTGCTGTTATGTACAACCGGTCTGCTCGCAATTGCCACACTGTCTGCACAGAAGACTTCACTGAGAAAATTGAAAAAAGAAATCAAACAAGTATTTGAACGGCAACCCGGTGTTTTTGCGCTTGCTTTTAAGGATCTGCAAACCGGTAAAACAATGTATATACAGGAGCACGAAATTTTTCATGCCGCCAGCACCATGAAAACACCTGTATTGATAGAAGCATACAAACAGGCTGCTGAAGGCAAACTGGCCATGACCGACTCCGTTACCCTCAACAACGATTTTAAAAGCATCGTGGATTCCAGCCATTTTTCATTGAGTGTTACAGACGACAGCGAACCGGAGTTATATAAACACTTGGGCGAAAAAACAAGCCTGTACCAACTGTTATACCAGATGATTATCTACAGCAGTAACCTGGCCACCAATATTGTGATAGAGAAACTAGGCGCCACCCATGTTACAGCCACCGTCCGCAGCATGGGAGCCAACGATATACAGGTATTGCGTGGTGTGGAAGACGGCAAAGCTTTTGAGAAAGGACTAAACAATGTTGTAAGTGCTTATGATCTGTGCCTTCTTTTTGAAAAAATGGCAAGGGGCCAGGCAGTTTCTGAAAACGCATCTCAGGAGATGATAAAGATTTTACTGGATCAAAAATTCAATGATATCATTCCGGCAAGGCTTCCCGCAGGTGTGAAAGTGGCGCACAAGACCGGCTGGATCACCGGAATCCATCATGATAGTGGCATTGTCTTTTTGCCCGACGGAAGAAAATATGTGCTGGTGCTGCTCTCAAAGAACCTGACCGATGATAAAGCCGGCGTGGCAGCTATGGCCACGGTTTCTGAAATGTTGTATCAGTATATAACCGCGCAATAAACCGCATTTTTCTTACCTGTTTGCGTAGCAAATACCTGCCCGTCATTAACAAAAACTTAAGGGTGTGACCACATCTGCGTTTTCAACTTTACGTACATGGTATTGTTATTAAAGATATGCAGCCCTGTTAGTGTTTTCATAAATCCCGGCCATTGTCGTACAGCTTACAAAACCAGCTGTTCATATAACAATAATTTGCACGAAATTTGAAAAAAATGACCCCGTTAAAAAGCTATTGTATGAAGCTATTGCTGGCAATAACAAGTTCAATGATTGGCCTGGTGGCGCTGGCTGCCTGTAATAACAGTATAAATCCCAATAAAACAATGAGCAATTTAACAAATGCGGCTTCGCCGGAGCCGGTTATCGACAAAAATTTAAAAACCGATACCGCCACGTTTGGTACCGGTTGTTTCTGGTGCACAGAAGCAGTTTTCCAGGAACTGGAAGGCGTTTTAAAAGTTACCAGCGGTTACAGCGGCGGTCATGTGACCAACCCCACATATGAGCAGGTCTGCGAAAAAAATACCGGTCACGCAGAAGTGGTACAGGTAATCTATGACCCATCTAAAATCAGTTTTGATGAACTGCTGGAAGTTTTCTGGCAAACCCACGACCCCACCACCCTTAACAGGCAGGGCAATGATGTGGGACCGCAATACCGCAGTGTTGTGTTTTACCACAATGAAGATCAACACAAAAAAACCGAGAAATACAAGGTGGACCTGAATAAAAGCGGGGCCTTCAGCGACCCTATTGTTACTGCCATAGAGCCTTTCAAAAATTTTTATACGGCAGAGAAATACCACCAGGATTATTATAACAACAATGGGTCGGCCCCTTATTGCTATTATGTTATACGTCCCAAGTTGGAGAAGTTTGAGAAAGTGTTTAAAACCAAGTTAAGACATAAATAACGTATATACCTGTCAGAAAGCGCTATCCCGGGGATAGCGCTTTTTTTTGCGGCAACCCGGGCCTGAATAATGGGATTTGCATATCCATTCACCTGCAACCAGTTACGCTTTTAAATCCGTATGGCAAAACACTTTAAAAGCAGCAATATCCTTGCATTTGTTTTTAAAATTCCGTTATTTTCGTGTTTTATATTATGAAAAGAATCGAACTGGAAATAGTGGCGTTATCGCATAGCATTACCCAAACACATTCCTATGCAGTGGTACTGGGAGAAATAAATGGCCTGCGCCGGCTGCCTATTGTAATAGGAGGCTTTGAAGCACAGGCAATTGCAGTTGCCCTGGAAAAAATGCAACCCAGCAGGCCTCTTACGCATGATTTAATGAAAAATTTCATGCATGCATTTGGGGTAGATCTTACCGAAATCATTATCAGCGACCTTCAGGAAGGTATTTTTTATAGCAAATTGGTTTGCGTGAGTGAAAATGACACCGTGGAGATAGATTCCCGTACATCGGATGCCCTGGCGCTGGCCGTTCGGTTTGGCTGCCCTATTTATACCTATGAGCATATCCTGGAAAGTGCCGGCATATTAATGGAAGATACCGGCAAAAAGAAAAAAGGCGATGCACCGTCCAAACCTGTTAGCGAACATGCCGGCCAGGAAGATCTTAAAAGCCTCACCCTCGAAGAATTACACACCCTCCTCAACGAAGTACTTGAACACGAAGACTACCTCCGCGCAATTGTGATAAGAGATGAGATAAATAGCCGAAAATAATTATGTATTAAGAATTATTAGTTGCGAATTCATTGATACAACTTTTCGGGTAAAACCGGGGTTGAAGTCAAATGTTTTAACCACTATTCAATTCCGCACTCATAACTCATAATTCTTAACTCATAACTATTAACTATTAACTCCCTTGATAGTATTCCCCAATTGTAAAATAAATCTTGGACTGCAGGTATTGCAAAAACGAAGTGACGGCTATCATGATATCGCCACGGTTTTCTATCCTGTTCAACTGCGGGATGCGCTGGAGATTGTACCGTTGGGAGCAGCACAGGAAACGGTTATTCATCATTACGGACTGCCCATAAACGGTTCCACTGCCGATAATCTTTGCCTGAAAGCCTGGCATTTGTTAAAGAAGGATTTCCCGGGTTTGTCGCCAGTGGAAATACATTTATTGAAAAATATTCCCATGGGTGCAGGATTGGGCGGCGGTTCTTCTGATGGTGCGTTTATGCTACAGTTACTGAACCAAAAATACCAACTCAACCTGTCTGGCGAACAGCTGATTGCCTATGCCCTGCAACTGGGGAGTGATTGCCCCTTTTTTATTCTCAACAAACCGTGTTATGCAACCGGCCGCGGAGAGCTTTTGCAACCAATTGACCTGGATCTTTCCGGCTTCCAGCTGGTAATCGCCAACACAGGCATTCATGTTAACACCGGATGGGCTTTTTCACAACTGGGTCCCGGACCGGTGGCAACAAAAAGAAAACCGATCGCTGAAACGCTCAGGGAACCGGTAACCGAATGGAAAAACCAGTTAACAAATGATTTTGAAGAACCTGTTTTTAAAGCCCACCCCCGTATAAAACAGGTAAAAGAAAACCTGTACAGTACGGGCGCCGTATATGCTTCTATGAGTGGCAGCGGCAGTACCGTTTTTGGAATTTTTAACAGTTCAATAAATTTGACCAGCGGCCTGCCCGCCCATTACACGGTTATCCAGTTATAGACATTTTTCATTAAATTTGAAAATCATAAACCTTTTTTTATAAAAAGCAGTACCGTATGGGAACTTCGGGCATTGTAAGTTTTATAATCATAGCTGTTACCAGCTATATATCTTACAAGGGTTTTAAAAGTAGTAATTTTTATGCAAGCCTTGAGTTTGAGGTAGAGAAGATATTGCTTTACCGCGACTATAAAAGGCTGGTTACTTCCGGCTTTGTGCATGTTAACTGGCAGCACCTGCTTTTTAATATGCTCTCCCTGTTGTTTTTTAGTTTTCCGCTGGAAAGCGCTTTTGGCCCAATAAAATTTATTGCATTGTATTTTGCAAGCCTGGTGGGTGGCAACCTGCTGGCAATGCTGATCCATAAAAAAAACCCTTCATATGCATCGGCAGGTAATTCCGGTGCCATCAACGGTCTCATCTTTGCGTCCATCGCAATATTTCCCAATCTTCAAATCCTGTTTTTGCCCGGTTGGATATTTGGTTTGATATATATCCTGTATTCTATTTATGGCGTTCGCTCCAGGCGTGATAATATCGGGCATGAGTCGCACCTGGGTGGCGCGCTGGTCGGTATGCTGGTGGCCATTGCATTTAAGCCGTCTTCTTTAGTAGACAATACCATACCCATTGTTTTGATGTTCCTTCCTACCATCGCATTTATGATGATCATCATTACAAGACCGCAGTTGCTCTTTGTAGACAATTACTGGTATACGCACAAATACAATTATACGGTAGACGACCGCTACAACGCCAGGAAAAGGAACAGCGAGCAGGAAGTAGATCGCATCCTGGATAAAATAAACCAGCAGGGCATCAACAGCCTTTCCAGGAGAGAACGCGAATCGCTGGAAGAATATTCGAGGAAGTAAGACCCCCTGTCCCCCTAAAGGGGAGACTTAGATCGATCTGGCTTATTTTTTATGACTTGTTGGTATGCGTTGTGCCTGCCGATGTTTTTTTGCCACGGAGGAAAAAGAGGCTTTCACAGAGGTAAATGAGGGTTTGGATTATTTTACAAACCGGTAACTAAAGCAATCTGGTCTACAACACAACACATAAAACACAACACCCAACACAATTTCATCACTCCAGCTCCCGCAACAATCCATTTAGATCAAGCGCTTCGGTGCCCATCAGTAAATTACCGGCTTTGTCTACAGGCCATTGTTCTTTTGGCCGGTCCCAATACAGTTCTACCCCATTTTTATCGGGATCATCCAGGTACAATGCTTCGGAAACACCATGGTCGGATGCCCCGCTCAATGGATAACCAGCATCAACGAGGCGCTTAAAAATAGCCGCCAGGTCTTTGCGCGTGGGATACAATATAGCGGTATGGAAAAGTCCGGCTGCTTTAACCGGGGCCGGGGCAGCATTTTTACTATACCAGGTATTCAGTCCAATATGATGATGGTACCCGCCGGCAGAAATAAATACTGCGCTATCACCATAACGTTGAATTTCACTGAAACCCAGTAAATCACGGTAAAACCGGAGCGAACTTTCCAGGTCGGACACTTTCAAATGAACATGCCCTATACGGGTCTGCGCAGGTACTATATAATCCATGTATTTTTTGGGGGCAAAGATACTCCGAAACCACTGACGCAGAAACCACACACGGGCCGAAGACATGGATCACGAATCAGTAAAAAGAAGTATTATTTAAAATACCTGTCTTTTTTCAGGATTGGTAAGTCCCGTCTAACAGCCTGTTTTTCAGCCAGCCATCCAACAGTGATCAATTAATAAACTATTTCATTATCTTGCATTAAATTTCCACTATCAACACAAAAGCATACATACCACATTTTCTGCTTCGCAACCTTGATTTCCTCAATCACTGAGTTGCAATGTTCACCTGAACGTGACAGCGATCCGTCCTGTCAAACCTTAACTTTTAATACTTCATTACTAATTTTTAATTACTAATTACACTGGCATGCATTCAACCCTTGCGCCCAGCGCGGCAACACAACATTTTCTTGAACTGGAAGATAAATACAGCGCCCATAATTACCACCCGTTGCCTGTAGTGCTTACACGCGGCGAAGGTGTATATGTGTGGGATGTTGATGGCAAGCGATACTATGATTTCCTGAGTGGCTATTCCGCGGTTAACCAGGGCCATTGCCACCCAAAAATCATTGGTGCCTTTATTGAACAGGCCAAACAATTAACTTTAACATCGCGGGCATTTCATAGCGATGCCCTGGGAGAATATGCGCAATTCATCACCGGTTATTTTGGGTACGACAAAGTTCTACCCATGAATACCGGCGTGGAAGCAGTGGAGACAGCAATTAAATTAGCCCGCCGTTGGGGATACGCTGTAAAAGGCATCCCCGAAAACAAAGCCAAAATCATTGTATGCGCCGACAATTTTCATGGCCGCACCAGCACCGTTATTTCGTTTAGTACCGATCCGTCTTCATTCAGTCGCTTTGGTCCATACATGCCTGGTTTTGAAGTGATCCCCTACAATGATTTAAATGCACTGGCCATTGCATTGCAGGATAAAAATGTTGCCGCATTTTTAACAGAACCCATACAGGGCGAAGCCGGCGTGGTAATACCAGATGATGGCTGGCTGACCAAAGCAAAACAATATTGCGAAGACGCTCAGGTCTTATTTATTGCCGATGAAATACAAACCGGTCTTTGCCGCACCGGCAAAATGCTTGCCTGCGATCATGAAAATGTAAGGCCTGATATATTGTTACTGGGCAAGGCATTGAGTGGCGGTGTATTGCCCATCAGCGCAGTTCTGGCCGATGACGCCGTTATGCTGACTATTAAACCAGGTGAACACGGTTCAACTTACGGCGGCAATCCGCTGGCATGTAAAACCGCCATTGTTTCGCTGCAGGTATTAAAAGACGAAGCTATGGCCGGCAATGCAACCATCATGGGCCAGTTGCTAAGACTGGAACTGGAAGCACTGCATTCTCCATTTATAAAAACCATTCGTGGCAAAGGCTTGCTCAACGCCATCGTAATTGAGCACAGCAATAAAGAAGCCGCCTGGGATTTCTGCCTGGCGCTCAAAGAAAATGGTGTATTGGCAAAACCAACCCATGGCGATAAAATCCGTTTTGCGCCGCCGCTCATTATTAACCGCGAACAGGTAATGGAATGTGTTCAGATCATTGCTAAAAGCCTGCAAACTTTAACGTCATAATTTTTTTATCATTAACACCTGCTATCATGTATATTCCTCACCGGTATAAAAATGAAAACCTGGAAGAAGTGCGTGCATTTGTTCAGAAGAACAGTTTTGGTATATTGGTAAGCCAGGCCGTAGCCGGGTTAACAGCCACCCATATACCACTGGAACTCGATAAAAATGAAAACGGCAATGATATACTGGCCGGCCACATTTCCAGGGGCAACCCGCAATGGAAAAATTTTGCTGACCAATCGCGCGTGCTGGCAATTTTTTCAGGTCCGCATACGTATATATCGTCTTCCTGGTACGACCATGAAAATGTACCCACATGGAATTATATTGCCGTTCATATATATGGCACTATTAAAATAATTGAGGGCGAAAAGTTGATTCATACCCTCAGCAAACTGGTCCACAAGTATGAAGCCGGCTCTGCAAGACCGGTATCCGTAGAAACCATGGATCCCACATATTTACACAACCAGGTAAAAGGCATTGTTGGTTTTGAAATTGAAATTGAAGAGATACAGGCGGCATATAAACTTTCACAAAACCGGGACCACGCCAATCATAGCAATATAGTTCATGAACTGGAGAAGCAGGCTGATCCAAACGCGGTGGCCATTGCTGCTGAAATGAAAAAAAAGCGCTAAAAGAAAAAGGAGAAAAAGAGCTTAAGCGTCAAATGGTTGGCAGTTTTTGACTTTTGAATTTTGAATTTTCTCAATTAAAATATAGCTTTTGGACACACATGCACATGATCATACGGAAACACACCTGCAAAGCTCTGACCTGCTTACGGATATTGTGATTGGCATGAGCGATGGCCTTACCGTTCCCTTTGCACTGGCTGCCGGGCTAAGCGGTGCCGTTAGTACCACCAGCCTGATAGTGATTGCAGGTATTGCAGAAATTGCGGCAGGTTCCATTGCAATGGGGCTGGGCGGCTACCTGGCAGGCAAAACGGAAATAGATCATTATAACAGCGAACTGAAAAGAGAATACGACGAAGTGGAAACCGTACCGCATAAAGAAAAAGAAGAAGTAAAAATGTTTTTTCAGAACCTGGGACTGAGTGAAGAAGTACAGCAACAGGCAGTGGAAGAAATGACAAAAGATAAAGAGAAATGGGTAAACTTTATGATGAAGTATGAACTGGGACTTGATAAACCAGATGCCAAACGCGCGCACAAGAGTGCTTTTAACATTGGCGTATCTTATATAGTTGGCGGCATCATTCCGTTAAGCCCTTATTTTTTTGTAAAAGATGGTACTACAGGCCTGAAGATATCGGCTGTTATTACCCTTTGCTGTCTTTTTATCTTCGGTTTTTTTAAAAGCAGGATCACCGGGGTAAATGCCTGGTGGGGAGCCGTTCGGGTTACCCTTATTGGCGCTGCAGCCGCCGCCTGCGCATTTGGTATTGCAAAACTTATCGCCGGTTAAAAGCAATTTATTTCTCATCGGAAAGTGAAAACGGAAAATCCGATTTGTTTGTCCCTCTTTTTTTATCGGGTACTGCAGACATCGTAAAATGGAGTACCGCTCCTTTTTGCAAACCTGCATGGCTTATCCAGTTTTTGCTGTATGGTTTTGCATTGTAAATGAGACTGCTTACATACATTTTTGTTGCATCATTGCCCGGTGCGTTTATGATTACCTGTTTTCCATTCTCCAGGTTGAGCGTTATTTTTTTAAATAAAGGTGTTCCCAATACATATTGATCGCTGGCTGGCGTTACCGGGTAAAAACCCATGGCAGAAAAAACATACCATGCAGATGTTTGTCCATTGTCTTCATCTCCGCAATAACCGTCTGGTGTGGCTTTGTACAATTTATGCATGGCCTCACGAACCCAGTACTGCGTTTTCCAGGGCATACCGGCATAGTTGTACAGGTAGATCATATGCTGTATGGGTTGGTTGCCGTGGGCGTATTGTCCCATGCCGGCAATCTGCATTTCGCGAATCTCATGAATTACGCCGCCGTAGTAACTGGCATCAAAGACCGGCGGCAGGCTGAATACGGAATCGAGTTTTGCTGCAAATGCTTTTTCTCCGCCCATCAGGTTTACCAATCCACCAATATCCTGGAATACGCTCCAGGTATAATGCAAACTATTGCCTTCGGTAAATGCATCGCCCCATTTATACGGGCTGAAAGGCGATTGAAAACTACCGTCCTTATTTTTTCCGCGCATAAGCCCGGTAGTGGCATCAAAGAGGTTGCGATAGTTCATGCTGCGTTTCTTAAAGATGGCTATTTCAGCTGCCGGTTTACCCAAAGCTTTGCCGAGCTGGTAAATAGCAAAATCGTCATAGGCATATTCGAGCGTGCGGGCTGCGTTTTCATTGATTTTTACATCGTACGGCACATAACCAAGATCGTTATAGAATTCTACGCCCTTGCGGCCGGTGCCTTTAGGGCCCTCATTGCCGGCGCCATGCAGCAATGCCAGGTAAAGTGTCTCAATATCATAACCCCTCAATCCTTTTATATACGCCTCAGCTACTACCGACGCTGAATTGTTACCGATCATTACGTTGGCATATCCCGGGCTCGACCATTCCGGCAACCAACCGCCTTCTTTATAATCATTGATAAGCCCCTCCTGCATTTCTTTATTGATGGATGGATATACCAAATTGAGAAAAGGATACAAAGCCCGGAAGGTATCCCAGAAACCGGTGCCACCAAACATATAACCGGGAAGGGTTTGGCCTGTGTACGGACTCCAGTGAATGGGTTTGTTTTGCGCATCCAGCTCGTATAATTTATTGGGGAAAAATAACATCCTGTACAGGCAGGAATAAAATGTACGCATTTCATCGATGGTACCGCCTTCTGCAGACAGGCGGCTTAATGTTTTATTCCAAACCGCTTTTGCTTTTTGCATGGTCGTTTCAAACGCATCTTTGCCCTGTTCCTTTTGCAAGTTCAGCTCCGCCTGTTCAAAACTGATAAAGGAAGATGCAACGCGAAGGTGCACCTGTTCGCCTTTTGCTGTTTTAAAACCAACAACGGCCAGTGCATGGTTACCGGAAATCTCGTTTCCGTTGTTCAGCACGCTGTCGTTGTAGGTAAGTGCAGTGCCGAAAGGTTTATCAGTATAGATAACGAAATAGTTTTTAAAGTTTGTAAGCGGTCCATGCGCATGTTGTGTTGAATAGCCAATGATTTTATTTTCCGAGGGTATAATTTTTATATAAGAACCCTTTGCAAAAGCATCTACAACAATCGTGGAACTATCGTTTTCCGGGTAAGTAAACCTGAATTGTGCTGTGCGTTCGGTAGGCGTTACTTCGGCAGTTATATCATGATCGGCCAGGTAAACACTGTAATAATAGGGTTTGGCTGTTTCTGTTTTATGCGAAAACCAGCTGGCGCGTTTTTCCTGCAACACGCCCGCCCGGCCCGATACCGGCATGATTGAAAACTGCCCGTAATCATTCATCCAGGGCGAAGGCTGGTGCGTTTGTTTAAACCCTGATATTTTGGTGGCGTCATAGGTATACTGCCAGCCATCGCCGTTTTTGCCGGTTTGCGGAGTCCAGAAATTCATGCCCCAGGGCAGGGCAATTGCAGGATAGGTATTGCCGTTAGACAATGAATGATTGGAAGCAGTACCCATCAGCGGGTTTACCCATTCTACCGGGTCGGTTACTTTTTCAACGGGTTGGGCGCTAACAAAAATCATTGAGCCCATTACCGGTAGAAAGGCAAGCAGTTTTTTCATATGATGCTATTGACAATTTTTTGGAAAATGCGGAAGCACCTGCAAAGACGGTGTTTCATACATTGCAAATGTATGCCCCGTAAAGTATATTTCAGTGGCTGAATTGCAACGATGCGTTACATATCTTATTCATTTTGTATCCGGCGGAGCATAGACTGACCTTCGGTATAGAAGCACCGGTTGTTTAAAAAGGCGAAGGACTTACACAGGTCCAGCCACCATCTACAATGATGTGCTGGCCGGTAATATGTTTTGCCTTATCAGATACCATAAACAAAGCTGTGGCGGCAATGTCTTCTACGGTGGCGGGCCTGCCCATAGGTGTCAGGCCCGACCAAATACGCTGGTAGTCTTTGTCTTCCAGCGTTCTTTCTGTTAAGGTAGCGCCGGGTGCAATGGCGTTTACATTGATTTTATATTGTGAAAGTTCTATTACCAGGTTTTTAGCAAGCATTTCAAGCGCAGCCTTGGTCATACCATAGGCTGCCAGGTTTTTATGCGCCTGGTGACCCGTTACCGAAGACATAAATAACAATGCGCCACCGCCTGGCTGTTGTTTCATCTGCCGGGCGGCCGCCTGTGCAAGAAAAAAACTGCCGCCAAGATTTACCTGCATCACTTTATAAAAAGCTTCCGGTGTATAATCAAAAAAATCACCAAAGAGGGTGATACCGGCATTGGCGATTACAATATCCAGCGCACCAAATGTTGAGGTGGCCGTGTCTACCATCTCCTGAATACAGGTTATTGAACCGGCATCGCCTGCAACTGCTGTACAAACGCCTTCTGCCGCCAGTTGCTTTGCCGCTGCGGTAGCCAGTGATGGATCTACATCATTCAATATTACATGGGCGCCGGCAGCTACCAGTTGCCTGCATATTTCAAAACCGATACCTTGTCCCGCTCCGGTGACGATAGCTGTTTTGTTATGAAAAGACATGTTTTTTGTTTTGGGTGTTGAGTGGTAAGTGTTGAGTGTGCCTGTGCGCGTATGATTATTTTGAATAGTGGATTTCGGATGTTGACGTGTTTACCGCCGCAAAAGCAATCAGGTAGCAAAACCCACCTTCCTTTATAATCCCTCAAAGGTTTTGCTAATGCAACACATACGCAAAACAAAACACTCAAAACACTAAACAAAACACATATTATAATACCATACATCACATAAAACACAACACATAACACACAACACAATTCTTTAATGAGAATCGCGCGTTACTTCACTGCCAGAGGAGCCGCGGAGAAAATCCATATCAGCACCCAGGTTGGCCTGTTCCACATGTTGCTGGTACAGGTATACATAACCCCTTTGCTGAAAGACAACGGTTTGTTTTTTTTCTTTTTTCCTGCGGGCTATTTCTTCATCGGTAAGTTCTACATGCAGGATACGGTTGGCAACATCCAGCGTAATCATATCACCGTCTTCAATAATGGCCAGCGTTCCTCCTGCGGCCGCTTCGGGCGTAACATGCAGCACAACCGTACCGAATGCGGTTCCGCTCATTCTTCCGTCAGAAATACGTACCATATCGGTAATACCTTTATTGAGCAGCTTGGGTGGCAGCGACATATTACCTACTTCCGGCATTCCGGGATAGCCTTTAGGACCAACATTTTTGAGTACCAGCACGCTATTTTCATCGCAGTCCAGGTTTGGATCATCAATTTTATGTTTATAATCATCGATGTCTTCAAATACCACGGCTTTGCCGGTATGCTGCATCAGGTGCGGGCTGGCAGCGGATGGTTTTATAACGGCGCCGTCTGTACTAAGATTGCCTTTTAATACTACAATGCCCGATAATTCATTAAAAGGTTTGTCTAACGTTGCTATAACGTTTTCATTGTAATTGGGCTGGTTAACGCAGTTCTGTTCAATGGTCTTTCCATTGACCGTTATACAGTCTTTATGCAGGTATGGCAACAACTGGTTCATGACAGCTGTAAGGCCGCCGGCATAATACAGGTCTTCCATAAAATACTTGCCCGATGGCTGCAGGTTGGTGATAAGCGGAATGCCATTTGAATATTTGTCGAAGTCGGCCAGGTCGAGCGGTATACCAATACGGCCTGCAATAGCAAGCAGGTGAATTACAAAATTGGTGGAACCGCCGATGGCAGCATTTACCTTGATAGCGTTTTCAAATGCTTCCCTTGTAAGCACATCAGACAGGCGCCGGTTTTCATGGCACATTTTTACAATCTCACGGCCAGATATATGCGCCATTATTTTCCTGGCTGCATCCGGTGCGGGTATGGCGGCATTCTGCGGCAATGAGATACCCAGCGATTCCACCATACAAGCCATGGTAGAAGCTGTTCCCATTACGGCGCAATGACCATCGCTGCGGCACATTCCCGCTTCTGCCAGGGTTAGCTCTTCGTCCGTCATTTTACCGGTGCGGTATTCTTCGCTGAAACGCCACACATCGCTGGTACTGATATCGCGGTTACGGAATTTACCGGTAAGCATCGGCCCGCCGGAAACCACAATGGTGGGCAGGTTTACGCTGCAGGCGCCCATTACAAGTGAAGGCGTGGTTTTATCGCAGCCACAAAGCAATACCACGGCATCCATTGGATTGGCGCGGATAGATTCTTCCACATCCATACTGGCCAGGTTGCGGTATAACATGGCAGTGGGTTTTATAAGCGTTTCTCCCAATGACATCACCGGAAATTCTACCGGGTAACCACCCGCTTCCAGCACACCTTTTTTTACAAATTCTGCCAGCTCCCGGAAATGCGAGTTGCAGGGTGTAAGCTCAGACCATGTATTACAAATGCCAATAATTGGCTTACCGGCAATTTCATCGGCTGGTATACCCTGCTTCCTGAACCAGGAGCGGTAAATAAGGCCGTCTTTACCTGTGCGCCCGAACCATCCTGTGCTTCTGAACCCTTTTTTTTCCATAATGTATTGCTGTGTAGATGAATGAAGTCATTTTACCGTACCAAATAAGGGGTAAAAATTAATTATAAATTCCCGAAATCATAAAAGAATTATTCCGGTCTGCGGGATGTTATTCATTCAGCGAAAATGCAATGTACCGATCGCCTGATTTGGTATTTAATTTACCGCCGCCGCAGGCAATCACTATATACTGTTTGCCGTTGACAACATACGTACTGGGAGAAGCATAACCCGCCGCCGGCAACTGGGTTTGCCATAATAGCTGACCGGTGTTCTTGTCGAACGCCCTTAATTTTTCATCTCTTGTAGCAGCTATAAATAAAATACCAGTGGCAGTTACCAGCGGTCCGCCGTAATTGTCTGTACCCGTGGCAGGCATACCTTTTTCAATCAATGTTTTGTATTCGCCCAACGGCACCTGCCACTTGCGTTCGCCCGTATTCAGATCAATAGCGGTCAGCGTACCCCAGGGCGGTGTGTTTACGGGATAACCATTTTGGTCGTACCAGCGATTGTAGCCGGTATGTTTATAAGGCAATGTATGCAGGGCCGGGGTTACGGCAATCTTTGTATTGGCAGATGCCTTATTATATAAAAAATCAAGAATGGCCCTGCGTTGTTCAATGGGTATATGCGAAAAAGAAGGCATCAGGCCTTTTCCATTTTCCAATATCTGCTGTGCATCCATGTCTTTCAATCTTTTTTCTATCTGCAGCAATGCGGGTATAGCGCCATCGTGGTTACCCGAAAGATCTTTACCATGACAGGATGCGCAATAGGATTGGAACAAATTACTACCGGTGGCTGCACTGTTTTCGGCCTGGTCTGCAGGAATCAGTGTTGTATAACAGGGTATTTCCTTTGCAGGAATATAGAGGATGCCGTCTTTATCGGCCGCGGCCCCACCCCACTGGGCTCCGCCATCGGTACCCGGAAAAAAAATGGTCATCTTTTCCGTAACGGGTATGTATGCACTACCGGTCTTTGCCTGCTGCAACACCTGCAGCAGTGAATCTTTATTGGTAACAAAATCGTTAAAATCTTTTTTAGTAAAACTTTGCCGCGTAAAAGGCAGCGGCTTTTCCGGTATGGGTTGAGTTGTGCTGGGGTGTTCGCCTGGCATGCCATTTACCGGGAATGTTTCTTCCATTATTGGAAAGACCGGCGCACCTGTAATGCGGTCAAAAAGAAAAATATATCCCTGCTTGGTGATTTGCGCTACCGCCGCAATTTTTTTTCCATTGCGCGTAACCGTTACCAGGTTGGGCGGTGCAGGCGGATCACGATCCCAGATATCGTGGTGTACCAGTTGAAAATGCCAGAGACGTTTTCCCGTGGCCGCATCCAACGCCAGTAAACAATTAGCAAAAAGATTATTCCCTGTGCGGTTGCCGCCATAAAAATCAAATGCAGCAGACCCGGTAGGAATGTACACAATGCCACGTTCGCGGTCGATGGCCATACCCGCCCAGGCATTGGCGCCACCGAGGTTGCGGCGGGGTTCTGGCAGCCAGGTAGTGTAACCGGTATCGCCTTTTTCAGGAATGGTTTTAAAAGTCCATTCCAACCTGCCCGTATAAACATTGTATGCGCGCACGTCTCCCAGCAATGCCGTTTCAGATTCAGACACCCTGGCCCCTGTTATGATAAGGTTTTTGTAAATGGTATTGGGTGTATTGGACGATACAAAATTGTCGGCACCTTCTCTTTCTATACCAATTTTTAAATTGATGCGGCCGCTGTCTCCAAAGCCCGGCACCAGTTTGCCGGTTGCTGCATCCAGCGCATACAACCATTTGCCGGCGCCAAAAAAAACACGTTTAGTAACGCTGTCTGCAAAATAGGTAATGCCCCTGCTCAGTGTTCCGGCATTGTCTGCAAGACTGGTTTTCCATAATTCCTTTCCACTGGCTGCATCCAATGCAAACGCCTGGATACCGGCACTTACACCATACAAAATGCCGTCCACTATTACCGGGTTGCATTGCATTTGTGACCGGTTGCCGGTGGTATCCGCTCCACCGGAAGCATATACCCAGACGGGTTTTAAATGACCGATATTTTCTTTGGTTACCTCTGCCGCGGGCGAATAGTGGTCACGGTTAGGACCGCCATTGTACTCCGGCCAGTCCATATTTTCAGTAGCTGTATCCTGGTTATTCCTTACCTGCCGAAAATGACTGTAAATAAGATAAGCTGCCGCAATCAGCAAAAGGCAAAACAATAAAATAATAAATGGCCTGCTGGCTGCATTTCTACTCATGCTGATCTCTGGCTATTGAATGTGTTAAAAAATGATGCGGCTGAATATGATGGCTGCTGTATCCGGCATTTACAACTTACAACTTTTCCCGGAATACTCCTGCTCATTTAGTGCAGGTGCTTTTTACCGTTATTTATTTATTAATTGTTAAAATGCACCGGCTTAACAAAGGGATAAGAAATAATACGATTACTTAGCAACAGCATTTTAAAAATGCGAATATCTCCGGTAAGTCACCCATTTAAAATAAACTGGTTGTTTATGAACTGTCAGATACCGGTTAACCATTAAACCATCCTTGTTCTGGCGCAACATGTACCTTACCCGTACGTTTGCTGCTTCCCAACAACAGCATTAGCCTGTTGTTTTTTTATTTATTGGTATTACTCTCCGGTGCTTCAAATAAAAACAACCGTAGTGTATCAAAACTACGGTTGCCAGTCATCATTTATTAAAATGAATACCCTTTTATTTGAGCAGGCCTGCCGGAATTTTACCGGTGGCCGAGGGAAAGCTGATACCCAGCAATTTTGCCACGGTGGGGGCAATATCCCGTTCATTCATTTCCGTTATAACACCCCCTTTTTTAATACCAGGGCCAAATGCCACAAAGCCGGTCCTGATTTCGAAAAAATCGGGGAAATATCCATGCGAGCCTCCTTTACCGGGCTTCACCGCTTCACCTTTGTACGCTCCATTAAGGGCCGCGTTGTTTTCTCCGCTGAGCGCCAGTGCTACATCAGGGTTGGCGCCGATGGCGTTCAGCTTATCGCGATCGATGATGCGAAATAATTTCTTTTGATCTTCCGGCAAACCTGCCAGTATGGTTTTTACCTGGCCGAGTGTTTTTGTATCGTTCTTATCGCGCAGGTAAAGCCAGGCGGAACCGCCAACCGAAAAGAATTGCGCCTTCCAGTCTTCTTTATTATCATTCATTAAACCTGCGTTTGCCAGCCAGACATTGGGACTTACACTGGTCTTTACCGTTACAAAACCATGATCGCCGGTTACGATAATCACCGTGTTATTCCAGATACCCGCCGCTTTCAATGCATCCACTACAATACCGACTGCACTATCGGCGCCGGCAATGGCTTCTTTTACGTCATCGCCTTCACGCCCGTCCATATGCTCTGCATGATCAACCGAAAAAAAATGGATGGTCATAAAATTGGGCTGGTCTTTCCCGATTACATAAGCCGCAATCTTTGCCACATTTACATCTCTCCCGTATTCAATTTTTGCGGCACCGTTGAATACTTCGGCTTTCACGGTATTTATAAACCCGGTGGGCCTGCTATATTGCTCGCGTACAGCCTCCCCCATGCTGCCAATGTCAGGGATATTATAAGATACCGGTGCGTCGGCGGACACCGGCCAGAACAATGCGCTTGCTTTCATGCCTTTGTCCTGCACTGCTTTCCAGAGTGTGGGAACTTTGATGGAAGTATCATTCCAGTATATTTTACCGGTTGATCCATTGGGTTCAAACATACTGTTGTAATACACACCGTGTACGGATGGCTGCACGCCGGTTACAATGGTGGTGTGCGACGGATAGGTCATAGACGGAAAAACGCTGTTCTGGCCAAGTGCATGGGTGCCGTCTTTCATCAGTGCCCGGATATTATAGGCATGCCAGGCGGTATCCAAATAAAAATCAGGGCGAAAGCCGTCCACGGTAATCACCACTACATGTTTTACCTGTTGTGCCACAATATTCATCGACAGTAACACCATGCATAATCCGGTAACCAATTTTCTCATTGTATGTTTTTTAAGTAAAAAGTTAAAAATAACAGGTAAGCGGTTTCTCCGGTAGTTGTTGGTGATAACACCAACAACGGCGGCGGCGGTCTTTTTTTGCCACGGAGGTAAAAGAGGTTTTTCACAGAGGCAAATGAGGCCTTTATTCTGCAAGCAAAACACAACACTCAACACAATTCAAAATACCGGTAGTTGTTGGTGATAACACTAACAACGGCGGCTTGTTTACCACGTATTCTAAACACAACACACAAAACATAACACTCAACACAATTCCAAATACCGGTAGTTGTTGGTGATAACACCAACAACGGCGGCGGCCTTTTTTTGCCACGGAGGAAAAGAGGTTTTTCACAGAGGCAAATGAGGCCTTTACTCTGCAAGCCAACACATGTCCCAACAACACAACACACAAAACACAACATGCAACACAATTCAAAATACCGGTAGTTGTTGGTGATAACGCCAACAACGGCGGCGGCGGCGGCCTTTTTTTGTCACGGAGGTACAAGAGGTTTTTCACAGAGGCAAATGAGGCCTTTATTCTGCAATGCCAACACATGTCCCAATAACACACAAAACACAACACTCAACACAATTCAAAATACCGGTAGTTGTTGGTGATAACACCAATAACGGCGGCTTGTTTACCACGTATTCTAAACACAACACACAAAACATAACACTCAACACAATTCCAAATACCGGCAGTTGTTGGTTGTTAAACTTATAAGACGCATCTGTTGCAGGCGGTGTGGCATATTGGTCACTGTCCAAAGCAACCCTGTCTTTCTGGCGGAGGAATGCATGAACAATACCGGGTTTGTTTATTGCGGTAAAAACAATTTCTTCGCCGGGCGATAAATAATATGGCGCATGCATTTTTTTGTATACAGAATCTGTTACAGCAACCATCACCTTGCCTTCATGTAACCTCACTTTTATGGTATGGCCGTCTTCGGGATCGGTTACACGGAATGCGGTGCCTAAAGCAGTGGTGCTGATAAAGCCGCTAAACACAGTAAAAGGTTTTTCTTTGTTTTTCGATACTTCAAAAAACGCCTGGCCCTGCAGGTAAATATCGCGCCTGTCTGATTGCCCAAAATCTTTCCGGTATCTTACCCACGCCTTTGGCGATAAAATAATTTTTGAACCCTCCGGCAAACTCACTGCAACGGAGGTATCCCTGGTATTTTGCCTTTCTGTCCATTCAACCGGCTGAGCTGATCGGGTTATGGCTACTGTTTCGGGCGTACTTGTTTTTACACTACTGTGCCATAACGAAATAAAAATGGTTATAACGCAGGCTGCCGCTGCCATCCGCCATAATAATTTTAATTGCCCGTTTGATTTTTCCGCCGCGGCGGTATGTGCCACCACAGCATCATACATATCCAGCGAATAATGTGCGGGCAGGGGCGTTTGTCCATCCGCTGCATCCCACTCCCTCAATAAATAAGGATGATCCGGGTGCTTTTTTAAAAACTCCACCACGGTTACCGCCTCCTCTTTTGTGCAAAGCCCTTTAAAGAAATTATCAATTAATTCTTCGTTTATATCCTGCATAGACCTGTTGGTAATAAGTACTGCTATTATGTACAGTTGAGGCGGGTGTTTACCCCGGTTCCGGTAAAAAAAAAATTAAATGCCGCAGAAATTATCCCTGGCTGTTGCCGGCAAGCAGCATGTAAACTACCATCAGCATCATCAATTGTTTCATACGCCTGAATGCCCTGGTTACATGGTCCTCTACCGTTTTAACGGAGATATCCATTTGCTGTGCAATTTCTTTGTTGCTGTAATCGTGGAAGGCTTTCAGGATGAGAATTTTTTTTCGTACCAGGGGCAATGTGTCGATGGCAGCGTTCAGCTGCTCTGAAAGTTCAAACGAAGCCTGCTGGTCTGCACTGTGACTGTACAGGCTTTCTTTGGCCAGGTGCTGCTGCTTGAATTTTTTGAAGCTGGTCTCTTTTTCAAAATGATTGACCAGCAGGCTATGGGCAATAATAAATACCTGTTTTGCGAGGGGATGTGTTTCGGAAAGTGTATGCCGGAATTGCCACAAGCGTATAAATGTTTGCTGGGTAAGTTCTTTGGCTAGTTCTCCCTCCTGTACTTTTTTATAAAAAAAACGGAAAGTCTTTATATGAAGGCAATTGTATACGTTGAGAAAAGCGGCGTGGTCACCGTTTTTTATTGAAGCAGCATCGGCCAGTTGTATTGGCTTGATCAATAAATTTTTCATATAGCAGCAAGTTGCAACAGAATGGGTATTTCCGGTACCCATACACAATAACTTAATATAAAGATATAAATGAATTAACAAAAAGATCCAGAACGAAAAATAAGTTTTTTACGGCAGCAGGTATTTTACCGGTAACAAAAAATTAATGTTTAAACTGGAATATGAGGTGATGATCAATACAAAATTGTTTGCCAGGAATGGCCCCGGTTCTGTTTACCATTACCCGCACTGCTTCATTTATTAAAGCGCTGCCATTCTTCCGGTGCAATAAATGCCAACCTGCGACCGGCAGCATCTTCCAGTACTAAACTGTCGGGTGAAAAAGTGCCATCATTGATTTTTTTTATGATCCACACCGGCTGAAATGCATGAATGGCCGCCAGGGCCTTGTACAAGGGCGAAGGCTGCAGGTTTGGAGCGGCATTTTCCGGTTGATCCTCGCCGGCAAGCAGTAAGCCATCCTTGCCCATTAGTTCATAATAAGTAATGCTTCCGGCCCCTGCCAGTTGCTGCAGGCTCATCAGTGTCCACCAGGCTGCCAACCCGGTATGTTGTCTTTCGTCGGGAGGGGCATTTCGATCTTTAAATGTAACCGGCGAAAGGAAAACGGGCTTGCCACCCGGAAAATTTTTTGCGGTTTCAACCAGGTCCGCCTGGTTTTCCAGGTTCTCGAGTATGGAACGTGTATCCGAAGCGTGAACCTGTGGATGAAGATGAAAACTCACAAAGTCGAACAGCGTATTGCCGGGACGATTCCTGTTGAGGTCGGCAAAAAACTGGTCGGTACCATAACCGATCAGCACACCCGGCAGATCCTTTTTTATAAGGTGGTATGCGCCGGTAATCAAATCCGGCGGAGTTACCGGCTGATCTTTTTGCAATACCAATATGGAATACAGCCAATTTTGTTGCAGCCGCAGCAAAGACAATAATGCCTGCAGCGATTCGTGGTAATCTGCTTGCAAAAAAACAACCAGTTCCAGCCGCGTATGCAGCTGACGTGCTTCTGCGAGCGATGTTTTTAATTGTTGCCGCCATGCAGGTTCATCCATCATCAGCGTCACCCGGTAATGATGAAATGGAATTTTTTGCAAGTGCAACAGTGCTTCATCTGTTAACGGCGTGTTTGATGACCGGCAATAACCGACAAGTGGAAACGGTATTTTTTCTTCGCTGCCAGCCAGGAGCGTCTCACCGGCCAAACCATTACCGCCCGATACGCTCAAAGTAATTTTTTGCTCAATGACATCGCCCCGCTGTACAGTTACCGGAAAAGGAATGGACAGCGGCGTTGAATACGTTTTGAATGAACTGTCCGACCAGTTACGCTGGTCTTCGGTTTCAAAAATATCCCCTTCAAAAAAAAGTCCGACCGTTGAATTTTCGGGTGTGGTCCATTGCATATTGCGTATTTCCACAAATGGTTGTTGCGGGCTCACCAGTTCCGGAAAAACGGATTCATATCGCGACCCATCGGGTCTTTCTATCAGGACGCTCCTGCCGCTGCAATCTTTGATGGGATGGTGGATGCAAATACCAATCCTGTTCTTTTTAAAAGCCCGCAATGCCTCCCCTTTTACAGCATACGCAATGGTTCCGGCCGGGTTACCCACTATTGAACATATCATTTTGTATACCGGATCAGGCTGACCGAAGATGGCCGAATAGCTGATGGAAAAAGCGTTTTCGCCGGCGTTTATTTCTTCTCCTTCAATGATATATGGCAGGGTGCCCCAATGTTCATTGCGAACGGCGATGTATATATTGCGTAATAACTCTGTATTTCCTTTTCGTATATAACGCAATTTGCCGGTTTCGTACATACAGGTAAGATCACCTGCTTTTAATGTAACAGATGGCAATAATGCAGTGCCGGTTATCGTTTGTATATCATACGTCATGCTGTGGAAAAGCAAAATGTAGTTATAAATCTGCCCGTTACCCCCCTAATCACATCCGTTCCCGGTACAATATAACCAATCGTGGTTGGTTTTGACTGGCACCAGCAATACAGAAATTCGCATGACAGGTTGATGGATTTTAATAGAAACCGATCCATAAAATGGGGTTTTTCAGCAAGTTATCCCCAAAAGTACTTGTAACAATAATTTTATTAAATTTGAATATCCTTTTTACTAACCAAAAAAATCCATGCTATGCCAATATCACTTGATAAGTACCGTGCAAAACTGGTTATCCGGATTTTATATTCACTCTCCGGCCAGGATGCTGTAAAATACATACAGCGGACGGTACTGCTGTTAAAAAGAAAAAACCTGGCTACAGATACCATTACCTCTTTTGTAGACAAAATTATTCACCAGCTGGAAAGCATTCATAAATCTACCACCGATACATTTAAATGGCAGCACATCGCGCTTGTCATACTTGCACTATCAGAAATAAAACAACAATTGTAACAAGCACTTGTCTGTACATACTGCTACCGGCGCTGCGGTTTATTGCCAGCACCCGGCAGTAGGAGAATTGTGCGCATTCTTTTTTAATTACACTGTAAACTTGTACCAGCGCGCTGCCGTGTTGCATATATTCTAATGTTGCAAACCATCTGTCTTTTATTAAGGTCTTTTACAGCTGACCGGTTGACTTACAACGAATTCGGTCAACAGCGGAAAAAAAGACCGTTTACTTCGCAAATTGACATCGGTATCCATTTCTACCACTCATTACTTGACCCGCGATAAGATTTTCCAAAACCGCGGAAAATCGCCTAAGTGTTACCATTTACTTTTTGAAAATCACTTTATAAAATGTGGCAATAAATAACGATATTTTCATAGCCTTAGATTAACTGTCCTGAACCGATAAATTCCGGCGAATGAAAAGCAGCGAAATCAATAAGAAACAAATTGTCAACTCGGTAAATATTGACCTGCTAAAAATTGATTTTAAATATAAATACCAGCGTTTACTGAGCTCGGCCCGCCTATTAAAGGAAAGAAAAGATGAATTGCAGGCTGCATTTGAAGAAATAGAAGATATTTATAACAATGCTCCCTGCGGCTACCACTCGCTCGATGAAAATGGCATCTTTGTCCGAATCAATGATACAGAACTTGAATGGCTGGGTGGCACCCGTTCAGCATTTATCGGCATAAAAAAATTTACCGATATACTTACAGAAGAAAGCAAAATAAGATTTCATCAGACTTACCCCGTATTTAAGAAAACAGGCACCATCAAAGAAGTGCAATTCGATTTTATACGCAGCGACGGAAGTATCCTCCCCATATTATTAAGCGCCACTGCTGTGTACGATGAAAAAGGAGTTTATAAAATGAGCCGCTCGGTAGTGGTAGACATTACGTCGCGCAAGATAATGGAAGACGATATTCTGCGATCTCACGAGGAACTGCAACAAAAAAACAATGCGCTGACCCTTGCCAATGAACACCTGTTTTTTATGAACAGGGAGAAAAATCAATTCCTCGATATCGCTTCCCATGATTTGCAATTGCCACTGGTGGCAATTTCCATGCTCACCGAAACTTTACTTAAAAAGAATCTTGTATCGGGCTCGGCAGAAGAAAGACAGGTATTTGAGATGATTCACGATGCCTCGCTTGAAATGAAATCTTTGTTGTCTAATTACCTTTCGGCAAGCCTTTCAGACACCGGCAACATGCAACTCTTTGTACAGGAAATAGACATCAATGTACTTACAAACGATATTGTTAACCGCTATATACCCATCGCGCAAAAAAAGAATATCGCCCTGCATTTCAAAAACAATAAAAACTTTCTCCTGTTTACAGACAGGGAGTGCTGTTCGCAAGTCATCGAAAACCTGGTATCCAATGCTGTAAAATATACCGCACCCGGTAAGAATGTAACGGTGGCGGTTACCGGCAATCAGAAAGAAGTAAAGATTATTGTGGGCGATGAGGGCCCGGGTATACGAAAAGAAGACATGCACCTGTTGTTTCAGCGGTTCCAGAAATTATCATCCCGGCCTACCGGTGGCGAATTGTCTACAGGTCTTGGTCTCAGCATTGTTAAATACCTGGTAGAACAGTTGAAGGGCAGTATAACGGTAGAAAGTGAACCGGGGCGGGGCAGCGTATTTACCGTGCATCTTCCGCTCAGCAATGAAATCTGATATAGCTTCCGGAAATATTATATAAAAACAGTCGCTGGTAATGTTGTTATTTTAAGCATCGGCGATGTATTCCCGCAAATGTATGCGCAAATTTGCGCTGGTTAAATGTTTACAATAATTTATGCGATATGGCATAGTGCATAAGATCTGCATTGGTTTTCAAATGCAGTTTGACCATGATCCGGGCGCGGTAGGTGCTGATGGTAGTAATGCCCAGTGAAAGCCTGTTAGATATATCGGTTAACGAAACGCCCGAAGCCAGCAATTTCATAATTTCAAATTCCCGGTCAGAAAGATTTTCATGTGGAATTGTCGCCGAATCATTTTCCAGCGAGTAGACCAGTTGTTCCGCAATAGACGGTGGTATGTATTTTTTTCCCTGCAGCACATCCTTTACCGCTCTTACAAGATCCTGCATGGCGGTATCTTTACGTATATACCCGGAGCCGCCGGCCTTCATCACCCGCACCGCATATATTTCTTCCCGGTGAATGCTCAACACCAGCACCGGTAATTTTGGATGGGTTCGCCGTATTTGCTGTAAGATCTCCAGTCCGCTCCTGCCGGGCATAGAAATATCTGTGATAACTACATCCCAGTGCTCGTTCAATACTTTTTGCAATAAATCTTCTGCATCGTTTACCTCTTCAATTTGTGTATCTAAAAATGCTTCCTGCAAAATACATTTTATTGCATAGCGGATAATAGCATGATCATCTGCAATCAGGAAGCGTTTCATACACTCATTTTGATATGGCAAACAAACCTATAAATTCGGGACAAAAATTATTCCGGTTTCAGCACAAGGTATTACTAACGGACCGGCATTGGTCTAAAGCGGGATATTTCAGTTATAATCAATGCTCTTACAAGTTACTATAATAATAATGATATTGCTCTGCACACCCGTTTAATTTCTGAATCTTCACTGTTTAATCCATCAACCTTTACAGAACCGATGATCATACAGGTAATAACACGGGTTTGCCGGTTCTAATTTTTTTTGTATACTGGTAATTGCAGGCCGTATTTCAACTAAGGCAGGCAACTTTCTCCGGAACATTTGCGTACCGGCATAGCCGGGCAATAATATTATCATTTAACGACGGTGTTGTCAGTGCAGGCAGGAGGCGTTTTTTCTGGATTAACAGGGTTGTGGTAAAATAATAAAAACATTAACCCGCCTTTCTGGAGCAGGTATGATCTGTATACTGCAGCAGGGCATTTTGAAGTATTTTCCGAGCATCGTGCAGATTTGATTTGGAAGTTCCTTCCGAGATATTCAATGCTTTGGCAATTTCCCGGTGCGTCATTTCTTCAAATGTGAACAGGTTAAATACCATCTGGTACACCGGTGGCAGCTTACGGATAAGTTGCATCAGGTAAACAGCATCCAGGCGATTGTATGTATTGCTGGTATCGGGTACAGATAATAAACACGGCAACTGTAATTCGCTTGCCGGTAAAAAACGTGTTCTTTTCCGGTAATGCTGCAGCGCGCAGTTCACCATAATTTTTCTTACCCATCCTTCAAACGAGCCGCCCTGTTTATATTGATGCAGGCAGGTGAATACCCGCACAAACCCCTCCTGCAGTACATCTTCTGCAGCGGCAGTGGTCTTACAGTACCGTAGACAAACCATAAACATACGGGGTGCCAGCTGGTTATATAATTTATTTTGCGACTGCCGTTTTCCGGCCAGGCATTCGGTTATCAGGTTTGCAGGGATCATTTTACAATCAGTTTGTTTATTCTCCTGTTCTTACTGCAAACCATGCATCCGGGGTTGGATGATCAACAATCGTTTTATCGCTTTTGAGGTGAATCGCGGAAAAACTCAGGTGAATGGCATTTGTCAGTTTCCGGCACAATTGCCTTGCGCAGGTTAATGATGCCATACCGCATACGGCCAATGGCGGTATTGATGCTGGTATCCATGAGACTGGCAATTTCTTTGAAACTTAGTCCGTGCACAATCCTGTATTGTACCACTTCCACCTGTCCGGCAGGCAGGCGCCGGATAGCGCTCATCAGTTCGCTGATACAAAAATCTTCCGGCCCTGGATTTTCCTGCACGGAGTGGTTAGCAGGCAGGTTGTTCACCACGGCTGCATCACAAAAAACAACGGGTTGACGTTTTATTTTCCTGGCATGATCGATGGAATGGTTTTTTGCCATTACGCTTGCCCATTGTATAAACTTTCCTTCATGGATGTACCGGTCGTTTTTTATAGACTGAACAATCCGGATAAAGACTTCCTGCAACAGGTCTTCCGTAAGAAACCGGTCTTTTACAGTGTAATAGATAACAGCCGCTATCCGGTTTTTGTGCCGGTGAAAGAGCACATTAAAAGCCCCGTTATTACCCTGCCTGAATGCATTTACCAGGAAGCCATCGTCTTTGTCTTTCAAATACCGCATACTTGTCTGTCAGGTTTTTATACTATTCACCATTGAAGCCGTCACCTGCCGGTATATTGTAAAAATATAACGTACACCAGTAACTGCACAAACCGCAATTGCATTGTGTAACTGCGCTGCACCTGTAATAAGATGCATATAAAACAGAATGGTTGGGTGAAAGATAATTTACTGGTTTACCCAACCGTTTTCGGGCGGGCGCATCTTACTACCGTAGATGGCCGGCAACAAAAAATAAAGTTGTGGATACAATAAAGAGGGCAACAGCGCAGGGAGGTGTAAATAAAGGTTTATCCGTTGCGGGGCTAACTTTCTGCCAGTGTAAATCCGTCGTTACTGGCAGCGCTCAGGCTCCTGCGTATTTTTTCTTCTTCCAGGTCCAGCAATTCAAACTGCTGCCGGATGATATCATCGTGAATGCCTTCTTTTTTATTGAGGGTGAGCAGCAGCGTACGTTGTACTTTCAGTACATCCATCATGATTTCCTGGAATTCGCTGGCCTGCCTGTTCTGTGCGGGCCTGTCTTCATTTTGAATATGATCATTCAGCAGCGAGATATCCGCACTGAGCCGTTCATAGAACGTTTTTACTTTTAAGTTCTGGCTTGTTTGCGGCCCGTATTTTTCATTCAGCAACTGCAATGAGGCCGCCGTAAGTTTTTTACGGATTAGCTGGTGCTGTTTGTATGGCGGAACCGTATAATCCGGATCGATCATATTTACCCATTTTACCAGCGCAGGCAGCGTTAAACCCTGCAATACCAGCGTAACCACAATAACAGTAAAAGTAATAAACAGGATCAGGTTTCGCTGCGGAAAGGCGCTGCCGTTCTGTAGGGCTACGGGTATGCTCAGCGCAGCTGCCAGCGATACCACGCCCCGCATGCCCGTCCACCCTAATAGCAGCGGCGCCTTCCAGCCGGGGCTGGCATCGGCCACCTTTATAAAACGGGAAATAAACATGGTCCAGAACAATGCCCCGTAGGTGCTGGCCAGCCGTGTAATAATCAGTATGGCGGTAATGATAAGACTGTATTTTATAGCAGGCAGAAGTCCCTGCGCTCCCAATGATTTTATTACAATGGGAAACTCCAGCCCGATAAGTATAAAAACAAAATTATTGAGTACAAATGCCACCGCCTGCCATACATTGATGCCTTGCAACCGGCTGCGATGGCTGAGCATGGACTGCCGCCTTGCCGATAGATACAGACCGCCGCTCACCACGGCCAGTACACCTGAAAAATGAAAAGCTTCCGCCGCCATATACATGGCATAAGGCGCAATGAATGTAAGTATGATATCAATATTGGTGGTAGTAGGCATCCACCGGTGTATCACATAAAAAATGGCGGCAACGCCTAAACCGATGACAATACCCAGCACAATTACCAGCACAAAATTGAGCGCCGCTTCCCTGAATACAAACTGGCCGGTAGTTACGGCTGCCAGTGCAAAGCGGAATATAACCAGGCTGGTGGCATCATTCAGCAGGCTCTCGCCCTCTACAATACTGATAAACCGTTTGGGAACTTTTATATCTTTTAAAACATTGGATGCCGCCACTGCATCGGGAGGTGAAATGATACCACCCAGCAGGAAGCCGATAGCCAGCGTAAACCCGGGGATAATGCCATTGGCGGCAAATGCAATCACGCAGGACGTAACAATAACAATCAGGATGGCAAAACTGGAAACTATCCGGCGCCATTTCCAAAGATCCTTCCACGATGTATTCCATGCGGCTTCATACAACAGGGGAGGCAGAAAAATAACAAATATCAGTTCCGGATCAATATGTATATCGTGCAGTGCAGGGATAAAGCCAAGCGGCAGCCCGGCTATCACCAGCAAAATGGGTGATGCCATCTTTATTTTATCTGCCAGCATCACTATAAAAAGAATAACAAACAACAGCGCGCTGTATTGCAATATCAGTTGGTGCACCGGATAAAATGTATTAATGAATTACTAAAATACAACTATTCTTACTGCATTGGGCCTGAAGGATGGATTGCAAATTAGCGGGTTTCCGGTTTTGTTAAAAAAGGAAAGGCGGAAAAATTGTGTCGCATTCCGGACAAGCCGCCCAGCCTGCAACCACTACCTTTGCAGCAAACTTCCTGGTGTGAACGGATGGTTTCAGAACCGTCTAAAAAAGCAAGTATGAAAAAGCGATTGATAGTACTGCCTGTTGTTTCGTTCCTGCTGCTAACCATTGTTTATTTTGGTTTCAGTATGCCTTCAAAAATAAAACCGGCACCATTAAACGCCGTAAAAGGCTTTGCGCTGGTAGAACTTTTTACTTCCGAGGGCTGCTCCAGTTGCCCTCCGGCCGATAAAGCATTGGAGGCGCTGTCAAAACAACATCCTTCCAATGTATTTGTATTGGCATTTCATGTAGATTACTGGAACTACCTGGGCTGGAAAGATGAATTCAGTACAGCGGCCAATACCCGCCGCCAGCAGCAATATGCTTCCACTTTGCAGTTAAACAGTATCTATACGCCGCAAGCCATTGTAAACGGCACCAGTGAATTTACCGGGTCGGATGAAACCACGCTTAACAACACGGTAGAAAAAGAATTGGAAGCCCCCGCAGCAAATACTGTTGTTCTTGTGGCAAAAAAAGGCGCACCGCATGAAGTAAACATTTCTTACCAGACGGATGCGGGCAAAAACGAAGTGGTATGCATAGCGCTGGTGCAGCTGGAAGCAACCAGTGCTGTAAAAAGGGGCGAGAACACCGGAAAACTGCTGCACCATGTTAATGTGGTTAGAGATTTTACATCGTCCGGTAAAAACAGCGGCACTGTGTCTCTGGCAATTCCGGGTAACCTGTCTGCTAACGATCTTAAAATAATAGCATTCGTTCAGAATACAACCAGTATGCGCATTACAGCTGCGGCAGCAACTGCCATTCAATAACAGGCATTAATTGTTTACCCTGCTTCTTTCGTCCGAAGTATTGGTCTCCCGCTTTTTTTCTGTTTTAATTTTACCGCCAAAAGAACGGGCATACGATAATTTTATGATGGGAAATTTGGAAGATTCTGTATTTACCACTACATGGCTTTTTATGGAAAACGCTTCCTGCGTGAGGGTTCCATAATGTATGTCATAGCGCTGATCCATTAATATATCGGATACGGATAGCTGCAAACTGCCGGCGTTGTTTGTCAATTCTTTTTTTATACCGGCATTCAGCACGCCGAATCCTGCCACCTGTTGTGTTCCATTATACACGGTGTTATTGTACCAACCGGAAATTTCCGCCGAAAAATTCCTGGGCAGCGTAAACAATTGCGCCATATTGATGGAATAACCCGTATAGGTGTTTTGCAACGGGGTTTTGGTATAATCTGCCCTGTACCAGCGGGGACCGCCCGCTATACTATAGTTCATATTCCACCAGTTATTGATTTTTATAGGAAGGGATGCCTGTAACGTAATATTATTCTGCCAGTTAAGATTTTGTGGTGAAATATACAGGATATCCCTCCCCGGGCTTTCCGTTAACTGGTACCGCGCAATGGCATGTTGGTCCCTGCTGAACATCAGTGAAAACGAGTAGCGTTTGTTTGCATACCCCACCTTATAATTATTGGTAATGGTGGGTTGCAAAAAAGGGTTGCCGGTATACACTGCCGTTGGATCGCTGTAACCAACATAAGAAGCCAGATCATTGTAAGAAGGCCTGCTGATCCGCCTGGTATATGAAAACTGCAGTTCTGCCTGGCTGCTGATCTTTTTAGACAGAAAGACCGTGGGAAAAAACGAACCCAGTCTGCGGTCAGTAACAGGGACGCCTGTTTGTGAATTATTCATTTTTGTATAAGCGTATTCGTAGCGCAACCCCACCGTGAATTGCATGGATGTATCAACCTGCGAGGTAACTGAAACATAGCTTGCGCCTATCCCCTCTTTCATTGAAATATGATTGGAAGTCTGGTCGCTGCTGGTCCAAACATTATTGAGCAGGCTTTGTATGCCCGATATACTGGTGCTGCGGGTAAAAGCCCCTTTTATACCCACTTCTATTTTCAGCCTTTTATTTACCTCTTTACTATAATCCGCTTTTACAACGCCCACCTGTATATCGGTACCGGCAAAGCCTTTCTGACCAGGTGCAAAAAGTATTTCGCTGGTGCCTGCCTGCATGCCATGTTTGTTTATAAAAGAACTTTGTACGGAGGAGCTGGCTGTATTGTTAAAGCGGAGATAATCCAGGCTGAGATTTATTTTCTCAGCCGGCCTTATCGTTTTCTCCAGGTAAACAGTGCTAATGGTATTGTTCCAGTGGCTGCGGCCCTCATTATAACCTTTAAACTGCAACAACGAATCGGGCAACACATTGTAACCGGCATCTGTAATCGTATTGCCGGATAACCTGCTGTTATTATAAGTTATGCCTCCGCCCATGACTGTATTTGCATTCAATTGTATATCTGCAGCAATGCTGGCATCGTGGTTATTGCGAACCAAATGGGTGGTAAACCAGCCTATAACAGATACATCGCCGCCGAGAAAAGGCATGTGCTGGCTGCTTTCTACAAACATATCGTTTAACAACCTGTCATGAGACCCTGTATAAGATCCATGTAAACTGACAGGCCCGGTATTGTGCGAAAAGTTTACACTACCCGTTCCCTTTTCCCCGGTACTATAGCCCGCTGTAAATGACATTGCCGCGCTGTTGCCCTTTTTTTTATGTTTCTTTAATACAATATTGATAAGCCCCCCGCTGCCTTCTGCATCGTATTTAGCGGGTGGCGTTGTCAGCAATTCTATGGTGGCTATTTCATCTGCGCTCATGCCGCTTAAAAAATTAACCAGTTGTTCCATTGGCATGCGCACCAATTTGCCATCGATCATCACCATGACCCCATTTTTTCCATTTAGTGCGATGCTGTTATCGCGGTAGTTGATGACCACTCCGGGCGATCTTTCCAGCACCTGCAAAACCGTACTGCCCTTTGAGAGCAGGCTGTTCTCTATATTAACCACAATGCCATCGGGTCTTTGCTGGTACAATTGCTTTTGCGCACGCACCACCACTTCCTCCAGTTGTTTTTTATTTTCCTGCATGATCAGTACGCCCCTGTTTACCAACGGTTGCGCAATGGTTACTTCAAATACAGTAGTTTGCCGGGCCATGTATCCAATACTACTGTATTGCAGTATATACTTACCGGCTGCTATGTCATTGAACAGGTAAATACCCGCCTCATTGGTACGCACCGCCTTTACCAGCGAACTATCGGTGCCTTTTACAAGGCTTACATTGGCAAAAACAAGGGGTGCACCGTCTGCTGCCACCAGCTTACCGGTTACCTGCGCACCGGCATACTGAAAAATGCATATCAATACAAGGACCAAGCTTCCTGTTTTCATTTTCTTTAATTTGACATCAAAGAAAAATGCCACGGAAAACATAAAAAAACAGGAATGACAACAGGCCGCAATTAATTGATGAAATTCACACAGTGTTTTACGGCCCCCAAAAAATGATATCACACTACAATTTCCATTCACATCACAAAACCATCCCTTCATCAATTATACGGTGCAGGTTATCAGTAATACCCACGCCAAATCAATAAAATTGGTGTATTTTGGAAAAAGCCAATTTTTCTTTATGCAGGGAGCCGGCGGTCATGCAACCAGCCAATACTGGTTTTACAAATACAAACTGTATCATATTCCTTTCTGGTTTATGTACCATATTACATGGTGGACGGTTGCCATCGGTAACCCACTGGCGGTATTCAACAATTTGTATTCAGCTTATTTCACAAAATTTTTATTTTACGTAATATTCCAGGCCATTGCTGTTTATTTCAATCTATATTACCTGGTACCCAAATTCCTTGAAAAAAATCGTTTTGCCAGCTATATCTCGTTGCTTTTTATAACCGTAGTATGTACAGCGGGGTTAATTACAACCGGATATTATGCAAGTGCTTATTTATCGGGCAAAACGATGTTGCAATTGTATGCGAAAACCGATTTTTCTTATTTTTTCCTTATCAACTGTCTTCCTTCCACCGTTGCCAGCACCACCCTGGGTATGAGTATTAAAATGGGCAAGAACTGGCTGCAAACGAAACGCAGACAGCAGGTATTGGAAAAAGAAAAATTGGAAACAGAACTGAAATTTTTAAAAAACCAGTTCAACCCGCATTATCTTTTTAATACCATCAACTCCATCTTTTTTCTTATTCACAAAAACCCGGACCGGGCTTCCGCCTCGCTGGCAAAATTTTCTGAATTGCTGCGCTACCAGCTGTATGAGTGCAACGACCACCAGATATCGCTGAGCAAGGAGATCAGTTACCTCGGGAATTTTATTGAACTGGAGAAGCTGCGACAAAACAACAATATGGAAATAGTGGTTGAACTCAGTGACATACATGGTGGCGATGTTTCCATTGCGCCATTTATATTGATGACTTTTGTAGAAAATGCCTTTAAACATGTTTCCAAACATACAGATCGCGCCAATTGGATAAATATACAACTGGGCATGCAGGGGCGGGCGCTTTCACTGGTAGTGGCCAACAGTGCATCACCCAATGAACCAACTGCCAGTCTGCCTTACTACGGCGGTATTGGGCTGGAGAACGTTCAACGGCGACTGGACCTTGTATACCCGGGCAAATACCAATTGGCAATTAATCGCAGCGCTGATTCCTTTGAGATAAGGCTGAGCCTCGATCTTTCTGATATGCTGCAATTACGTGCCCTGCAAAAAACCGCCTGATATTTACAATGTTCAGCTATGATGAAATGTATAATTGTTGACGATGAACCACTGGCCCGCGAAGGAATGGCCAGCTATGTAAAAGAAATCCCATTTTTACAGCTGGCGGCCACCTGCGAAAACCCGGTAGAGCTGTTGCAACTGTTGCATAAGGAACCGGCTGATCTGATTTTCCTGGACATCCATATGCCAAAAATGAGTGGGATTGAGTTTTTAAAAATGACTTCCAAACCACCACTCGTAATCATTACAACCGCTTTCCCCGATTATGCGCTGGAAGGTTTTCGTTTTAATGTGCTGGACTATTTATTGAAGCCGGTTACGTTTGAAAACTTCTTAAAAGCCGCCAACAAAGCTTATGAATACCACCAACTGCTGGCAAACCAGTTACAACCGCCGGCGCTGCAGCAGTTGACCGCACCGGATTATTTTTTTATAAAATGTGCCAGCAAGTATGAAAAAATATTTTTTGATGAAATCCTTTACATTGAAGCATTGCAAAATTATGTGACCATCTTTACCATAAAGGGAAAATACATTGCATTGCTGCTATTAAAGACGCTGGAAGAAAACCTGCAGGGTAAACCCTTTTTAAGAGTGCATAAATCGTATATTGTTTCCATTGATAAAATTTCGTCAATAGAAAACAACACTGTGAAAATACAGTCTTACGCCATTCCGGTGAGCCGGAATTACCGCGACCAGGTAATGGATCAATTGCTGAAAAATAAGCTTTGGGTAAAATAGAAAGTCAGGCCTAACAAACTTTTATCACCTCCATATTCAGTAATTGTCCCAGTTTTTCAATCCTGGAACTGATATGACCAATACCCACTGCACAATGGTGTGCAGGCCCGTAACTGTTCCAGTTATTTACAAATTGCCTGGCCCCAATGGAAAATTTATAACGGCTGTTGGTATTACCGATTTGCAACACGGGGCCTTTCACCGATTCTCCCTCGGCTACCAGCAATTGAAGGCCGCCCCCTTTTTTCTCTATCACGGAAAGCAGTGTAACCGGGCCGTTTTTTACAGACATTTCAACGGACAGCCCTTTGCCCACTTTTCCGTGGTAAACCGTCAGCGGCCGCACTTTGGTTTTACCTTCTGCAATGGCAATATGCCCGGGGCCGTCATGCCCCATCAGCACCACATCTGCTGCAAAATCCATGGCATAATATTCAGTAAAGGAGCCGCCTGCGCCAAAACAATCCATGATTTTCATGGCCTGTGCATTCTTTATTTCATATTCACCCGCCACCGGTATGCCGCCGGCCGTTAGTAAAGAATTTCCGAGTATGATAGAAGCAATGGCATCTTCATTTTCGGTGTTGCCCGTACCCTTGTAGTAATAGGCCATCGACCCCAGTTTATATTGCGCTACCAATTTATCCAGTGCCACCGATGTAATGGCGGCTTTTTCCAACTCTTCAGCTGAGCAATCGGCCTGTACTTCAAATGTTTCGGAAAACAGCGCCAGCCGATCTCTTATTTCCGCACCGCTTACGGATTTGCGCAGTGAAGCCAGTTCTTCCACTTCCAGTAGTTCTATATGTCCGCCAAAATAGCCATACAGCTGTGTGAGGTCTGTGTATATATCCAGCATGCCACTGTAATAATGGCCCATGCACCCAAGCCTGTTATAAAACAACGTATGGGCAACGGCCGCTGCTTCCACCCATCCGGCAATATCATCCCAGCATTCGGGGTCATCATGCAGCATACCGGTAACCTGCTGAAAACGAATACCCGTGCGGTTAAACACATTGGCAATCTCCGGTACCGGGCAGGCAGCGCACCAGGCAAGCCATTCGCCCGTCATCGCCGTGCGATTGGTCATTGTATTGAAAGTATCATAATCAATTGCCGCGCCAGGTGAAAGGTTTAGTATAATAACAGGCACTTTTGCACGCTGTACTACCGGCAATACCGTTGAAGACAATGCATAGGTGGTTACGTATAAAAAAATAATATCAACATCTTCTATCCTGAAAAACTTTCCGGCCGCAAATGCTTTATCGGCATTGTCTACCAAACCCGCATTTACCACCGTACCGTGAATGGCGGCCAGCCGCTGGTGTACAATGGAAAGATATCCTTCCAGTCGCTCTTTCAGGCCGGCAAACTGCGGCCAATAGGTATCCAGGCCAATACCAAAAAGACCAATCTTTAATGAAGTGTTTTTCATCAATGCTGTATTTTACAAATAAAGAAACAGCAATTTCTTTATATACCGGCTTAAATTTTATGATAGCCTTCATGGCTGTTGTTACCGGTTACATTAAAAATGCGCTGCGGTATACAGCCGTTTTTTATTTCTCCTGTATCTTTATAGACAGCCGTTTTATTCACTCTTAATCAGCCGGTATGAACCAGTCTTTTTTATACAGAACCCCTTCTCTTGTAATTACGTTTGTGCTCGTTGTATGTATGGTATTGTTTTTTTACGCGGGTTTCCGCATAAAGGCAAAAAAGATACTGGAGCACCCCGGGCAACCCGATGATGGATTTGGCGCCATTGAAGGATCATTACTGGGTTTGCTGGCACTTTTATTGTCTTTTACATTCAGCATGTCCAGTTCCAGGCACGATGCACGCATACAAGTAATGGTGCAGGAAGCCAATTCAATAAGCACGGCAATTATGCAGGCCGATCTTTTTCCCGACAGCCAGCGTTCTGTAATGCGGGATTATTTCAGTGAATATACAGAAGCAAGAATAGCGCAATACAATGCCAAAAATGACGCGGTCAAAAACAAAGCAGCACTGGACCAATCGGATTTGTACCTCAATAAACTCTGGAAGATGGCAGTGGCAGCTGCAAAAAAAGAGGATGCTGTAGCCAGGAACCGCGGCAATATTATGATGGCGTCACTCAATACCATGAGCGATGCTGTTACCACGCGCAGGGCTTCGCGGCAGTCTACAGTACCTGATTCAATATTGATCCTGCTTTTTCTTTTATGCTTTGCTTCGTCTTTTATAGCAGGTTATGGCAACAAGAAAAAGCCGGACTGGATGGTGGTAGCCGGTTTTGTATTGATGATTGCCCTTACCGTTTTCTCCATTTTAGATTTAGACAGACCGCACCGGGGGCTGATTAGCCTGGACAGCGCTGAGCAAAATTATCTTGATCTGAGAGCCCTGTTTAAGTAATGGTGCCGCAAGCATTAATCCATTACTTCGTACACTATCATGGGATTTGTTTTATTCTTCAGGCTCACTTCGCCTACGCGGCGGCAGTTAAAGGATTCTTTTACTTTTTCATAACAGGACTGGTCTATCAATATCTGGTTCTGTGTGGCTGCAGCCTGTAAACGCTGGGCCGTGTTTACCACGTCTCCTATAACGGTATAGTCTAGCCGCCGCAAGCTGGCTGATCCAATATTTCCGGAGATCATTTCGCCGCTGTTGATGCCAATGGATACTTTTGGCGTAAAAGTAAACTGTTCTTTTATAACCGGCAGGCTGTTTATTTTTATTCTCACTGCCAGCGATGCGTCAATTGCCCGGTCCAGGTGATAATCGCCGCGAAATACAGCCATGACTGCATCGCCGATGAATTTATCGATATAGCCGCCTTGTGCAATGATTTCTTTTACCATTAAATCGAAATAATTGTTCAGCAGTTTTACCACCACATCTGCGGGCGCTTTTTCGCTGATAGAAGTGAAACTGCAGATATCTATGAATACAATGCTGGCATCAACTGTTTCATTGGCAATCAGCGATGATTCAAACTCGCGGCTGCCCATAAACTTCAGAACGGTTTCATCTACATACATCTTCAGAATATTATTTTCCTTAACGGCTTTTAAAGTTTCGCGCAGTTGCGCCACATGCCGCAGCGTTTTTTCCATGGTGAGGGTAAGGTCTTCAAAATTGATGGGTTTGGTAATAAAATCGAAAGCCCCGCGATTCATGGCCGTGCGTATATTGTCCATATCGCCATAGGCGGAAACAATCACGGATTTAATAAGCGGGCTGGTCTCGCTCAGGCGGCTGAGCAGGGTAAGGCCATCCATTTCAGGCATATTAATATCGCTCAGCACAATATCCACATCGGGATGCAGGCTTATTTTTTCGAGCGCATCATTTCCATTTACCGCAAAAAGGAACTCGTATTCCTTTTCCCTGATCTTCTGGCGAAATTTTTGTTTGATGAGCATTTCCAAATCCACCTCATCATCCGCCACTAATATTTTGGCCATCAATGTATGTTTTTTAATTTTTCTTTTAACAAGTTAAAATCAACCGGCTTTGTCAGAAAATCATCGGCGCCCAGTTGTTTGGCCATATTAAAGTTTTCAGCATCGCCATAGGCTGTTATCATCATTACCACGGGCGGTGGTTTTAAAAATTTTTGTTTAATATGTCCCAGCAATTCGAGTCCACTCATTCCCGGCATATTGATATCTGATAAAATCAGCACGGCCTCATGCGCATGCTGACCCAGATAGGTAAGTGCATCCTCACCTGAAAATGCAAATGCAAACTCCAGTGCATGGTCGCGTATTTCCCGGCGAAAGCGTTGTTCAAAAAGTGTCTGGATATCCCTTTCATCATCTACTACTAAAATTTTCATGTATGGTATTTTAATTTTGCAGGGGTAATTGAATGACAAATACAGACCCCTCATTTTCTTTGGTTTTTACTTTCAGTTCACCACCATGTCCTTTGGTTACAATATCATAGCTCATGCTTAAGCCCAGACCGGTTCCCTGGCCGGTTGGTTTGGTTGTAAAAAAAGGCTGAAATATCTTATCCAGGATAGGCTGCGGAATTCCATTGCCGTTGTCACCCACACTTATTTCAATTTTATTGCCCAGCTTTTTGGTGCTAACGGTAACCGTTGGCGTATAATCTTTCGAAGCCAGGTTTACTTTACCATCGGGCGTCAGTGGTTTCTTTTTTTCGGCCACTACATAAAATGCATTGGTGATCAGGTTCAGGATCACCCGGCCCATATCCTGCGGAATAACATTGATCTGTCCGATGCTTTCATCAAAATCTGTTTTCATGGTAGCGTTGAACGATTTGTCTTTGGCGCGGAGACCGTGGTAAGCCAGTCGCAGGTATTCATCGGCAAGTGCATTGATATCGGTGGGTTCTTTTTGTCCGCCACTGCTGCGGCTGTGCTGCAACATTCCTTTTACAATGGCATCCGCCCTTTTACCATGGTAATTTATTTTTTCTTCGTTGGCAATGATATCCTCTGCAATGGATTTTACTTCTTCCATGTCTCCCTTTACAATGGCTTCCTTCATTTCGGCCATCAACTCCGTGTTTACTTCGGAGAAATTATTGACAAAGTTTAACGGGTTTTGAATTTCGTGGGCGATACCGGCTGTGAGTTCGCCCAGCGAAGCCATTTTCTCCGATTGTATCAATTGCGCCTGCGTTGATTTAAGTTCGTTGAGTGCACCCTCCAGTTCTTCTTTTTGCAGGGTAAGCGCGGCAGTGCGCTCGGCTACCTGCACTTCCAGTTCCGATTTCAGCGCCTCTGTAATAATGTATTGCTTTTCTTTTTCCTGTGCCTTTAACCGCTCTGTTTCTATGGCCTTTCGTTGCTTTTTGGTGATAAACCACATAGACAGCATCCAGATAACCGCAAATAATTTCGCCGTATCGAAATAATTATCCCAGTCGTTGTAAAACGATTTGCTGATAAGAAAGATTAGGTTGATTACTACCGAAACAGCAATATAAGGCAGTACGGCGTAAATGGCGGGTTTGAGCGGCTGAAAGGTCTTTGTGGTATAGGCAGTCCACAAGATGTACAACAATAAGATATCAGTAAGTAATGCGCCCACGTGCGCGCTTTTCAACAGCGTAACACCCATTATCAGCAGGCCAATGCAAATCCCCATCGCAATGATCAACTGCCTGTCCCAGGCCGCAAGCAAACCTTCCTTTTGCAGGTAGCCGCGCAGATACCTGATGATTATCATTGCCAGTACAAACTCTAAAATCATAGTAATCGGTTGTGTATTCCAAAATAGGCCGGACTGTCTCCAATTGGTTACTTATGAGCAAATTAATAATAAACTGCGCAATCCCGGTCCCTTTTATTTCATTTTCACCGCAACCACCAAATTCCATTCCGGTGCCGCACCTAACCGGCCCTAAATCTATTGAGGCGGCAGGAATACGGTAAATACGGTCTCTTTCCCTTCCACACTGTGTACTTCCATTTTTCCTCCGTGTGCTTTTACAATATCATAAGCGAGCGACAATCCCAGGCGGGTACCCTGACCGGTGGGTTTGGTGGTAAAGAAGGGTTGAAAGATTTTATCAACGATTGCGGGAGAGATGCCACCCCCATTGTCGGTGACTGTAATTTTCACTCCCTGACCACCGGAAGGGGCGTTCATCGGTCAATCTGTGCATCTACCCTGTCTGAATCTGTTGTTGCTTTTTTACCTGCCTGAATGATACTATCGGCAAACAGGTCTTGCGTGTTTGCGTTCCCGGCAATCAGCAAACACAGTAGTAGGGCGGGGATGCATTTTTTCATGGCTTTTTATTATGCTACAGGTAACTGAATAATAAATGTTGCGCCCTCTCCTTCCTTTGTTTCCAGTTTCAGTTCGCCTCCATGGGCTTTTACAATATCGTATGCAAGCGACAGACCCAGGCCGGTTCCCTGACCGGTTGGTTTAGTGGTAAAAAACGGCTGAAAGATTTTATCCATCACTTTTGCGGGAACCCCGTTGCCATTGTCTTTTACTTTTATTTCCACCTTATTGCCGGTCTTTTTAGTAGTTACCGAAACCATTGGTTCATATCTGTCGCCTGCAACTTTATCGGCCAGGTTTTTTTTCTTATCGGTAACCGCATAAAATGCATTGGTGATCAGATTGAGTATCACCCGGCCCATATCCTGTGGTATAACATAAACGCCGCCTGCAGAACCGGCAGAGAGGCTTTCGTCGTAATCAGTTTGCAGCGTAGCGTTAAAGGATTTGTCTTTTGCACGCAGGCCATGGTAAGCCAGCCGGAGGTATTCATCGGCCAGTTTGTTGATATTTACGGGTTCTTTTACAGAATTGTTGTTACTGCGGCTATGCTGCAACATGCTTTTCACAATGGCATCCGCTCGCTGCCCATGGTGGTTTATTTTTTCTTCGTTCCTGATTATGTCATTGGCAATTGCTTTTACTGCATGGGAATTTCCCATTTCAATTTCTTCTTTCATTTCAACCAGCAACTCCTTGTTTACTTCAGAAAAATTATTGATAAAATTGAGCGGGTTCTGAATTTCATGGGCAATGCCGGCCGTCAGCTCACCCAGCGAAGCCATTTTTTCTGATTGCACCAGTTGTGTTTGCGTAGCTTTTAAGTCTTCAAGTGATTGCTGCAGCTGTTTGGTGCGCAGCTGTACTTTTTCTTCCAGCACTTTATTTTCACGCTGCAATTGCCGGGAACGGTACACAATGTATGCCCGTAGTACGCCAATGCCCAGCAGTGCCATCAGCGTATATGCCCACCAGGTTTGCCACCACGGCGGTAAAATGGTAAAACTTAAACTGGCCGGCTCACTCCACTGACCGTTGGAACCCTTGCTGCTCACTTTGAAAGTATAATTTCCGTGCGGCAGGTTCAGGTAATTTTCTGTACTGGTATTGGAAGATACCGTACTCCAGTTCTTGTCGATGCCTTCCAGCACATACGTATACAGGGCGCCGTCCTGTCTGCCCAGGTGGGCCTGGGCAAAATGAAATTGTATATAATTCTGATCATAGGGTACCTGTAAACCGGCGGGCAGGTTATATGCGCCCGAAACACTGTCCCATGCCATCTTTCTTCGTGTAACATAGCCCGGTATCTCCGGCAATTTGCCTTTTACAAAAAAGGTATCGGCGGCCCATAACGTGTCATGGTCTTTGAGTTGTTTGTCATTGATAAAATAATTAGGCCTGGTCATGATATTCACACCGGTGATAAACGTGGCAGCAGCAGCAGTGGCCGGCTTAATTTCGTTGAGAATGGCGATGCCGTTGTCGCCCCACAGGTACTGTCCTTTCGCCGTAATGGCATCGGTGGCCCATGAATTGGTTACTTCGCGCAGCAGTCCATCCGATTTGCCGGCGATGGCTACGCTCCATTGCCTGGAAGCAGAATCCGTGCTACCCGGTAATGGCGCAGTAATAATGCTTACTTTGTTGTTGGTACCGGCAATGATGCTCCCTTTGTATTCGAGCAGTGAAGTAACGCGGTTGTGCGACAAGCCCTCGCGTGTGGTGATAGCGGTTATTTCATTCCTTGCTTTATCCACCATATAAATGCCTTTGTCTGTTCCTATCCATAACCGGCCATAAGCATCCTTTAATAACATCCGGTTACAGGTATCGCGCAATCCGGGCTGGTTGTTTAAATATTTTACGGTTCGTTTGCGGAGGTCAATAACATTGATACCGCCTGTGTTTCCGGCCAGCCAAACCAGCCCGTCTCTGTCTTCTTTTACATCCTGTATATTATCGTCAGACAATCCACCGGCAACATCCGTATGAAGGATATAATTTTTGGAGGAGTCAATAAGATCCACGCCGTTACTCGGCCCCGTAAACCATGTATTGCCTTCCATGTCTTTGTAGACTACATACACGGTATCATTGGTAAGCCCTTCTGCCTTGCCGGTGTGTTCAATTGTTTTACTGATGGGATCGATGATATCCAGGCCACCGTCCGACGTAACCCACATTTCACGGTTAACCCGTACAAAAGACTGTACAAAATCATTTGACAATCCGTGCGCTTTATCCAGCGTAAGGATTATCTTTTTCTGCGTGTCCACTATTTTCAATCCTTTTTGGGTAGCCACCCACAAATTGCCGACTGTATCTTCCATCAGGCTGATGATATTGGCAGTACCCAGCGGGTGCACGGTTTCTCCGTGCTGGTCAATCATATGCAGGCCACCGATGGTAGATACCCACATGCGGTTGTCGTTGTCGGGCGTACAGGAAGAAACCCAGGAGCTGCTTAGTCCCCGGCTATCATCCAGGAACCGGTTGCTGCTATTGCCGGGATTCAGTATATCAAGACCTTTGCTTTTTCCAATCCATATCCTGCCTGCGTTATCGGAAGAAATATCTCCGGTAAAGGCGGCTTTCAGCCCCTGCAAAACAGTGAAGTGCGTGATGGTGCCTTTTTTTGTATCCACTTCGTCCGCGCCGCCACCAGAAATGGCAATCCATATATTGCCCCATTTATCGGTTGTGGCTGCCCGTAAGGAGTCGTTGGCCAGTCCGTGGCTAAACCGGAGGTATTTAATTTTGCCCGCCTCCCAGTTTACTATGGCCGTTCCTGCCATGAGAGTGGTAATCCATATTTTGCCGGTGCTGTCTTCGGTTATATCATTTGCACCATTGTTACCGGGCAATCCATTGGAATGGTTCAGTGATTTGAATGTCTCCGTTGCCGGGTCTATGATCAGTACTTCCTGGCTCTTTGTCTTGGAAATCCAGATACGCCCTGCCCTGTCCCTGATAATTTTTGAAAGATTGTTGTTGTTTACAGATTTCAATGTTGAGTAACCGACCTGCCCTTTGTGCAAGTCTATTACACCGAATTTGCGTTGGTCAATAAACCAGATACGGCCTGTATTGTCTTCGGCCATGCCTGCTTGTGATAACCCGCCGGCGGCGGGCAAAATTGCCTGCAGGTTTTCACCATCATACCGGAACAATCCTTCGGCGCTGCCTATCCACAACAAGCCATTACGGTCTTTTAATAAACTAGTAATGAATACGGCTGGCAGTCCAAGTTTTGGACCGAGATCAAAAATAGAAAGCGGGTGGCCTTTCTGCGCGGCGGGCATTCCTATACGGGTAGCCGCCGGCGGATTAATCGCAACCATTTTAAGCCGCAATGAAGCAGATACCAGTTTACCGGGGTTGAATACTGTATCCGGCAGGGCATCAAAATTAAAGGAAGAGGTTACCGGTGCTACCGGAAATGGTTTAAATCCCGTGCTGTCAAACAAGCTGGATGGAAGTTTTGCAAAGTCCATCTTTTTTATTACCGGGTGCACCCCGCCCTTTGTTGGCGTGTCGAACACCAATTTTTTTTCCGTAGTAAACTGCAGCGGTGTGGCTACCGGTTGCGCATAACCGAGTTCTTTATCCGGAAAAGCCACGCTGCCGGTATTGTTACACGAAAAAAAAGCAATGCCGGCAGCAAGAACGGTCATGCATTTCAAAACGGCGTTGGGGAGACTGGCCATACGGTAGCGTTTTATAAGTTTTCTCTGTGGGGCATCATGGGGCAAAAATTCGAATGTGATTTACAGGATAGGTGGTTTTAAAGAATCATCAGGCCGCAACACTAACGGTACCGGATTCGGCAGCGCCATCGTTGTAGCGATCATGATGCGGCAGTTGTCATTCCCGGTTTTATCCCGAAAGTTTGCCTGACTGTATAAATGATTGTGTAACGGTCTTATGAACAGCACATCCAACCTGCTCGAAATAACCACTGCCAGCGCTGTTGGCACCCTACAAAAATGATAACCGGAACGATGGTTTATTTTACCGGATACTGAACAGCCGGCACATTGTTTATGCCCCTGCGCACTTGAATGCATTAAACCCGGTGGATATTGCTGCACCTTGCTTTACAGACAGAAGGGCACAATAAAAATTGACCGGTCCATGAACAATCTGAAAAAAGAAAAAAAGGAAAAGGCTGCATGAAAAATCCTTTCCAATGCCCGGCAATGCGGCTATACATACGGGTGATAAACGGTTTGATTGGGGGCATTAAGGCAGTTATGCAGGGTTAATACTACAAGATATTAAATTAAATCATAATCTGCGTAAAATTAACAGGCTGGCTATCCTATATTATTGACAAGCTCCCATAAATGCTCGTGTTTAACGGGCTCCCGGTTTTCTTTGCAGAAACGTGTAAAATACTGGTGCGACTGAAGAAAAGAGATTTGTGTTTTCTGCCATTGCGTTTTGGTGAGTGCGGGGTTGAGATACTGCAACTCTTTAAACAGGTTAGCTGCTTTTTCATTTACCGCAAAAGTTCCCAGGTATTCAAGGTCTGCGTCTGCAAGAATTTCTTCCAGCTTATTTTTGGGTGATTGCGGCATTTTGGTAGCCATGATCATTCCACAGATGGTATCAATATCAGCAGCTGAGTAGTTGTATTCCGGCAGGTATTGCCTGGCCAGCAGGCAACCCGCTTTTTCATGATTGGCATAGGTATTTATAAATCCGCTGTCGTGCCACAAAGCTGCTGCGCCAAGCAGTTCAATTTCTTTTTCCGTACAATGCTCTTGCTGGCCAATTTCCACGGCCTTTTCCATTACGTATAATGTATGTGTATAGTTATGGTAGTAGTAACACGCAGGAATTTTTTCCTTTAATAATCCAATAACAAAAGCTTGCATAGATTGGTTACTTGGCATGGGCTTTTGTTTTTAATATGCCGCCGCTTGCCTCCCGTATGCTCTGGATATATACAAATACCTTGGGGTCGATTTTTAGCAAGGCTTCCTGTATCTGTTTTATTTCGAGGCGTGTAACTATGGTAACGATGATTTCTGCATCCGTTTTTATATCAAAACTACCCGGTAAATAACCGCGTTCTCCTTTGTACACCGTTATGCCCTTGCCCATTTCATTGACCAGGAAACTTTTGATTTCCTCATGCTTGGCGGAAATTATATTTACTGCGGTAAACTGTTCTATACCATCTACCACATAATTAATTGCGCGGGTAGCCGTGAAATAAGTGATAACAGAATACATGGCTGTTTCAATACCAAACTGGATGGCCGCCACTGCAAAAATGATGGTATTGATAAGCATAATTATTTCGCTGTTGGAGAACCCGGTTTTGCGGCCGGTAAAAACAGCAATTACCTCGGCGCCGTCAATTACGCCTCCTCCCCGTATGACCAGTCCAACGCCCGTACCCATGAGCAAACCGCCAAAAATGGCGATCAGGAGTTTGTCGCTGGTAATGGGTTTTATCTCAACCAGGAAAAGGGCAATGGATAACAATATCACCGCAATGGTTGTCTGTACAGCAAAGGTTTTTCCGATTCTCCGGTAACCGAGGTAGATAAACAGGGCGTTCAGGATGATGACCAGAAAACTGATATTGATGTGAAAGATCTCAAAAAGCAGGATGGAAATACCGGTAATGCCGCCGTCGAGAAACCGGTTCGGGATCATAAAACCTTTCATGGCAAGCACAGCCAGTATAATGCCGATGGCGATGTACAAGAAGTTCTTCAGGTTCAGTACTTTATTCCATTCTATGATATCACTTTTATATTTGGTGGTCATTCCGTGCGCAAGTTTAATTTTCCACTAATATAAGGCTTCTGTTTTCAATTTTCCGCGGTTGAGTTTATCGCCTGCGGCGATGGTGGCTCACGGATGACAGGGATGTAATGGATTTTCACGGCGTTTGAAAATACGATATCACCCATACTGTTTTAACCTGTCTGCAAATACAGAGCAGATCAAAAAAGGGAAATTATTTGAATTTCCCTTTAAATACGGGCATTTTTGCCCGCTTGTTGAATCCTTTATATCTGCCGCATACACTTTACCGCACAACCGGCGGTTGTGTTGGCTGTGTGGGTGGTTGCGGTTCTATTTCTGGTTTTGGACCTGGCATATCATTGGTTTTAAAGGTGACTGATGGGATAGGCGCTTGAGCATATCCATTTAATACACGGCTGCTTTGGCAACAACAGTAATTATGAAATAAACATGCCATAATAACGGGCAACCAACCACGGCCCCCAGTTGATTGCTGACCAATATTTTGCACTGGGAAACAAGCGGGATCATGTGCTGTGGAAATACCTGCACACATAAATATAAAACCACTTTGGGGAGCGTATAACGATAAAAAACAACAATGCCCGCAACGGTGTTACGGGCATTGTAAGAGGTGGAGCCGGGGAGGTTCTTATCGAACTCTGTTATTGACCTCCTGTCCTTAATTTCCATCATAAAAGTTGCATAAAACATTAAAAATGAACGCCTACCAAAAATATGTGACCAAAAAATTTTGTACATTTACTTAACCCTTACCGCAAATGCAAGGCTCCAAACATCTTTCCATCAGGGTACCAACCCGGTCCTACTTAAAAAAATTTACTCACCATCTGCTGGGAGAACATATTTTTTCTGACGGGCCACACCATATTCAACGATACCTCAGCGCAATCATTGAAAAAAAATCATATTTCTACAAATTTGATCAGCTGAATAATCAGTTTAAAGACACGCTGGTTATCTGGGTCACAAAAAGCCAATTTCTAAAAAGTGGCTTCGGCATTAAACCCGCCAATGTGATAAATATGAACCTCTATTTGGAGGCAATGTTTGACGATGAACTATACAACTTTTGTAATGAATTTTTAAAATATCAAGACGTAGCAAAAAAAGCGATTTTTGCTTTTGCTGACAGCTATAATATTTCCATTCAAAGTCGCGAGATCAGAAAATTGAATCGTGAAGCAACTTTAAAGGATGCTTTGGAAGCCTTTGCAGATAAGCTTTCTATTGAAATTGAAAAAGATATTTCCTTTGAAGGTTTAAAAAAAATGGAGTATCGAATTCGCTCCAAAAAAACTTTTTCGCCGGTTGTCCCGACCATTAATAATGGCAGAATAATGATGCTTTTCTCTTAAGTATTTTTCATTGTCCCTGTCCTTTGCCTGCACCCAGTATAGCAGCACTTTCGTGTTGCATGTATCAAAACGTCTATACGCCTGTTCAACATCTGCGACGGCCCCCTGTCCATCCTGGTGGTTTGTGTTGGACTGTTTTCGCTCGAAAAACTGACGTTTTTCTATGGCCGATAATACATCCCGAAACAGGTAAGGCTTTCACTCCCATTCAACTTCAGCCAGGCAAAACCTGGTACGAACTCAAACTGGTCAATAAGGACAAATTCTATTCTGAGATTCAAAAAAATACAGATGCTGGCCCCTCGTGGGACATACTAGTTAATGGCTATCAAGGCGGGGCTACTGACAGTCATATTCTGGCCTTTGGCATAATGCCATTTGAAGAATTCGTATTGATGTTCAAGGACCGTTATGGTAGCGTTCGATTTATCGGCAGTGCTGATAAAGGCGCGATGTTCATTCCTGGGTACAACAGCGGAGATAGTGATGCCAGCCGGAAATCCAGCATGCAATTTTTATGGCAAAGCGCTGCACCAGCTCCAATTTATATCGGGGGTGCAGATAATATATTGAATGATATCATAACACCGCCTTTTGCCAACCTCGGAGATTTTACAAGTGATTTTAATGATGATTTTAATAATGGATAACCATGAAAAAGCTAATCTTATTTCTCTTTTTTATTCCTGCTGTTCTTTTTGGACAAGTTCCGTCAGATACAGGCGCCCTTAATCTTCAAATCAGAACAGATATTGTTACAAACGGCAGTAAACAGATTTCTGCAGCAAAGCTGAACAATATTCTGCTTGGTATTACTAAGCTTATGAAGGCTTATGCGATAGATAGCTCATACAGAATCGAAGACACTTTGTTTTTGGTACGTCGTGGAGGATTTACAACATTAAAGGTTAGGCTAAATACCGGTGGCGTTTCTTCGGAAACAGACCCATCCGTTAATGCCGCTGCAAAAACAATTACAAATACTGATAAGATATTCTGGAATGGGAAGCAAAACACACTTACCACAAGTGCCGAAGTATCAATAATCGCTGATGTTATTACTGTTAAAAAAGATAGTGCATATTGGAATGCAAATAAAATAAGAGGTAATCCTGTTTCAATTGTGACGCCCACAAATGGCCAGGTGTTAAAATGGAATGGAACTGCCTGGGCGCCGGCATCGGATAGTATTGGTGCGGGTGGTAGTGGGGGGTATACGCCGCCTGGTGATAATACAAAACTTTTAGATGGTACTGGTGCAGCAATCGCTCCAACAAAATCGTTGGTAGGCCTTGGATCGGTGGACAATACCCCTGACAATGCAAAACCGGTCAGCACGGCACAAGCAACCGCAATAGCGTTGAAATATGATATTGCCAATGTTACGACCCGGACAGCACGAGATAGTTCGAATTCTAATGTAGCAACAACCAGGTACACCGATAAGGCAATTCAGACTTTGCGCGACAGCGTAACACGTATGAAAGCTTTAATTAAAGCAAATGCCAGGGATTTTACAGTAACCGGGACTGATACTATTAATCAGAAAAGAGGTAGTTGGTATACAGCTGCCGATGTTGATACCATTGTGATTGACCTAATAAATGGCCCTACCCAAAAAATAATATTATCGGTAAACCGGGCGATTAAAATTATAAATGCGAGACAAAGCGAAATTTTAGATCTTGAAATAACGCATAGTGTTGCAGGAACTACTATTACCAATCTGCCTGCAAAACTTCCATGGGATTTTTATTGGGCAACAGGCACAGGTGAAGTAACATTTTTGACCGGGGTCTATGACAGTGCAAATGCAAAATGGAACTGGCGTTTTGGAATCCAAGATGCGGCTTTCGTTCCCATTTATACAACTCACGTGATGCTTGCCTTCACTGATTTTGCACGGCCAAAGCTCAAAACATGGTACGCAGGCTTGAGAGCAGCCGGCTATAATGCAGTATGGCTGCATGATGACGGATATGATACTCCAACCAATGTCAGCAGGCTGCGTGAAAGTCTTGATAGTTCCTATGCAGCAGGCCTGAGATCAATAATTGGTATTTCGATTCAGGAGACAGCGGTTGAGGCTGCCAATGTCATTACTGATTCGTGGAATCATCCCGGCTTACAATGGTATCGAGGGCGAAGGTTGATATTTTCTTATGATTTTGATTCTGCGAAATTGAGCGGCATGATTGACACATTAACCAACCGTGGTTATGCCCGCTCTAAATATTGGTTGGTTGCCAGCACTGTCTATCCCACATTTACCGGGTCAGCGTGGACGTATAGAACAGGCGGACCTGCTGACAGCGCCACTGTCGCACACCTTTACAATCATTTTACTTTCCTGGATGGGGTGTTGGATTTTTCAGTGGACAAAGGCAGCAGTAATCCATCAGTGGTGACGCATGTTATCAGGGATGAAAATACTAATATCGTAAAAGCCAGCCGGGCACAGAATAAAATAAGCGCAGCCGGCATCAGCACCATATACCACAACCCAGCGGTGCAACTGTGGAATATTGGGTATGACGGGACAGATACACTTTACAAGGCGATGCTGGCCAACAAGCCGGATATTCTATTAGACAATACTGCCAATGATCAATTTGAGTGGTCATACAATACAATCAATTCATGGACACCGGTTGTAGCTGGTAGCTCCTATTTGCCAGACACGGCAACGCATTCCAGTTATGGAGCGAATATATTTTCTTACCCGCAGCTTGATCACAGTGGTTTACAAAAATTTGGTAACCCTTACATTGATGCTTTTCTAAATAACAGGTCATCAATTGCAACAATTACACAGGATAAAATTTTTATTGATTACACTTTACATCCGAAAAATGCTTCGGCATATACAACAATACCGGCAGAGCTGGCAAATAATGCAGGCTACAACGGCGTAGGTTTTTGGGCTGGTACTCCTTATGCAAGTGTGCCATCGTGGGCAAGTGATGCCACAAAATTTCCAAAGTTTAATACAATCAAAGTCGCAGCTCACCTGATGACGCCTGCGCAAATCAAAATAAATGGGGGAACGCCTTCGAGCACTATAGGGCCGGGCATAGTTTTCTTTGAACAGGCTCAGGCATTGGGAACAATAACAGTAGAAATAATTCGGGGAGGACTGACCGTGGCCAGCGGAACAAGTTCAAAACCCATTACAAACAACAGATGGCCAGGCGGCGGCAATGCAATATTTGAACAAATCTATTAAGTTATGAAAAAAGTACTTTCAATTATCAGTGTTTCATTGTTCATGCTTGCTGGGTACTCACAAGGCACCAGGCAGTCTGGCAATCCCGGATATATAGTATCACTAAAAGGAGACACAATAAAAATACCGGGGCCAGTGAAAGTCACAGCGCCAACCGTGACAAGCCCTACATATCTGTATGCGGAGGATCCAACTACGGGCCAAATGAAAAAAGTTTTGACTTCATCAGTGGGGGGCGCTGGCACAGCTCCTAACCTTGACACGTCGCGTACCACAACGACCGTAACGGTCAAGGCTCCGGTTGGCTATACCGATGCATTAATCAAAGGTGCTGATTCGCTCAAGGCAGGTGTGATGTCCGCAAGCGACTGGGTATTATTGAAATACATGCCGAAGTTTTTCAATGTAAGACGGTATGGCGCAGTTGGTGACAGCACAACGAATGATACGCAGGCTTTTCGTGATTGTATGGCTGCTTTAATAGCTGCTCGGGGAGGCGTGTTTTATATACCTCTTCCCTCTTATGGTTACAGGGTAGACAGCATCCGTATTCCAGCATTGAATGTAACTACTACGGTAAGTATTGAAATAATGGGGGAACAGGTTCCAAATTTCTTTTTTGGCACCGTTGGTACAGCAGTTATGCCACATAAAGGCCCTGTAATCTTTTGCAATAGCACAACGGCGGGGGCGATAATTTTAGCAGATGCCAACACCGGTCCGGACTTCAGTACAGTAAGTGTGACAATAAGAAATTTAGATCTTCGCACATACAATAATTCACAAATCGGCGGCATAGATGTTTACAATGCCGCTTTTGTTCCATTAATTGAAAACGTGTTTGTAAACACTAACCGTTACAATGTCGATGCTTCAAATCCAACAAATGCGTCGATAGGCATTCGAACCCCAGCCATAAATAATGGGGCAAAGACAATGATAAAGAATGCGGTGATTACAGGATATCAAACCGGCTTAGAAGTAAATGAACATACATACGGCGAGGATCTTGTTATAGCATCTTGTTATTATGCTCTTGATTTTAAAGCCGGCGGACACGCCTCTTATTTTACCAGAATTGGAGGATACAGAAATAAGTACAATTTAAAAGTTTCCGGTCTCAGCTATTTCACAATTGCACAATATAATATTGAACACGCTGACAGTGCTACACAAACCAATGCAAATAATTTATGGCAAGTTACCTGGGCCGACGTTCTTGACCCATCTAACTTGGGAGTTGGCGAAATCACATGGAACGTAGTACATGGCAATGTAGGCAACGATCACATATTTACTAAGGTTGGTGGAACGGGAATACAAACTAAAGAGATCGGAACCGCTGCAGGTGGTGGCGCTGGTTCATTGAGTGCGGTTACTGCAATAGGCGCCACTACAACTGACGCCATCAGCATAACAGGGTCAAGCACCACGGGTCCAAAGTTCCAGGTGGGAGGGGTGTATTTTCAACCCTATTCATCAACGAATTTCATACTTGGTCTGAATATGGACTATAATGCAGGTTACCGGTATAAAACGAATGCAGCGGGGTCCTCATGGAACGTTTTCGGGGGCGGTCAGGTTTTTAATTCAATCAAGTATGGTGTCGCTGGCGTAAATGTTGGCACCGGCGCTGTAGTATCAGGGTTGGTTTTAGACACCACGCACAGTCAGATATTTGTTGACCCAATATCATCAATTGCAAGCATTGACGCGGGAAACAATTTCATTAAATTTTCAAATGTTGCCATTCCGGCCGGAACAATTACAGACAGCGTGCTGGTTGTGACAAAGGTGAGCGGAACTGACGTGCTTAAAAAAGTCCCGCAATCATCTATTAGCGGCGGCACGCCAACGCTCAGCTCCGTGACCGGTGCCGGAGCTTCTACAGCCACTCCAATGAGCGTGTCATTTAGTAACGCAACAATTGCAACGGCTCACAGTTTTAGAAATATTCATGCTGGCGCTGGTGCTGGTGTTGACATCGCCCTGTGGAATGACGCTGGCACTGGCGCAACCACAGGCCTTCATTTTTATAAGCTATCATCTACATTCAGTGGTTTCCCTGGCTTGGCGCAAATTTTTGATTATGATAACGTTGCTTTCAGGATGGGTACCAATGGAAATCAATTCTTATTAGCGCAGGCAAACGGGGATATGATTTTCGGTAAGTCCGGCAGCGTTTACAATTATTTGGGATTAACGGGAACGGGCAACCGTATTGGGGTGTTCAATTCAGCAGGTGACCTTACACGGTCTGCGTATGACCCTGCGTTATTTGCCACACTTGCATCACCTGCATTAACCGGCAGCCCAACATCGCCAACAAAATCACAGGATGATAACAGTACAAATATTGCAACCACAGCCTATTCTGATTTAACAGCAAGCAAACAGGTATTACATATTACGAGCGGTATAACAGCACCATTAGCGAGAAGGGCTTTCACAACAGTTTTTATCGATCCTTCATCATCTGTTGGCGCATCAGTTATTGGTTGCGACTTTCCGGGTAGCCCTCTGGATGGAGACGTTATGAACGTTATTGTAGGTGGTCAAATAGCCATCGGCGGGGCGGTAGCTACAAATTTTCAATTAACCAGTTCAGCATCCATTACCTATGGGACAGTGCCTTCAACTATCGTAGGTGGCGATGCTTTCAAGTTTATTTATGATTCTACATTAGGCAAATGGAAAAGAGTAATACTTTGAGAATAATCATTTTAATACTGCTATTTATACCATGCTTTGCCATTGCTGCAGACCATGGCACCAATTTCGGCCGCCCGGTATATTCTACCAGGCAAGTGAAAGAGCACGGCAAAGGCCCGTACATGGATAAATACGGGTATGTGACCGTATACAACGGATCTCGCACAACCTACGGCACGCATTCAGGCAATTTGAGCTTATCACAATCTGGAACAGGGTACACTTTAACAACATACGATACTTTGACTGTCACCGGCACTTTTGGTGATATGGAAATACAAAATATCAGCGGTGTCGGTAACTGCATTGATGGAATCGGCGCAACGATCACCAATGCCTCATTTCAGCAGCCTGAATGGTTAGGCCTGGCAAATTTGACTGTTATGGGTTTTGCATATTCCAATTACAATGGCAAAATCACATGGAAAAAAACCATTCACAATTTTAAGCTGCTCAACGTAAGTTTTATAAACACAGGCACATATAGAAGCGAACCGGCCATATCCGTTGACGGCCCGTTCATCACTGATATGGTATTCACCGGTTCTTTAAGTCAAACATTTTACAATGATTCCATTGTTGGCTGCACGTTCCGCGGTTTCCAGGATATTGACGTGGTTCGTATTGGCAGCAATTGGGGAGGCGGCACTGAACAAAACAGATCCATTGCATTGAACTGGTTTATACATGGCAACACAGTTGATAAAATTACCAATACAACCAGCGGCTTTAATGTAATTAGCGGTACAGGTGCAAACATGGAATTTTGCCACAATCACATTGACAGCATTGCAGTAAATGCCGGCGCCGGCCCGCGCAACCATACTGCCGTTGTTTTATGGTATGGTACGATCAACTATCATGACAACGATGATCAAAATGAATACGCGCAGGCATTAAGAAACTATACATTGCGTTGGACCGGTCTACCCGGTTACGATACATTATATACAAAAATTTGGCGCAACCGGTCAAAGAAAAAAGCATCATACAGCGCATTTGAAGGAAGTCACACAGGCGCCGGCAATAGAAACAGCGGCAACGGTTTTTATCCTGCGCGTATAGAGGTATGGAATAACACCGTAGACAGCACGGTGGCGAATACCTACCATGCAGGCGGCGGTCCTGATGATAAGTATCACGGCGTATTGATTGACCTGGTGAATTTTGATACAGCCATTATCAAAAATAATGTGTGCTTTAAAATGGAAATGGATTATCCCATTGACAGCGTGGCACAGAAAGGTTATTTTAATTCAGAAATCGGATCGGCAGCAACGCATAAAACCATTTCAAACAATTTCAGTTCCCGCTGGGTAAAAAATAATGCACAGGACAGTACTGACTATATGCCAACCGTTGCCGGCCCGCTCAGGCATGCTGCAGCGGCATTGCCCTGGTTTGTACGCGCAACCGATAAGAATGGTAATACGGGTGATGACATTGGCTGGATCAATTACTATTCAGCAGGCAGCCCGCCATCATGCGCAACGAACACCAGCCCGGCGAACGGCGCAACAATAGGCACGCAGACAACGGCTACTATCTCATGGGGCACAGTAGCCACGGCCATTAGCTATGATGTGTATGTAAACGGAGCTTTGTGGGGTAATACAGTCAGCACGACCTGGGGGCTTACTGGCCTCACAGCGTCATCAACACTCAGCTGGTATGTAGTTCCAAAGAATGCCAGCGGGGACGCCACTGGATGCAGCAGTACAGCCACAACATTCACCACGGCAGGTAACCCACCATCTTGCACAACAAATACAGCAACAACTGCAATTTCTCAAACTGGCGCAACTATCCACTGGAACACAGCAGCAGGCGCTACAGGATATCATGTGTACTTCTGGTTGAACGGGGGCAGTGCACCAGGCAGCCCAACATTTGATACAAGCAGTACCTCGTTATTAATAACAGGTTTGACCGCCGGCTTTACATACAGGTTTTATATTACTCCATACAATACTTACGGCGATGCAACAGGATGCAGCACTGTGTACACAACATTTGCAACATTGCCAGTTCCACCAACCTTTATTGATTACTTCATTTATAGACAATAAAAATGATGAAAGCAATGGATTATCATATTCTGAATATCGTGTGCAAGTGGGTAGGATGCCTCGGGGTACTCCTATGGTTCGGGATTACTAAAAGTGATTTTGCTTTCAGCCTTGGTGTAATTGTATCTGTTATGAGTATTGCAAATTCTGCTGTCTCTATGCGGAAAAACATACGGGATGACAAGAGGATAAAGGTCAAAAATCTAAAACCTAAAAAATAAATTATGAAAGAACAAATCGCAATACACGTAAGCACTGGCAAAATTGCAATGTGCATTTTAATGTTTGTGCTCGGGCAAGCTTTGCACCTGTTTTGGATAAAAATCCCAGCATTAAGAGAGCGGGCAAAGCTTGCCAATAAATCGTTTTCTATGAAAGAATATTTCTGCTATGACTGGAACGTCATTGCAGGGATGCAGATAGTCGGCATCGTATGCATCATCGGCCTGGGCTCAGCTTTGAAATTACGGCCTGCACTCACTGAATATGTTGAGTGGGTGTTTTTCTTTATAGCGTTTTCAGGGTCAGCTGCTGTCCTTGCTAAGCTGTCAAAATTTGACGGAGTAGTCAAAACCGCCATGGGTATTAATAGTGAAATAGCTGCATCGGTTCCAAAAGATGGGGCGGTAGGCTAATTAAACATTACTGAAAAACAATTTATTATGCAAACCAATGTAAAAAATCTGCCGTTCATAATATCAATAGTTGCAATACTATTTTCTTCCTGCATGACTGCTGAAAAAGCAAAAGGGTATCTGGCGAATCACCGTGAAGCCGCCGCTGAATTCTGTGATGCTCAGTTCCCTGCTGAAAAAACTACAAAAATTAAGGTCAAAGAAGATACTGCAAAAAGCAATCAGGCAAAGAGAGAATTGAACACCTATAAAGATTCCATTCTGAATAAGGCGGTGCAAAGGAATGATTCGATACAAATGATGAGAGATAGAATTTATCATTTACAACAGAGTGGGGCCTATAGTCAGGCCACTGCCGATGTATTACAAGCGCAATTAAATGGAATAAAACCAGTTGACACGTCGTCATTGCGCAGAAGTATTGAGGCGAAAATATATTCTTCCATCAAACCCTGTAAAGATTCCATCATTACAACTGATACAGGAATTAGCACCGCAAAGTACATGGCGACTTATTTGAAATCTGAACGTGTACAAGGTGAAAAGGACGAAGCGATAGGCAGCAGAGATAAATGGCGTAAGTGGTGTATTATAACCTGGTCACTGATTGGTATCTACATCGCCATCCGGTTCTTTGCCTGCAAACTCGGGTTGATTGGGAAGTTTATTAAATAGTTTCTTAACCATCATTAAAATAAATTTTATGCCAAACATCATTCCAAAAAGAAACACCTGGTTTACAATTCTCGGATGCTTAACAGCCATTGTATTTGCTCTCCTTTTCTGGCACAAGGCATTGGACGTTAAAAGCCGGGAAATGCTTTTTCTCATTCCTGCCATCATCTTGCTGGCAGCTTTTCTTTATTCCTGTTACCGGTGGCTGATTACGCTAAAAGAAGATGTGTATGAGTATTTCAGCGGCCGTATGTGGCTTGTTATAATTACAACTGTCATTCTTTTTGCCTGGCTGGCAGGTTGGGGGAGTCAATTTGTAGCTGATAAAGAAGATCACATTGAATACATTAAAAAATAATGCAGACTAAAATTATAATACTGGCCGGGTTCGTCCTGATCCTAGCCAATGTCACCAATGCTTTTATCGACGCCTATAAAATAACGGTATTGAAAAAAGCCATCAGGCATGCTATTAATCTGACAGCCTACCTGGTGGTGACCGGGCTATGTGTGTGGCTGTTCAACTTTCCATTATGGCATGCTGTGCTGTATGTTGTCTCAGCATTCTTTTGCAGGCAGATCACCTTTGATATACCGCTGAACCTGCGCCGGGACTTGAAATGGGACTACGTCAGCATGGCCATGCCTCCACAGGCGATCATGGATCGCATTGAGGTCAAAATATTCGGGTATAACGGGAAGGCGCCAACCGTTATTTACGGGGTTATCTGGATTATATCTTTAACTGCCCAATTTATTTTATGAGAGACATAACCAGCGTTTCACGGATACAGCTTTTACACCCTGCAGTCCGCGTACGCTTTCAGAAGTTCATTGAAACATGTGAGGACACGCTGGATATAACACTGCGCATTGTACAAGGGCTGCGCACATTTGACGAACAGGCTGCCATCTATGCGCAAGGAAGGACAACGCCTGGCAAAATTGTCAGCAATGCAAAAGCTGGCAGCAGTTATCACAATTACGGGCTGGCCATTGATATTGCTCAGCTTGATAGAGGTCAGGTTAACTGGAAATTTGACTATGGAAAGCTGCAGAAGATCGCGCGTGACATGGATATAGTTTGGGGAGCTGACTGGGACAATGACGGAAAAACAAAGGCGCAGGGCGATAAAGACGAACATCTGGTGGATATGCCGCATTTCCAGATCAGTTTCGGGTATACCTGGCAGACGTTGCTGACCATTTATAATGCTCATGGCTTTCTGCCTGGCACAAAATACTTACGGCTACCGAATGCCGTGTAAAGTCGCTGATAAGCAGCATCAGCATTTTTTGATGGCATGTTTTTTTCATGAAACCCCTGTTTCCACAGGGGTTTTTCTTATAAAATCAACCCTCTACATCTCAATTTATCAAAACGCAATTCCTGTCCTTTTCCTGCACCTCTTTTAGTTCCACATTTACATAGTGAAGTACAGCCACACAATATCTGCCATTTTACGCGGCGCATGGATGATAGAAAGAAGTTGGGCAGAAGCGCATCTTCCACTAGTTCTTTCCATATTAAAAGGTTCTCCCATTAGCGCTGTTGAACGAACCGGCAATGAGGGAGTTGAACGGCCTTTTGTGGTCGATCCATCTTCAATGCAGCGATATGAAATGTATGCGTATACAAGAGATGGGTACAAACCAAATCCAAATATCCCGGAAAACAGTGTTGGCATCATTCCTATCAGCGGCCCAATTACAAAGTATAATGGCGATTGTGGTGAACCTGGTGCAATTCAACAGGCAAACTACCTGATGGATATGAATAAGCGTAGCAACATTGGAAGTGTTCTGATGCTTATGGATACACCCGGGGGCGAAGCAAGAGCAGCAAATATCCTTACTGGGACAATGAACAGTATGAATAAGCCGGTATTAAGTCTCGTTGATGGAATGAGTGCGAGTTTAGGAATGTGGATTACAGCCGGCAGTAAGGAAACTTATCTGAGTAGCAGTTTAGATCAAGTTGGTAGTGTAGGTAGCTATGTAATGCTGGCAGATTTTACAGGCATGTTGGAGAAGGAAGGCATTAAGCTCCATGAAATATATGCCCCGCAAAGTGAGGATAAGAATAGAGACTATAAGGATGCAATGAAGGGGGATTATTCTGCAATCAAAAAGGATTTGGGTTTGCATGTAGATGCATTCATCAATTATATAAAAACACAGCGGCCGCAAAGTGCAGCGACACAAAGTGAATGGGGAACAGGTAAGATGTTCTATGCAGCCGAAGCAAAACAGTTAGGATTAGCGGATGGGGTGAGAAGTTTTGAACAAGTCGTGAGCAAAGCCGCCTGGTTGGGAAAACGAAATAAGTAATTTATTTTTTATGGAATATACAAATGTAAAAAGCTTGGTGCCGGCAAATGAGCACTTTGATTCATCCGCAGTTGGTGAAGGGGTTTGGTTGAGCGTTGCTCACTTGAATGCAATCGAAAGCCGCCTTGGCTTAATTGCTACCGACTTCACCCGATTAACAGGTGAACTAAACACCGTAAAAGGTAATGCGCAGGCAGTACAGACCCAACTGACCGACGCAACAAACAGTCTGACTACTGCCAATGCAACTATTCAGACACAGAGTACACGTATCCTCGAATTGGAAAAAAAGCCAGCCCAGGAGATTACAAACACCGTGAAAGAAGGCAAAGACGAAATACCTGGTGAACAGGTCGACAAAAAAGCTTCTTACATGACAAGCGCTGACGCGGATGTCAAAAAGATGCGGGCAGAATTGGGCTACAAATAATTTTCAAAGACATTTTTTCAGACACAATTTTTCAAACAAATATTCAATTAAATATTAATCCAATGGCAACATCACCGGATATCACAGCACTGGCAGCATACGCCGGATTGTATGAAAAACAACTATTCAGCACACTGGTCAATGAGCTAGATGCCGTTACAGATTTGACCCTTATTCAGGATGTCAAGAATAAGCTCAATATGACCAAGCTCCGTGCCGGCAATGGCGCACGGCCCTACTCCGTTGGGACTACAGCTCGTGCCGGTGACTTGGCATACACTGGCCGTGTGTTAGAAGTAACCCAGGGTAAAAGGGATTTGGAAGTTGAGCCCTTAAAATACCGCAGCACCTGGATGAGCGAAGTAATGCGTCCTGGTGTAAATCCTGACGACATGCCTTTTGCAGCTTATGTATGGGCACAGGTAATGAAGGAACTCGCTGCAGAGATCAATGACAAGACAGTATATTTCGGGTTTGATAAAGCCACTGCTGCCGCATACGCCGGCGGCACTGCCTACGCAGTTGGCGATTACATGATTTATACTGCGGCCGATGGGTTCGATGATTACTGGAAATGTATATCTGCTACGACAGCCGGCCAGACACCGGTTACCCACCCAGCAAAATGGCTGCAGGTTAATGCCGAAGCAATTTCAGTAGGATTTGGTGTACGCCTAGCTGCTGCAATCACTGCCGGATTACCGATAGCACCGGTGGCCACAGGAGCGTTGACAAACACAACAGCCTACGATCAGTTTACTTCAGTATGGCGTGCACTTCCGATTGCATACCGCAAAGCTGGCGCAACAATATTTGCCGGATGGAATAGCACAGACCTATTAGCCGATGATTTTGAAACCAGGGTAACTAAGTACACAGAAACGGATCCGGCCACTGGCAAGGTATACCTCAGCAAAACAAACAGAAAATGTCAGATTATTCCGGCCACCTGGATGGGTTCAAGCGGCCGCCTGATTTGCACACCAAAAGAAAACATGCTGATTGGTACTGACCGCATCAGTGACCTGAACAAAATAAATACTTTCCAAAAGCTCCGGACAATGGAGGCAGGTATTGACTTTGTAATTGGCACACAAATACGCGACTTAAGCGCACTTGTGGTAAACAATGTGGCATAAACATATTCGGCAAGCGCTTTACGGCGCTTGCTTATTTTTTTAAAACTGAAATAATTTTTTGTATGAAAAACACTTTTGAAAGAAATGGTATTATGTACGCGGTGTTGATTGCATCGGTTACACTGCCATCAAAGGGACAAAACAGAACGCTCACTGCCGGCGAAATCTGCGTAGATGACGCCGCCCAGGAGTGGCTGGTTGACAAGGGCAATGGAGAAAACATCGTGGCCGAAATCGACGAAGCTGATGAAGAGCCAAAGAAAAAAGCGCCTAAAAAAGTGCCTGAAACAAAGCCGGCAAAAAAGGATGCTAAATCTGTTGCAAAATTGGAGAGTAAAAAAGATGCGGCCGATAAAGAATCAAAGGCCACCCAGGAGTAATTCCTGTATTTAAATCCAATATCTTTTGTTCACACATTTTTCAACTTATAATTTTTTATAAAATGGCGAATTACTCAAACATAAGCGGAAGCACCCAGACAGGTAAGGCGGGTGGTTACAAACCTACTCTTTACTTCGCTGAGGTAGAAGACGTTCTTACATGGGAACGGCCAACCGCTGCTGGCGCAGTAATTGGAGATACCGTTCTAATTGAAGATTCCCACGTACTGGTTGCCGGAAAATCAGTTCACAGCTGGGACATGAAAAAGTTTAGCGGCACTGTTACTGGTGCTCCTGTGGGTGATCCTGGCAGTGAGGAAATTCTTTGGAGCGCAGTTGTGGTAATATTGGGTGATAACGCTGGCACACAGGAACAAGTTATACGAATGCTCAATGACAATAAGGTGTGTTGGCTCAAGGATGCAGATTGTATAAATAACAATGGTTACATACAATTGGGAGACGATTGTAATCCAATTAATGTAACCCCTGCATTCGACGGCCAAAATAATGGCCCGCAAGGTGGCCAAAAAGGCTACACGTTGACCATCACAACGAAAAAGAAATACTTCTATTTAGCCGCATTGCCTATACCAGCTCCATAGTAAATAATTTCTGATCAGTAGTAAAGTCTCGCCCCACTGGGACGAGACTTTTTTAATTAAGCAAGATGCCTTTAGATCTCGAATTATACAATGAAAATATACGTGCCTGGGGTGTTCGTTTTCGGGGACTTGCCAAAAGTAAAGGCACTGGGATGGGCATAACACATAGAAGTAACAGCCCATCGCCGTCAGCGTCATTGCCGCTACTAAAAGACAAATACCGGCTATCCCATGGCTCTATCAATAAAATTAGCTTCGTTTTCCGGCGGACCCTATTTTATACAATTACTGGTTCTGGTAAAGGGATTGGCGGAAACAAGGGCAGCAGGTGGTTAAATGCGAAAGGAGAAACAAAGAAAACAGCAAGGGCAAGCCTTGGTAAAATTGGTAAAGGCAGCCGCAAACAAAAAAATTTCGTCATCGAGACGCTGGATGGAGTAAATGGAATAGAAGAGCTGGCAGACATTGCTGCAGAAAGTTTAGGCGATGCTATTGTTTCAAAAATCCTTACAAGTTAAATTATGAGTACACAATCTGTCAACCGGGGAGTAAACGTCTTTATAGAAACCGGCGAAGCGCAGAAAGCATATGACCGGCTCATTGCTAAACAAAAAAACTTTACAGACCAGTTAAAAACCGCAACTGACCCAGCAACAATTAAACGGCTGAATACAGAGTTGTCAAAATTGGAAGAGCCTATTACCCGTGCTTCCAAAAAACTCAGTGGAGAACTTAAACCATCACTGACGGACTTGAGCAATACCGTGAAAAAGCTCTCAACTGAGTTGCGCACGATGAGTGCCAATGACCCCGGCTTTGAGAAAAAACTACTCCAATTACGGCAAGCTAATACAGCGTACACACAACAGCTTAATACCATTAAAGGGTTAAACAGTCAACACAGCGGGCTGTTGGGAAAATTTGGCGCTTTTGCAAAGGAGCTGGCAGGCCCTATAATTGCCCTTTTTGCACTTGAAAAAGCAGTGGAATTAGTAACCAGTAGCATAGAGGCTGCAATTGAACAGGAACAAAATATTGCGAGATTCAAAGCCACTTTGGACAACGTTGGCCGAAGTGATGTCTTTGAACGCCTGACCAGATCTGCAGAAGGGTTTAGTAGAAAGTTCAAGACGATTCAGGACGATGATATACTACCAATATTTACAAAGCTGATTGATTATGGTAAGTTGACAGAAAAGCAGATACTTCAACTCACACCTATCATTATCAATTTTGCCGCCAAACAAAGAATCAGCCTCGAAGAGGCCACCGACGTTATTACAAAGGGCCTGGAAGGAAGTGGTAAAGCACTAAAAACTTATGGTATCAATATCGCTGACGCTAAAACAGAGAGTGAACGTTTTTCGATTATTACTGAACAGCTTGGTAGAAAAGTTGAGGGAGCGGCTGAGGCCTTCGGTGAAACTACTCAAGGTAAAATTGCCGCGTCTAAAAAGGAGCTCACCGAATTAAAAGAGGAAATAGGCAATGGCCTTATTCCTATACTCAATACTCTACTGGGCACAATTACATTCATCATTACCGCATTTAAGGAGGCTTTTCATTTCCAAGACTTACTTGAAAGCAACCGAAATGAATTAGTTGCCGGCCAGGTTGAAAAACTAAAAGGCAGAATTGAGGGCATGAATAATGAAGCATTAAACAATGAAGCCGATGCAAGGCAGAAAGAATTGGATAAGACCAACACAGCACTTGACCGGGCAAATAAGATTTTAATAGAACGCGAAAAAGAACAGGGGTTAATTGATGCAGGTTTAAATACTAAAAAAATACAGAAACAACAATTCTCCATTCAGGATATTAAAGACGGCATTGATGAACTGAAAAGCACAGCGGCGTTTAACAAAGCCTATTTGGATGCAATAAAAGTTGAGCAGGATAGCAGGAACAAAAAGACGCTTGGTGTAAATGCCGGCACCAGTACCAAAAAAACAACTGTTAAAAACTTTGATTTGGATAGTGAGGAGCAGAAACTATTAGACCGGATTGCAAAAGCGCTAACTGAAAACAGTGACGTCTTTACCAAAAAAATAACTGAAATAAATATCCAGCTGGATGATCTCTTGCATGGCGCCAAAAGAAAACTGGATGAATATTTAAAAAATGAGAATACCACTTTGGCTCAGCGCAATGCAGCACAAAAGGAATTTGACCAACTTTATCTGGATGCTAATAATCAACGTCTGGCAGAAATACAGCAGCAACTAATAGAGGCGGACAAACAAAGTGATCTAGCTTTTAAAAACAGTAATAAAAGACGGTTGGACGAGGAAAGGCGAATAACCAAAGAGAGGTTAGATGCATTTATATTAGTTCAGGAAAAGGTAGCTGAAGAGGTTGCCCGTACGGCAAAAAGGGAGCTTAATGAAACCGCAGCATTTGATGAACTGCAAGTCTTAAAGAAAAGAGGCAAAGCGAAGCTTGAGGCGCAAATAAAGCAATTAAAAGACCAGGAAGAGCTAGAGCTTGCGGCGGAGGATGCAATTGGCTCAAAGCGCCTGCTTATTATCGCTGAATACGAAAAGAAGATTTTAGAACTAAAAAGGAATCACACTGCAGAAACTATTCAGCAGGTTGCAGATTTCATATCAGGTGCTACATCTCAACTTGAATCCTATTATAACCTTATCAATGCCAAAGCCCAGGCGGAGATTGATTCCGACCGTTCGGTAAATGAGTCAAAAAAACAGCAGTTTCAAAGTCAATTGGATGGTAAGGTTATTACCCAGCGGGAATACCAGCGGAAGGTTACGCAGATGGATAAGGAGCTGGCTGAAAAAGAACGTGCACTTAGAATCAAACAATTTCAGCAGCAAAAGTTAACCAGTATTGCTAAGGCCACTGCCAATGTAGCTGAGGCGGTAACTGCGATGTTGAAAGCCGGGCCTATAGCGGGGCAGATTTTAGCGGGCATAGCGGCCGCAATTGGTATTGCACAGATAGCCATCATCGCAAAACAAAAACCGCCGTCATATGGCAAAGGTGGATTTATAGCGAATGGTGCCAGCCATGCCCAGGGAGGCATAAAATTAGTAGATAGTACCACTGGTAGAATTCGCGGAGAAATTGAAGGTGGTGAGCCCATCCTTAGCAGGGACACTTACCGAAATAATAAACCCCTTGTTGATGCTTTGGTTTATAACAGTATGCGTAGAGGAGGTGCCCCATTAAACGCTTCCTGGAAAACTGCCCCGATATCATACATGAATTTTCCTGCCATTCAGCAAAGCATGGATCGGAAATTTGCCAGTGGTGGATTTGCACCAGGTGCCGGCGGCAGCCAGGCAAGCCAGACAGATGCCACCCAAGTAGCTATTTTAACAACACTGGCAGCGCTCAATCAACAACTAAAGAATGGCATAAAAGCGGGCGTAAGCCTTACTGAGTTAAATATTCAGCAGGGACGGTTAGACAATCTTATTTCTGACGCAACAGCAACATAATATGACACCAGCTGCAATAGAGAAAGCTTTCAATGAGCTAATAAATAAACGCGGTATTCATAAGACTGCAGGACGCAGCTTGAACAGCATTTTGCAATTGCGTTACCGACATAGGCATTACGGTAATGTTAGTGTGAACACAAAAATTTTCTTTTTGCAAAAAGCCAAGTGGCCAATGGAACAATATATGTACACGCATAAAGATCTGGCCGACCTTCTTAATTTTTACACACGCTGCAGCAAGGCTGCCCGTGCGCTCGGAATAGAATATTGTATTGAAAAATGGAAGGCGAAAATGTAAATTCCCTGTCCTTTACCTGCACAATAAAACCTCAGATATTTATAATATGGAGGCCACTATTTCCAGGTATGCGGTGCTAAAAGAAATTGATACAGGCAAAGCATTTAGCCTTGTTTTTATCACTGCTGACAGAAAGAGGGGTACAGGAGGCCGGCGGGTAGAAGTTACAAACTGGGTAAAAATTGTCAATCCGGATATGGAGATGAAAATTCCCGGCCGGACACTCACAATGCAAGAAAAATCAAACCTCCGAACTGAAATCAGGCATCCTGAAGGCATCATGTTTAACATCTATAATCCTTTGAACCCCCGGCAGCATATTACTGCAGTGCATTATTCTCTGATGACATTTTTTAACGGTAAAAGAATTATTGACTAATGAGTGTACGGATAATTAATGGTATCGGATTTGGCAAAAATGCTGTTATCGTGGACAAGTCTGTATCAGCGCCTAAGGGTACTCCAACTGCCGAAACCAACAGCCCCATTCAGCAGACTACTACTAAAGATTATACCGTGCAGCCTTACATGCCGTGGGGAATAGATAATAAAATGCCTCTTACAATGTTGCAAAGCTTGGAGGGATGTGGTATTCTTAACAGCATTGTAAAAGGTCAGGCGCGTATGGCAACCGGCGGCGGCGTACAGTGGGCTTATACACGAAAAGATAAAAAGGGGCAGACTATTGTCGAAGACATTCCCGTCATATCTGAGCTGGATGAGTTTATGGAAGACAATAATCACTTCTGGCAGGAATGGGCATGGATGGAAGATCTGAAAGGCTATAGCCATGGTGCTACCAGATTTGTATTGAACAATGAGCAGTCCCCGAAAATTGCAAGTTTTAAAAGAGATGATATTACCGAACTGCGCTATGGCAAAATGGATAAGGCGGGCGTCATTGACAAGATATTTCTGTGTGCTGAATGGGACAAAGTATATAGTTCTAAAGACGAGCGGATTATAGAGGTTCCATTAATTAACGCCGATCAACCAATTAAAAGCCTGCAAGACTTTGCAAAAGCAGGTAAAAAACAACTGGCATTTACTTTCAAAGGGCCTACCTGGAATAAAAAATATTATCCCATTGGCGCATGGCAGACAGTGCAGGACTGGATAAATATCGAGCGGAAAATTCCGAAAATGAAAGACGCGATGTTTGATCACAACTTTCGGCCGCGTTACCAGGTGACTATTTTTGAAAGGTTTTGGGAAAATCGCTTTAATGGCGATGGGAATGAAACAAACTGGGGAGATTATACCGACAAACAAAAGGAAGATAAAAGGCAGGCCGTTTACGACGATATCGACGATCATCTGGCCGGCGTTGACAACCACGGGAAGGCCATTTATGTGAGCGGATGGGTTGATGAAGCTACTGGGAAGACATATAGTGAAATTGAGATAAAGCCAATAGATGATCTTATCAAAGAGGGCGATATGCTGCCGGAAAGTGCCACTGCAATAAGTGTAATTGCATTTGCCATGATGTACAATCCAGCGATTATCGGAGCGTCTTTGCCAAGCGGCCCATACACCAATAGCCAGGGAGGCAGCAATGTAAGGGAAAGCGTCACTGTACAGATTTTAATTCATGAGCCGGAGCGGCAGTTAGTACTGCGTAATTACAATATCATTAAGCGATTCAACGAATGGGATAAATCTTATGTAAAGCCGGGATTGAAACTTGAACCGATAATGCCTACTACCATTTTGACAACGCTGGATACCGGCGGGGGTACAAAGCCCGCCATCCCTGGCGGTGCACCTGCAAAAGAAGGCAATAATCCCGGATCACCTATTAATCAACAGTAATGGCCCTTATAACTACCATCCAGGAATTACGCAAGCAACTGCCCAGATTATTGAGCAACCTGAGCGACACGGCATTAATGCCAAATATTAACAAGGCACAGCGCAAATACTTAATACCAATCCTGGGCAAAGCGTTGCTTGATGATTTGCAATCAAAATACACTGTAAAAGCTGTTACGCCGCTCATTGCTCCGTATATCGAATTATTGGATTATGTACAATTGCCATTGAGTGCGTATGCGATGTTGGATGACCTGGCATTCATACAAAGTATGATTACCGACGGCGGCATCAGAACGGCCAGCACTGACAAGCTACAAGCTGCGCATAAATGGGAATACCTTGCAATTGAAAACGCTTTACAGGACTGCGCCATTGATGGTATTGAACAACTTCTGCAATTCCTATACGACAAAAAAAATGTCTTGCCTTTGTGGACCGCAAGTGAGGAATATAAATCCTTAAATGACCTCACAATAAAGACAGGCATGGATTTCAGCAAGCAATACCCTTTGTATGCGCCGTTGTATACATTCTATTCCCTCATTCCAATAATGAAAGATGTCGATGAAAATTATCTGGCCGATACCTTTGGCCGGTCTCTTCTAAAATGGATAAAAAATCAGGCAGCATTGGAAACAACTGTTCCTGCAACCGGAACAGTTGATGTGCTAAAACTGATAAAAAAATCTGTTGCCTTTCTCACTATTAAGCATGCGTGCGAGCACTATACGGTCAGATTTGACCATAATGGGTTTACAATATTAAGAGGTAGTAACCCGGACGACAACAGTAATACCGGACAGTCAGCAGCGAGTGCGGCAGACTTGGCGCAAAAAAAACAAGTGTGTGACAGGGAAGGCCAAAACTACCTGGCAAAATCAGTAGCCTTGCTACTGGGCGTATACCATGGTATTAACACGGCCGCATACAGCTCAGATGTAGATTTTATCGCCGCATTTGCAGAATCTCCATTGAAGCCAATCCCAGATGCTAAGCCATATACCAACGGCAACGAAAAAAGAAAAATATTCCGATTTTAATGGTTACAATTCATTTAAATAATCGCTACTATGAATTACCTGCTGCATGGAATGAGCTGACTAAAAAACAGCTCATTACTTGCATAAAAATCATAGAAAATGATTGGGACGATGACAGAAAAAGAATATCGTTAATGAAATGTTTAACCCGCATAAGCCGCTTTCGTTATATGATCTGTCCAATGGCTGAATTGGAAGAGTTTTTTTATCTGCTCAATTTTCTTTTTGATACAAACACGCTTACTAAAAACCTATTGCCAGCCTACCAAAAATTTTATGGGCCTGCTGATTTTCTTGAGAATATCATTGCAAGTGAATACATCTTCACCGAAAACCACTACCTGTTATACAAAGAACACAACTCCACTGATGATTTGGATTCTTTAATTGGCATTCTTTACAGGAAAGGGAAAAGCAGTTGGCGGTATGACCATCTTTTAAACCCGGCGGGTGATCGCCGGTTGCCTTTTAATGATAATCTCATTCCCTACTATGCTTTGCGGGTGAAAAACTGGCCCGCCGAAATCAAAAGAATCATTCTGCACTTTTACGAAGGCTGCAGGCAGGAACTGGTTTCTACCTATAGTGATTGCTTTGGAGGAAATGGCGAACCTGCAAAACGTGGCATGCTTAGCCTTGCAGTGATGATGGCTGAAACTGGCACATTCGGGGACTTCGAGAAAGTTGAGAAATTACTATTGCATACTTTTTTTATTGGTCTGAGTGAAAATATTGACCAGGCAAGACGTTTAACACCGAAATCCGCATGAGTGAATTATATATAAAACCTCTTCAGGACTATTTCAGGCAGCTTTGCATTGAACATGTTACTCTATTGCATGATGATAATGACAACGTTGTTTTTATTCGCATGCAAACCATACAGGATATAGCCTCCCTGCGAAACAATGCATCTAAATATTTTATTCTGTTGGACAATTTCACAGGCAAGGTAAAAGGGTCTTTTGAACAAAATATGCTTCGCCAGGAAATAACCCTATTGTTCTTAAAGGCTGCTGAAAACTCTAATGGCAACCCTTATGGCGTTATTGAAACGGCGCAGCAAAAGGCTATGGAAATCATGTTTGATTTTTATGAAAGAATGAAGTACGATTATGAAACTGATGATTGTGGCCCCTTGCAATACCTGGATGCTACACAAATGATTTTTGAACCGATTGACGGTCCGGTGGATGAAAATCATTACGGTTGGCTGATGACCATACCAATGGATGTTAACCTGCCGGCATATGACGCCAATAAATGGAATGTCGCATGATACTAATAAAGGCACGGCCATATAATATAAATTGGAGCGGTAATGGAATCTGGTACCAGCTATACAGCGCTGCCGCCTTAGCTGATACCGGTATTTCATTTGAGCTACGCATAATGTTCAAACGCTCAGATTCAGTGGTTTTCAATCCATCAGCTGCTATCCCTTTGATTCCTTATAAGGGGATTGCTTCATACAACCTGCAGGATCATTTAAATGCAGAACTTGAATTCGGTATTCCCCAATTATTAAACGACGCACAAGTAACACCAGTCGCAACCCAGAGTGGCCAGTTTTATATTGAAGTGCGGGAAGTAACGAGTTCCACTATTGACCCTGCCTGGGATGGAAGCGAGATAGAGTACCCCAGAAACGTTGTAAAAGGAGGCGTGCCTGAGTTCTTATTTAACAATAACGGCTATTGGCAAACATATTTTCCTGCAACGAAACCATTTCTTACCTGGCAGTTCAACGGCCGGCTTGCAGGCCAGGATGAGCGAATCTACCTTGCATGGTACCAGCATCCGGATATTGAAGTACTTCCGGGCGGAAACTATTTATACAGGCTTCACATCATTTATTCAAATCTCACAACGGCTGAAATTGATTTTCCTTTTATCGTCGTTCGTGGCAACGTACACTACCTGCCTGTAGGCGCAAACATGTTGAATTTGTCTGCGTTGAACCCTCTGTTAAGAATATGGATGTGGAGTGTCGAAGTGCTTGATAATAGCAATCCAGCTGCTCCGGTAAAAATGAGCGAGAAATTCAATTTCGAATTAGACAACCGGCCGGAATATAACGATATCGCCCTCCTTTATCGCGGCAGCACTGGCGGTTTAGATACATTGAGAATTCGGGGTGTAATTGAAAGCAAAACCGGTTATCAGCAGCAACAAACAGGTAGCATAAGAAAGCCTTATTTTGAAGATGGAAATAAAATTTCAGCATCCTTATATCAACTGCCATCGCAAGAATCAATGCTGTATACCGGTGATGTGGGGCACTTAAACAAAGAAGAGCAGGATAGGTTAAGAGATTTGTATTTACATAGGGAGATTTATCAGGTAAAAAACAAACGCTGGTGGCCATTAAATTTCAGCATCAAAGATTTTGGTTTAAGAAAGTCAACGGATATGCTGTGGAGCCTGCCGATTGAATTTAGCCTGGCTGCCGATGGCGATTTTTTCTATGCTCCCAAAAACATGGATTTCGGCACCGACTACGCAGACAGAAATGTTTGTGATGCAATCATTGAAAACCTCGCCTTTGAAAAAGTCTTCAATGTTGACAGAACGATCTGCACGGTGACTGTAAATTATGATGTGGCCAGCGAAAGCGGTCAGGTGGTTACAAAGGTCCAATACAAGCTAAGTACTGATGACATTTGGAAAGACCTTGTGTATCCGTATGCCGTCCCATTATCTTTTAATCTTGCCGCTAATCAATTCGTTACAGTCTCTTTCCGTGCGATATGCCCCAACTCAATGGGGGGAATAGTAAAAAGAGATATCGTTGACACAATTCCGCCGGCATTACCTGGTGATCCAATTCCGCCGGTAGACAATAGCAGGATTTCAAATTTTACTGGCCATCTGATTATATATTATCTGCGCATCAATGGAATTATGGTAGGCAGTGGCAGCATACCAGATGGCGGTTATACGACAGGAGCAACCGCAGATACTGCAGGCGCCACATTAATTATCCAAACCCCGGCCAATACATTGGGCTCATTGACCTTATTAGAAAGCAACGGCGTTGGTTATTACGGGCTATCTGCAGGCCCCGATGTGATGCAGTTCAATGCAGTGAATATTGTTAACGGCTTCAATTTAACATTAAGATAAATGACGCTGAGTATACAAATAGAGGGAAGAGGTTTAAAATTACCAGCAAATGCCGCGCTTGATATCGAAGAAACCAACCCCTTTTTGCAGTTAAATGATGCATTGCAGGGCGATTTTAGTTATCCTATTCAAGTTCCGGTAAAAGGAAATGAAAAAGCATTGCAGCACGTGCACCGTTTACAAACCCGTGGCAAGATTAATACCTATGATAAAGTAATAGTTACAGATGGTTCAGAATACGCTTCGGGCATTCTAAAAAACGAACAGGTGAACGCCAACATAAACGGTAGCGTGGCCGATTATGTCAGTCTGTATTTTTTAAAAGGAACCTCGCACTTTTTTAAAGATGTAGAAAATAAAACACTTGCCGATTGCGACTACGGCGGCGCTGAAGAGATTGATGCTACTCTTATTGGTCTGCACGCTTACGCAAATAATATTATAAGAAATGGCAACAGCGCAACTTTTAAATATGCGCTTTTTGATGTTTACAACACTCAAATTGGCGAAACGCCTGACTGGGCCAATACCTATAATTTTTGTTCAATTAATATTCAGACTGATGGCATGCCTCAAATATATGGTTCAAGAAATGATCCGTACTATACTCCGTTCCCCTATTTGAACCTGGTCATAAAAACCTGTTTTGAATCTTTTGGCTGGCAGGTATCCGGTTTTATTTTTGACAGCCCTGAATTCAAAAGAGCCGTTTTATTGCAAACTGAAACTATAATCCCCGGCCGGGATTTTAAAAATGGAAAACTTTTCCTTGACCTGAAGAATTTTGTACCTAAAATAAAAATAAGCTCATTTTTAATCGCTCTTAAAAATCGGATGGGCTGGTGGTATGATTTTGATTACGTAGCAAAGAAATGTACTATTAGGAGGATTAACGATGTATTTGACGGAAGTAACCGGATAGATATCAGCAGGCAGGTTGAACCTTTCTTTACAAATAAAATCTCCGCAAATAAAAAGGTATATGGACTAATCGCCGGCGGCAGTGATGCGCCTGATAAAACACAATGGGACTATAGAGGCGCATTAGCGACATTTTCAACCCTGCCCCCTGCCAATGCCGGTCATGAAAATGAAATTTATTTTATCGCGGGGGAAGATGCATTCTATATTTGTGAGCCACATACTAATTTCGGTAATGATTGGGAATGGCACATTTTAACCCATAACGATTTTAGCTACATTCCTCCGGATAAAACCGATGATATTACTACCAGTTGCCTGGTGCCAATTATGAGAAAATATCCAATGGGAGAATTCAGGCCGGACGACGGATCAGAAAAATTGATGCCTGAAATTTCTATTGCTGATGCAAACGGGTCTACTGACTTGTTTTATATATGCTTTCACTATGGATTACAAGAGTGCAAACCGTTTAATTATGCCCCAAAGTTATTCCAGGGTTTTGGCTCGGAAAGCCCCTATTCTTATAACGGAACAAAATTGGGAGGATTAAGCTTTGACTACACATTTGATGATCCTGTCACTGGTACCGATATCGGGCTGGTACCTACATACTGGGCAAACTTTCTTTCTAAATTAAAGAATGAGGAAACGATTGAATTACTATGCCGATTTACACCGCAGCAGGTCATTAACTTTAAATGGGATGCTACTTACCTCATAAATCATACAGAGTACATTATACAAAAGCGCCGGCGGCAGCTCCCTTACAACGGATTAGTTGCGCTCACTCTTGTCCGCCTATAGTCCTGTCCTTTTCTTACACTCTGGCCGGACACATCTTTACATAGTGGATAGTATCAGAAAATGGCTTAGAAGCCCAATGAACTACGACGCCGGCGTTAAGCTCTATATTCTTTATGGGAATAACGCGACATTAAAACGCGTTCTTACCACTGAAGCCGAAACTCCCTTCAAACAGCAAAAACTTCGTGAGGCATTAACGCAAATACTTAATACGGCGAAGCCAGCCATTACCACCGTTGCACGTGACATTGACAATCTTCAGCCTTCCCAGGTAACTCAGACCAATGTATTAAAATCAGGCTGGCCATCCCAGCCAATAGAAGATACAGTAATTGCTGCCCTTTATAATCGCTGGCGGCCATTATACGGTGAGATGAAAAGCCTGCAACACAGAATAGACGACATCGCCAGGCAAGCCGAAACGGACAGAAACAAGCTTATGGAAGCCGGGCAAATGGCATTCCAGATTCTGGATCTGGAAGATGAAATATTAACTGTTTACTATGATCGGGATTATTACTACCAGAACAACCGGTTGCCTGCAACAAAGGACAAAGAAGAAATGCCTGTAGTGGATCCTGTAAAATGGATGGTGGAGCTTGAAAAACACAAACGCTATGTTCGCAGATATACAAAAAAAATCTCCGACAATCCGAACAATAAAAATGTTCCTAATTGGGCTGATTTGCTAAAGAAAAGCGTTGCAATGGTTGCACATTACAAAAAATTACTTAAAATCGATGAGTAAGATTGACGCCAAAACACGAATCATCAGATACCTTACTAAATCTGATATCACCCTGACCGCAGAGGAAGAGACAATTTTAGCTAGGTGGGAACATATTGACCTACTTCATCGGCAGGCACTTTCTTACACAGATATATTGCTAAAGCACACCTTAAAATTTAACGTCAGCAAATTCACTACTAACAATGATATCACGGCCGCGCAAGAGGTATTTGCTCGCAGTAGAAAATTAAATAAACGTTACCTGGCCCATTTGCACATCGAGCAATTACAGGATGATCTCAAAAGAATAAGGGAAGGGTTTTTCAAAATTGATGCAGAAACCGGGAAATATGAAACGCTAAGCCATAAAGATGTCGCAGCATTGGCCCGCATTCATGAAGCCTATACCTATCAAATTAACAGCCTTCCTGAAGATCAGCAAACCCCAGATGTTCCAAAGCCGGTAATTCAATACAACCTTGTTGGTGTAAATAATCAGCCTTTGTTAATGGATATAAATACTGCCATGGAATTAGCAGACAAATTTATAAATGGTTTGCCATTGGCTGAACAAATCCCTGATGATGATGATACCGAATAATACTGACGTTGAGTCGAAAATAACCGAAGTGTCCATGCCATGGCCACATATGCAGATTAGATTAATAAAGGCCCCTACGATCATCTTTCCTGCAAATCGTGGCGGATTTAAAACTTCACTTGGTATGGCACCATTTGCTGAGGAATGCGCATATGAATTTCCGCGAGGCAGCGGGGTAATTGTCGGGCCAACGTTTGAGCACCTTTATGATAACACGCTTAATGCCTTAGTAAAAGGTTTAACCGATATCGGATTTGTTGATGGAATTCATTTTGTTGTAAGAGTGAAACCGCCTGATGATTGGCCAAAACCTTTCATAAATATTGCAACAAAGAAATATGACAACCTAATGACCTGGCACAATGGTTACACTGATCATTTGGTTAGCCTGGCACGTTTGGGTAGTACAAATGCGTTAAGCGTAACCAATGGTAAATTTGACGAAGCCAAATTGTTAGATGAATCAACCTTGATGAGTGAGGTTTTTCCGATTTTCCGCCCATTCAAGGGTATGCCCGCAAAATGGAAAATGAGTAGCCTCTTATACGCCAAATTCTTTTCCACAGACAAACTTGCACCACCAAATAAAATCAACTGGATTTTAGAGAAGCGAAAACTAAATAACCCGGTAAAAAACCAGGTCATTATGACCCTGCAAATGGCGCTAAATGTATTGAATGATGAATACAACGCATCGGGAAAAAACAAGAAACGAGAGTTGCGGCCGCAAATAAACAGGCTGGAAGTCAGGCTTTATAATCTACGTAAAAATCTCACCCTTTATATTGAAGCTGATCACAACGATACACAGGTAATCCAGGGGCCAGAATGGTACAAGGATAAGGTTGATATTTTAAAACCTTATGAGCTAAAAATAGCTATCCATAATGAAGACCCAACTCGTCCGGAAGATGGATTTTATCCTGACTACGACCCTGATGTGCACGGGTATCGCAATTTAAAAGATTATGATAGTAATAAGCCATTTATCATTTCATTGGATTACCAGCATTCTGTAAGCCCAATGCCCATATGCCAAATATCAAGGCTGCCGGGAGCTGAAGTTGAATCCTTAAACTATATAGATGAGCTATCCACGTTAGCACCACAGGGCTTAGAAGACGCAGTACAGGAGTTCTGTGACAGGTACAAAACACATAATAAGAAACGGATCTATTATATCTATGACCAAACGGCCACAGGTAAAAGAAATGATGCAGTACAGTATTACAAGATTGTATTGCGCACATTAAGAAAGAATCGTTGGAATGTTGTTTCCATATACACTGGCCAGGCGCCTGAGCACTTTGACAAGTATAACGATACAAAAGCTTGGCTGCAAGCGGATACTACGGAAATGCCCATCAGGATTAACCTGGATAAATGTGTGTTCTTAGATATCAGCATTAAAGGGGCTGAGGCCATAACGCGGAAAAAGGGCAATACTCTTGTTACCAGAAAGCAAAAGAAGTATGAAGACAGCGCTGCCTATCCTAAGCTTGACCAGCGAACTACCACGCACTTCAGTGATTGCTTTGATATGACCAACCATGCGGTTATAAAGAAAAAGAAGATAAAGAATGGCGGCGGTATGGGAGGTGGCAGCTTTGGTACCAGGTGATGCATGGTGCATCCCACGTTGCCGTATACGACGCTCCAGGGCGCATCATATCTCTATAATTTTTATGTGTCCGGCCACGTCGAAAACAGGGAACACGCACACTTGACCTTGATTTTTTTATTTCTTTATTTCGAAAGCAACCGAAACACTTGATTGTCAATAGAATAACACATACAATGTTGTATGGCGCTATTCTTTCAAGACTTAAGCATTACTTTTTAATAATATAAAATCTTAAGCCGCAAAGCGATGAAGTTTTTTTTAACATGTGCGATTGTCGTGTTTCCAGCTTTTAGTTGCACTACACCAAAACCCAACACTTTTATTTTTTACCTGGCTGATTCAACGCACGGCGTTGGGCCCGTAAATTACAGCCCTGTAATTCGGCATGAAGGTAGTTTGCCGAAATCATACCGCTAACACCTATGGAAAGAGACCCAATGGCATTTGCCAGAACGGCCGTTGCTGACATCAAATCCGCAGTATACTTGACCTTGATTTTTTAATTGTGAAAGCAACCCAAATAGTTGATTGTCAATAGAATAATCCTAACAAGGTTGTGAGGAGTTATCCTTTCAAGGCTTAAACATTACGTTTTAATAATTAAATATAAAATCATTAACCAATGAAAATATTGTTTATCTGCGTTATCGTTTGTCTATCAACCGGCTGCGCAAAAGAGAAAACCATGTGCACTTGCAGCAAATGGTCAGTCTTTGGTGATGTCATAGAAACATCTTACAAATCAGATACTGTAATCTTCGCACACTAATCTGGCTTTGGGGTTAGCCATTTGTAGCCCTTTTTATAGCCTACTAGTACATCAATTCGCCCCCCAACAGTTTCCGGATGGTTGCTTGCCTCAATGTTTATCAGGTTCACAATATCATCTTTGACGCCACTCGGAGACCACTTGAAGGTCCCGTTGAAAACTATTTTGTCTATATGGTCATGGGTGCCAAGCGTGGTTACCTTTAAGGCATTTTTGTAAGTGTTTGTATCGGTAATAACGACATGGTACGAACTATTCGAAAGCTGAATCTTAAAACCAAAAAGGTACACTTCCGGAATGCCCCGATTGAATCGGGCCGCCACTGTTTCTAAAACATGTTTATTAAGATTTGGAAAAAGTAGGGGAATCTGATTTCGGGGTATTTGGTCAATTACAGACTGTACTGCTTTTTGCAATCCAGATCCAATTTGCTCATTTAGCGGTTTTTTCACGTCCCGATTATTTATAATTTCCTTTAGCTTTTCTTGAAGATCTAAAACAACAATTCCCCTGGGGTTCCTGTAAACAATTGTTCCGGCCATTGCACAGTATGTGTCTTTTGAAATAAATACTTTAGCCAGTGACTTGGCCTGTGCTGGCCCAGGTGTCAACTTTTCTTTTGTATCTGCACCAATCCAGATACTGTCCTTTGAGGACATTGCTATAATGGTAGTCCCTCCACTAACAGTATAATTAATTTCCTGGCAATACGAAGAGAGCGGCAATAATAATAGCAATAATAATTTCATGGCAATTAGTTTATGGGCGTTGTTTCGGCCGCTGGTCTTTTAAAATTTCTTTCCCGACAATATCTATAAAATTTTGAGGCAACTTGATATTGCCGTTTTGCAACGGCGGTTGCTGCCACCAGGCATCCGTTTTTAAATCTCTTATTAGAACAAATGAACCACTAGCATACGTCACACGATAGGAAACTTCTACCCCACTCATGTGCTCGTTAACGTAGGTATAGTGAAAATACTTTTGCGCCCATGTTATGTATATATGATTGAGTTGATCATTCACCAAGCTTCCTTATTTGAATATTTATTTGAAGACATAAAACTTTTGAAGTCTGAAATCATTTTATTTATTGCATGTCGTGTATCTTCTTTCAACTTTAACCACACTTTTTTTGAACACATATTCTTGTCAGAACCAGGACGCTCTCCTGATAGATCCCCAAATTCAAAATAGTGTAATCCATCACCACTACCATTAAAGCTCATGTTTTCAATAGTATACTTATACCGACCATCTTTTACCTGCACAATAAAATCAAATTTTACCATTCCTTTATACCAGACAAATGCGCCTTTCAACGTTTGTTCTGTGCCCCCCTTTGCCAGAATTTGAAAGCTTTCATTGTCTTTTAATTGGGTGACATGATTTGCATTATTATAAATTCTAGCAACTGCAAGTTGTGCACGTGAAAAAAGTTCTTTTGCAGCCACGCTGTCAACCTGAACAACCTCTTCAATTTTTATCAAATGCGATTCAGAATCTAATGGGAATATTTCATTGGGATTATTTTTCTGACCTCTCAATAAGAGGGGCGTCAAGAAAGTGAATAAAATGAGTTTGATGTTCATGGTTAAAGATTTAATGATTATAGTCAATTAATTGTTAAACGTACATATTCATAGTAAGAATACTCATAAAATGTGGTTTAACGCATCTAAATTTAAAGTCGTAAATCATTAACCCTAAAACCAGCCCTCGTATGTCTAATCCTTGCCTTGCCTGTCGGCGTCAGAAACTTTGTCCTTTTGTACGAGATTTTCCATCGAAGCCTTCGTCATTTTGTCAAGAAAATCATCCTGAAACTCGACAGTTGTATTATTCACTTTCGCAGAAAGTTGCACAACCACTTCCCTCAAAGCCAAAACTACTGCGTGAATCTCTAATTGAGTATGTGAATCAACACCAGCAGTAGACTTACTTTTAAGAAGCATCACCAATTCTTTATTCGAAGCGGTAATATCGTTATGAGAATCAACCAATCTGCTATGTGCATTTACGACGACTTTGTTATTTTGAATTAAATCTGACAGGACCTGCATTGTTAGGTCCTGTTCTTTTTTTGCCTCCGCACTGTTTTCAGCATCCGAATCGCTTTTAGCTTTTTTGTTAACATTTTGTAATATAGCTGCATGCTTGTCTGATAGGAGCTTTATGATATCAGGATTATCTCCTTTATTCATTTCCGTTGTTAAGTATTCCCGACTGTAACCAATACTTTTTGCCACCTGCAAAGTATTCCAATCCATTCTATATTTTATTTCCTTTACTAAAGCCTTCAATTTATTATCCATTTTCTAATCTTACACTTTGTTAATTAAATATTTTCTAAATCTTGTCTTTACATTACAATTTGTGTGTTTTATTACAATTTGTTATATAAGTTTGCATATATCAAATCTGATTATCAAATCTAATAATTAAAGTCAATGTTTCAGTTATCTAAGAAAGTAATCAAGCAAATCAACAACCCTGAAACCCGGATCCAACTGGCTCAAGCACTGCAATGCACTGAACAAACAATAATCAGGTATATAAATAATAATGATGATTCCTTAACCAAGGCGGCAGCAATGGAAGTAATTCGGAAGTATACTGGATTGAAGGATAATGAGATTCTGGTGAGAATTAAGTCAGCAGTATAGAAGCGCTAAAGTAATAGGTAACTCTTACTGGTGCAAGCTTTCCCCCTAAATCTTTTTTAAACCATTATAAAACACATGAATAATCAACAGGGTTTGACAGCTAACGAAGCGCGTCAACTTGATAAAATGTTGCGTTTCGTTGAAAATGTTCTGTCACAGCGTGAACTCCCTCACAGCAGCAATGCCCTTGACATCCACACTAAAGTCTGGTTAACTATCTGCTCACACACTGAAGCATTCATGCAGGCAACAGTATACAGTGTGCCCGGCGTGCTGCCACCTACAGAGTAACTTCTTAATTATTATAAAATGAAAAAAACAACCACACTCATTACTGACCGCATCAAAACCTTCCAGGATGCGTGCAGCCTGCTAAAGGTCCCAGAAAAGGATGTGCTTGCATTTACCGGCAACACACCTGACGAGCTTGCTGTGAATGCACTATGCAAATTAATTGTCATTATCAGGGCATTGAATGAAGGCTGGCAGCCTGATTGGAATGATAACAGCCAGCATAAATGGTATCCATGGTTTGATATGGAAGTTGATCGCAACAATCCCCCCGGCTTCCGGTTCGTCGGCGCGTACTGCGCTTACGCGGGTACGTACTCGGCCGGCGGTTCCCGGCTTTGCTTTAAGTCAGGGGAACTGGCTGAATATGCAGGTAAACAATTCACTGATATATATCAGCAACTTTTAAAATAAACCTACTATGCAAGCACTTCAAATTGATGAAACAAAAGCCCGCAGTCTTTACAAAAGCGCGTCTGATGAATTCAAAACAATGTTGGAAGACACCTTTGGCGAAAATTTCTTTTCCAGTAAAGTAACAGACCGGGTAAAAACATTTTTCGACGCCTGCACTGAAACTGATATGGATCCATACTACCAGGCTTTTACTGCCGGGAGCACAGATGATAACGCCTATCAAAAATTAAAGGTCATTGCCCGCGCATTGAACGAAGGATGGAAACCAGATTGGAATGATGGCAATCAAGCTAAATGGTATCCCTGGTTCTATATGAACAAACCCGGCTTCCGGTTCGCCGACTCGGTCTACGATTACTCGCATTCGTACTCGGCCGGCGGTTCCCGGCTTTGCTTTAAAAGCAGGGAGCTCGCAGAATATGCCGGCAAACAGTTCATGGATATTTATGAAGAATTCTTAAAATAAAATACATCATGCCAATAAAAACATTTGCCCAGGCCTGCAAAAAATTAGGCCACGATCCAAAGAAGATCATCCCGGATGTATCAAAATTCCCGACAAAACATCATGCAGCAATGATCGCACATATGCAGATGATAATTATTGCTGAAGCATTGAATGAAGGCTGGACGCCCAACTGGGATGATTACGATGAATACAAGTATTTCCCGTGGTTCTATATGAATAAACCCGGCTTCCGGTTCCTCGACTCGAACTACGTTTACGCGGCTGCGAACTCGGCCGGCGGTTCCCGGCTTTGCTTTAAGACCAGAGAGCTGGCCACCTATGCAGGAAAAACCTTTATCAATTTGTATAAAGACATGATGGTGGTGCCAAAATAAATTAGTGGGTGGTGTGCTGTCTGAGCTAACCCGGGTTAGGTTCCCAGCTTCCAGTTCAACGACACGAACTACGATTACACGAATACGAACACGACCGGCAGTTCCCAGCAATTGCAAATTTTTATCAGCACAGACCTTGCCCCTTGGCAAAAAATGATCTTCAACAAAAGTTCATTGGTACCCTCACCGGGAAAATGAGCTTTCAAAGCAAAGGCATGAAACGGCTAAACAATCTTTTTCAAATGGTATACAGCATTGACAACCTGGAACTGGCTGACACCAAAGCGCGCAAAGGCAAGGCATACCAGTATGGTGTGCAGATGCATGACAAAGACAGGGATAACAACATCTGGAAGCTGCACAATATGCTGGTGAATAAAACCTTTCAAACATCACCATACAAAACGTTTAAGGTATATGAGCCGAAAGAGCGCGAAGTTTTTTGTCTCCCTTATTTCCCAGACAGGATCGTGCACCACGCTGCAATGAACGTCCTGGAGCCGCTTTTCGTTTCTGTTTTCACTGCCGATAGTTTCAGCTGCATAAAAGACCGGGGCATACATGGCGCCGCCAGGGCTGTCAGGAAAGCGCTCAGAGACGAGGCCGGTACACAGTATTGCCTGAAATTGGATATCAAAAAGTTTTACCCGTCCGTTGACCACAATATTTTAAAGCAATTGCTGCGCAGGAAAATAAAAGATGCTGGCATGCTTTGGTTATTGGATGGCATTATAGACAGTGCGCCGGGCCTTCCCATCGGTAATTATCTCAGCCAGTACTTTGCAAACTTTTACCTCACATTTTTTGACCACTGGATAAAAGAAAACAAATCCGTAAAATACTATTTCCGTTATGCCGATGATATCGTAATCCTATCCGGCAATAAACCCTACCTCCACCAGCTGCTGGCTGATATTTCAGACTACCTGCAGCAGCATTTAAAACTGACCGTAAAGCAAAACTACCAGGTATTCCCGGTGGCAGCCAGAAGCATTGATTTTGTAGGCTACCGGTTTTACCATACCCATACCCTGCTGAGAAAAAGTATCAAGAAAAACTTTGCCCGCAAAGTAGCGGCCGGGGCTAGGCCTGCCACGTTCGCCTCCTACTATGGATGGGCAAAGCATTGCCAAAGTTCTAACCTCCTAAACAAACTAACCTCCAATGAAAAAATTCAGCGAACTGGGTATAAGCGTACAAATAAAATCCTTTCAGGGTGATAGCATCAGCATTGACCGCATTACCAATACCGAAATAGAAGTTCTTGATTATAAAATAGGCGCATCAAAATATCCTGAAAAAGGATCCGGCAAGTGCCTTACACTGCAGTTAAAATATAAAGGGGAACTGCGTGTTGTGTTTAGCGGGTCCTCTTACCTGATGGAAACCATTGAAAGTATCAACAAAGAAGATTTTCCATTTAAAACAACGATTGTTAAAATTAATAAGCATTATGAATTTTCTTAACCACCATCCCCTACTCCAAAACTTCGTAGCCATCATTGTCGTGTTTTGCTTTGTTGCCTTGCTGGCATCTCTGCACGCTTTCAGTGATGCAGTAAATAACCTCAGAAGGGCAGAAAAATATTACAATAAAGAGCCACGCCTGAAACAAGCACACAAACGCCTGGCTTGGACTGGCCGTGTAATCAGTTTCTTTTTATTGAAGCGATACCACTGATGAAAGAAAAGCACGAGAAACGGGTGTACCAGCTTTGGGATGTTTTCCCTTTCGGAAAATACCACGGTGTCACACTCTCTTCTCTGGCTGATTATAATGCCGGCCACCTGGAATGGTGGCAGAAAAATAATAAAGTATTATTCTCTGATGCACTGCAAAAGAAAATCAACGACACAAAATTTTTAAATAATTAAAACAGGTTTATGAAATCAAACACGCAAATCATTGTCGTTTTCACCCTGATCAATGGGCGTAAAAACTACGTGGCCGGCGGCCACTCCAAATCTCAGTCAGGTAAGTGGCTGGTAAATTTCAGTATCAATGTGATGGATGCCAAAGTATTTGACACGAATAAAGAGGCAGACGAGTTTATACCTACCATCAACAACCCACACCAGCGCGTATTCTCAACCTGGTCAGAAACTGTTGAATTTTCATCTGTAAAAGAACGTCATCAATTTGAAAAGCTATCATAAGTCATTCCGGGGTGCATTTATTTAAAAACAAAAAAAATGCAGTAATGCATGGGTGAGAAATAAAATGAGGGACACCCCGGATTTTTTAACCCCTACAACCAAAAATTACAACTATGAACGAAAACTTTTTTCACGACGACAATCCCAATGGCATTGCCGAAATGAGGTTGATTACAGGTGTTATCGTATTCTTTCTCATCGCAATTGTTTGCCTCGTATGTTACCTTTTCTTTTAATCACCAATACCCAATAGAATAACCAAATGGCTCATACTGACTCTACCTATAATGCGGAAAGCTATTTTGAAACCCGCATGCAGCAACTGGGCGTAACGGCTGCCAACAATATTATAGAAGTTAAACAATCAGGCGTAGTAGAAAAAGACGGGGTTAAATCGAATGAAACGGTATTAAATCCCGTGCCCATTTTCCGGGAAAACCCCAAAGGCCTGGGCATAGATATTCTGGTATACACTTTAGACCGCAACCAGATCATCTACAAACAGGAAGGCAAAAGGTGGAGCGATAGCTATTCCATCACCCGGCTGGAAAAACCTGTTGTCAGGAAGGATGGCAGCGTACAGAAGTACAATATTCCAAAAGGTCAGGGCACATACCCTTTTTTTCATCCATGGCTAATTGAGCAATTTGAAAAAAAACAAGCCATAGACACGCTGTACCTGGTTGAAGGATTTTTTAAAGCCTGGAAGGGTTGCAATCATGGTATACCGGTAGTCGGATTAAGCAGCATTACCCATATGAAAGAAAAGGATACCGGCATCCTGCACCCAGATATAAAAAAACTGATGGACTTCTGCAGCGTTAAAAAAATGGTATGGCTTACCGATGGAGATTGCCTGGATATTACCGGTAAAGATTTAAAAGATGGTGTAGATCTGTATCGCCGGCCAAAGAATTTTTACAGCAGCTGCGAAACTTTTAAAAACCTGCTGGATGATTATGACGTGGAAAAATGGTTCATGCATATAGATACCGATGCCATTGTACACCAGGAGAAAGGTATAACCAGGGACATGGTAAAGGGGCTGGATGATTTGCTGGTAACTTTCCCTGACCGGGTTGCTGACATTGTTAAAGACATCAAAAGCACACTGCCTGGCACTTATTTTCAACGTTTCAATATCACGAGCGGCACCAGTAAGATTCATAAGTATTTCCATCTGTGGAACGTAAATGAGTTTTATTCGTTCCATGTTGAGCGCCGGCCTGAAATGAAGGGTATAGAATTTAAATTCAACGGAACCACATATAAGTACAATGAGGAAAAGAATGAATGCCTGATGGTGGTGCCAGGTGAAGCAAAGAATTATTTCCGTGTAGGTGACCAGTATTATGAATTCGTTTGGGTGCCCAACAAATACCACCAGCTGGAAAAACGTTTCGACGTCCGGCAGAAAAGCACCATCATTGAAGACTATGGTAAAAAATTCGTATCCCACATTCCAAAGTATAAGACGTTCTGCAATATACCTGACCATCTAAATTTCCAGCAGGTAATCAATGGCTGTTTTAATGTGTACAGCCCATTTGAATGGGAGGAAGATGACGCCCCCTGCACGGAAGCCGACTGCCCCAACATTATCAATTTTGTAAAGCACGTCTTTGGAGATAATGAAATTGTATTTACCCATCCGAAAGACAAAACAAAACGAAAGTACCTGAACTATGAGCTGGCCCTGGATTACATGCAGCTGTTGCTACAGAAGCCAGCGGAGAAGCTTCCGATCCTTTGCCTGGTGAGCAAGGAAAACAATACAGGTAAGAGCACATTCGCAAAACTGCTGAAACTAATCTTTACCGGTAACGTGGCCATCGTAGGCAACCAGGACCTTTCTGGTGACTTTAACCGGCACTGGGCAACCAAGCTGGTCGTAATATGCGATGAGGCCAAAATTGATAAGCAGATTGTTGTAGAGAAAGTAAAGAGCCTCAGCACTGCAGATAAAATAATGATGAACAGCAAGGGAAAGGATCATGTGGAGTTGGAGTGTTTTATAAAATTTATTTTCTGCACCAATAACGAGGGCAATTTTATTTATCTGTCAGAAGATGATATCAGATACTGGATTATTAAGGTGCCACAGTTTAAAGATGAAATTACCGATCTGCTTTCGCTGATGAAAGATGAAATACCAGCTTTTATTAGTTTCCTGAACCGCCGCAAGCTGCTTACAGAGAGTTTAAACCGTATGTGGTTCCACCCCAGCCTGCTTAAGACGGAAGCGCTTAAGAAGGTTATTCAACACAGCATGCCGGTGGTAGTGAAGGAATTGCGGCAACACATGCACAGCCTGTTTACGGAGATTGGCGCCCCTGAAATTAAAATGACACTGGGGGTTATCCAGGAGGATATTTTCCGCTTTAAGTATGAAAAAAACTACCTGGAAGACGTGCTAAAAGATATCATGCGGGTAGACCTGTTTCATGTATTTGAGTTTGAAGGTAGAAACTATGACACCATGGAGCTGGCCACCCAGCAGTATTTAATGGCCCATCCCGAAATGACAACAGCCGATATGGCACAGATTAAAAAAAAGTATGTACCCAACCGGCACAGCTTCCCACGCTATGAAAAGAAGATGACTGAGGGTCGCACAGAAAAAGTATTGGTATGGGTGAAGGACAACGGCCGGCCATATGTGTTCCGCCGGGAAATGTTTTTAACCAAAGATGAGATAGCAAACATTGTTGTGGATCCGGAATTGGCGCAGTTTATTCCAGAAGTAAAACCGCAGGCAGCATTGCAGGGCGAACAAAACGATTTACCATTTTAAAAGCCCGTAAACAGGGCTGTTACACCACTGTCACAAATCCTAATCACATGATTTCTATTGATTTAATTACATCCGGGTATATTACTAGGAGGAGCAGAAGTAGTATTCCTTTAAAAAAATTGATTTTTCGGCCTGTTTCAGACCTGCCAGATGCCTTTAGCCAGTTACATGCCGTTTTCTCCCAACTTTCTATTTTACTGTTACAACTGTTACAATCAATAATAATAAATAATAAAAGGCTTAACAGTAAAGGGTTTGAGGCTGTGACAGTAAAATTGAAAATAGTATTTACTGTCACGTTGCTGTCACAATCTGTCACGTTGCTGTCACAATCACTGTCACACTTACTGTCACACTCTAAACATATAACAATCAATTAATTACAAAAAGTGTGACAGTAAACCGGCAAAAAAGCCAAGTCACAGAAAATTTCGAAAATATTTTTTTAGACGAAATATCACTACTTCTCATCCACATTTTTAACCTCAAATTCAAAAAACATGCATCACCCAAAATATGAACTGGAAGACTGGGAAAGGGATTTTATAGAACGTGAGCACGCAAAATGTACGGTCAAAGAAATGGCAGTAAGGCTTGATGCTCCGGAGCATGTCATTTATAATTATTGCTATAAAAGGAAGCTGTCTTTTAAAAAAGTAGATGAAAGTATTGCCAATGAACGGGCAGCAAGGCTGGCCAGTATTAAACAATTTGACCAGGAAACGAAACCGAAAAAGCTTATCCGGCCGCCTGCAGTGTATGGTAACATTCCGTCACCATATGGATTGGCTACAGAATTACACCATGGCAAAAGTTGATTATGCCAATTAACTATAAAGAATATCATCCGAAATGGAAATTAATCAGCTGGCTTATACGGGTGAGGCGGGCCGGTAACCGGTGCGAAAAATGCCATGCTGAAAATTATAAACCGCACCCTGTAACAGGCAGCAAAGTAGTGCTGACGGTTGCACACCTTGATCATGATAAAAGAAATAACCGTTTTTGGAATCTCGCTGCACTATGTCAAAAATGTCACCTCAATCACGATATAAAGCAGCATGTAGACAACCGGCGATATGGCCGGCACTGGAAAGGAGAACATCAATTAAAAATAAATCTATAACATATGCCCGCTTATTCATTTCAACAACGCTTTGTACCTCTCGTAAAAGAAGGCAGCAAACGCCATACAATTAGAGCAAGAAGGAAACACGTCCCAAAACCCGGCAGCACGCTACAATTATTTTCAGCAATGAGAACAAAATATTGTACCCGGATAATGGATGCTCCTTTCAAAAAAATAAGGACAATCATTATAACAGAATCAGAAATCTATATTGTTTGGATGCGTCTTTCGGATTCCCAGGTATGTGAAGTGTACGATGAATTAACACAGGGTAAAAGTATTAGTTGGCTTGCCAATCCTTTGGGTGGAAAACAGAGAGAAGATTTAGCCTGGAAGGATGGATTTCGGCAACAGGGAAGTACAGCGAGAAAAACAGCCGGCAGTTTTGACTTGATGCTTCGATGGTGGAAAACTACCCATGAACTACCATTTATTGGAGATATTATTTACTGGTAATTGTTAACTCAAATTAACCCATTTACCGATGGCAACGAAAACGATTTTCTTCTCAACAAATTTTAATAACAAGCTACACAGCAGAGTGATGGTACATATTGATAGGGCGCCGTCACCTACTATAGTTATTTCAGAAAGCTTGTTGGCCAGCATGGTGTATGAAATACAAACGCAGGATACCAGTTATCCACCCAGCAAATGGCAACTGGTCGACCTACTACGAATTCCTTTAGGGGACTTGTCAAATATTATCACCTGGCCCAGTCATGGTATGGATTATTTTGATTTTTATAAGTGGGTAAAAGATTTACAGGTAGACGCTAATGCTGAAACGGTTATGGCCATTTATTACTATAAAAAATTGGAAGCCTGAGCCTGCCCGCAACAATATTACCCATGCCAAAACCGGCGCTTTCACCGGAAGAGGAAAATTTGGTAGCTTTATTGGCAACCATTATAGTGTCTGCAACCCTAAACCAAGCAAATGAAAAAGGCAATAATTTATCTTCGCTTCAGCAGCGATGATCAATCACAGCACAGTATCGAACGTCAAAAAATGGTTACCTCAGGCTGGGCTAATTATAATAAAATCGAAATTGTTGACACCTTTAAAGACGAAGGAATATCTGCCAGGACATTTGACAGGCCTGATATGAAATTATTGATGGCCTTTGTCCGTAAAAATTACCGTTCAATAGATTACCTGGTAGTGTCAGAGCTCACACGTTTCAGCCGTGAGGTGGGTGACGCTATAAATCTATTGAAGGAAATACAAAAACTGTATGGTATAAGTATTGTTAGCGCCAGTCGCAGCTGCATTTATGATGTGTATGATAGTAATTCGTTTTTCATGATGGGGTTGGAATTTCTTTTGGGGAATAGCGAAAATATTAAACGGCAGAATGATATCAATGGGGGTATTTATACCGCCAAAGCAATCAAAGGCCGTTACATTGGATCAAGAGCACCCTTCGGCTATTTAAAGGAAGGCAATGCAGAAAACAGAATGCTGATACCTGATAAAGACAAAGCAACAATCATTTCATATATCTATGATGCTTACCTGCGCAGCACGCCTATTTATATTATAAAAAAACATGCTGAGGAAATGGGCCTGCATAAGGGCGATAAAATGTCAATTCAGAAAATACTGAGTAATCCACTGTACAGCGGACAGATTTATGTAAAATCATGGAAAGAAAATCCCGGTGGAATATTTCCGGCAAAGCATGAGGCTATTGTTGATATGCTAAGCTGGCAACGAGTACAGGAAAAAATGAAGCGTGAAGACAAGCCGCGCGTAACGATTGAAGATAAAATGCCGTTGCGTGGTGTACTCAAATGTCATTGCGGGTATCTTTTAACCGGCGCTCCCAGCCGCGGCAAAAGCGGCAAATATTTCTATTACTATAAATGCAATCAGGCTAAACACAATAATATAAGTGCGATAAAATCACATTATCAATTGAATGAAATTTTAAAACACCTTAGCTTGCCTGAAAGAATGGTTGATGCGATTATTGAAAAAAGTGCGTCGCAGCTGCAGGAAAAGTTGCATGGAAATGTTTCGGAATTAAAGAAGAAAAAAACTGAACTGCAGCAAACGGAAACACAGTTGGTATCTGTTGAAGAAAAATGGATCAATGACCAGCTGAGCCATGAAAGTTATCAGCGTTGGCACCAGGAGCTCAACCAGAAAAGATTATATCTGCGCAGTCAGGTAGATGCTTTGGGCAAAGATCATGACCAGGTGTTTCTACTGATGGAAAAAAACTTAATGAAGCTCTCAAAACTGGATGCCATGTATGAAATAGCTCCCACTCTTCAAAAGCAGGAGCTATTACGGATGGTGTTCGATTCCTGCTTAGCTTATAAACAGGGTATTTATCGAACACCTTATATTATGCCGATTTTTACACACAACCTGTTGATATTGAAGTCAAAAAATCTTCTTATCTACGACGGTATTTTGCAAAAACCTGCTCAGGTGGAGCCGGGGAGGGTCGAACTCCCGTCCAAACATATTCGCCGAAAGCTTTCTACATGCTTATTTCCTTATTGTTTGTCGGCTTTGCACCGGAAAAGAACAAACCAATGCAAAGCTTAGCTGGATGGTCTTAAGCAACCGTCACAGCCTTCGGTTGCAGCATCCTGTTTTTGTTTTAAGTCGGCGGCGGGGCATGGAAACAGGTGAACCTGCCCGAGCGGCCCTAATGACTACTTAATCACTGATTAGGCAGCCATGGCATACTGAGTATTGCCATTTGAAGTTTGTGCGTTCAAGATTAAAGTGCTGATCACACAATGCACTGCATGCTGACACTCTCAAAGAGCTATGCTGTCAAAACCAATACGGCCCCAATGCAGCCTGCAAAAATACGGGAAAAACAGGAATTGAATATTGGGAATTGGGAATTGGCACCTGCAGCGGTGTCAATGTTCAACCCCTTCAGGGTTGAAAAACTGGTGATAACCGGTAGCCCCGGGTTGCACCCGGGGCTACAAATATTAAAGCCCTTCGGGCTTTCCGCTGAGGCCGATAAATCTATACAGCGAATTATGTATCGGGTTTAACGAGTATCATCGTATTACAAATATCACAAAAATCGGAAATCGTTTAACAATCACCACCACCTATACACCTGCGTAATTGAACGACAAATTACATCCAACCCTGAAAGGGTTGAACAATCATAACCCCGGGTGCAACCCGGGGGATACCAGCGCAACCCGGGGGTATACCGGTGTAACCCGTGGTATACCGGTGCAACCCGGAGTATTCCGGCGCAACCTAGTATATCTGCGCAACCCGCGGCATACGACATATCCAGCTTTTCCAACCCCTTCAGCATCCAATAATCACCACCACTTACGCAACCACAAAATTGAACGACAAAATACATCCAACCCTGAAAGGGTTGCACAATCATAACCCCGGGTGCAACCCGGGGGATACCGGTGCAACCCGGGGTATACCGGTGCAACCCGGAGTATACCGGTGCAACCCGGCGTATACTGGTGCAACCTGGTATACCGACCAAACCCGCGGCATACGACATATCCGGCTTTTCCAACCCCTTCAATATCCTACAATCACCACCACATATGTACCACAAAATTGAACGACAAATTACATCCAACCCTGAAAGGGTTGAACAATCATAACCCCGGGTGCAACCCGGGGTATACCGGCCCAACCCGTGGTATACCGGCGCAACCCGGAGTATACCTGTGCAACCCGGAGCATACCGGCACAACCCGGGATACCGGCGCAACCCGCAGCATACGACATATCTGGTTTTTCCAACCCCTTCAGCATCCAATAATCACCACCACTTACGCAACCACAAATTGAACGACAAATTACATCCAACCCTGAAAGGGTTGAACAATAATAACCCCGGGTGCAACCCGGGGTATACCGGTGTAACCCGTGGTATACCGGTGCAACCCGGAGCATACCGGCACAACCCGGGGTATACCGGCCCAACCCGGAGTATACCTGCGCAACCTGGTATACCTGCTCAACCCGGGATACCGGCTCACCACGTTTTTTACAACCCCGGAGGGGTTGAACATTACGTTCCTGAATACTGATTCCCAAATTCCCAATCCCCAATTCCCAATTCCTGATTACTTTAGCCGCATGAACCACAAAAGCTTCCCGGAGACCACCTATATAACAGAAATTGAACGCCTTACCGGGCAATTGGTATTGTTGAAGAAAAGGAAAAACACCATTGCATGGATAAGATTTGCTGTGGTGGTTATATTAGCAGCCGCCCTTTATTACCTGTACCCCATCAGCTTATTATATGCCAGCCTGGCGGCAGTGGTACTCATTGCGGTATTTATCCGGCTGGTTATACTGGCGGCCAATAACAATACGTCTATCGAAAACCATCAACGACTCGTTTCCATCAACCAAAATGAGCAGCAAATCAACACCGGTCATTATACAGACCTGCCCGATGGCCGGCAGTTCCTTTCGCCATTGCATCCCTACGCCAACGACCTGGATATTTTTGGAACCGCTTCGCTGTACCAGTATACCAACCGTACCACGTCTGAACAGGGCAACATCTCTTTTGCCGGCTGGCTGATGCACCCGGCAGATGCAGCCACCATCCTGCAAAGACAGGATGCGGTAAAAGAACTCGCGGCACAATACCAGTGGCGGCAACAATTGCAGGCACATGGTATGGAACAGACTATTACAGCCGCAACAGAGAAAAAAATCAGCAAATGGGTTACAGAACCCGATACATTCAGCCATGCCATCACCTGGAAACTGCTTCGCTGGATATACCCGGTAATCGCCGTCGGTATATTACTGTTATACATAGCTGATATTATTACCAGCCAGTTCTTCTTCGGGGCCTATCTTATATTTTTTATTGTGTCGGCTTATGTGAGTAAAACGGTGGCTTCACAATATATTCAGCTCAATAAAATAGTTCCCGAAGTAGACATACTCAGTAAAAGCGCCGCCTGGATAGAAAACAATACATTTCGAACGGCTTACCTGCAATCCATACAGCAACATTTTAAGACTGGCCATACGCCTTCATCGGCAGCCATCAGACAGCTGAAGAGCATACTCGATAAATTCGACATGAACCTTAACCTGCTTTTCCTGGTATTGGTAAACCCATTCCTGCTCTGGAACCTGCAGGCAATTTTCGACCTGGAAAAGTGGCGGACAAAAAATAAAACCAATACTGATCAATGGTTTAGCGCACTGGCGCAAATGGAAGCCATTTCCACCCTTGCCAATATACATTTTAACCATCCGCACTGGGTTTTTCCTGTTATTGATCAGCAACAGCATGGTACGCTCCAAACTACCGGTATTGGTCATCCGCTGATTCCGGAAAACAAATGTGTCGACAATGATTTTTATACTCAGGGTATAGCGCAGGTAGCGCTGATAACCGGGTCTAATATGGCGGGCAAAAGTACTTTCCTAAGGAGTATCGGTGTAAACACGGTATTGGCCATGATGGGCAGTCCTGTATGCGCCCGGCAAATGACCATTTCCGTTATGCGCATTATCAGCAGCATGCGCGTAGCAGATAATTTGCAGGAGAGTACTTCCACGTTTTATGCGGAACTCAAAAAATTGCAGTCGATCATTGCAGACATCAATGCCCATGAAAAAGTATTTGTGCTGCTGGATGAGATACTGCGCGGCACCAATTCGCTGGACCGGCATACCGGTTCCAAGGCGTTGGTAAAACAATTAATAAGGAAGGAAGCCGTTGCCATGCTGGCCACCCATGATGTGGAGCTGGCCCATCTGCAAACAGATTACACGAACAATATTCACAACTATCATTTCGACGCCCAGATTGCCAATGAAGAATTGTACTTTGATTATAAACTGAAAGAAGGTATCTGCCAAAGCCTCAACGCATCCATTCTAATGAAGAAAATTGGGATTGAGCTTTAAAATGTGATAAGTGTTATGTGTTGTGTGTTATGTACCTTTTGTGGGACAGCCAACACATCACTCAACACATAACACCCAACACAAAATATAATACGTAACACTCAACACAAAAAATCATTTAAACATTCTGAAAATATCCAGTCCCAACGCATAGGCCATTACGCCCATCAGCAACACCATACCGGCGGTCTGGGCATATTCAATAAATTTATCGCTGGGCTTGCGGCCGGTAATCATTTCTATCAGTGTAAACAACGCATGTCCGCCATCCAACGCAGGTATCGGCAGTATATTCATCAATGCCAGCACCAGTGAAAAGAACGCGGTCATTTGCCAAAGCGCTTCCCAATCCCAGGTGGGAGAATACATTTTAGCAATACTAAATACACTACCGAGTGATTCGGAGGTTTTTACCCGGCCGGAAAAAATCAGTTTTAACTGCAGCCAGTAATTTTGCAATGTTTCTTTGCTTCTTAGCAGGCCGGCCGGAAAAGATGCCGCCAGTGTATAATCTATTTTTTTTGTTTCGTAAGGTTTTACGGTCTCGGATGGCCAACTACCCAGGCCAAACTTGCCTTCTGCTGTAACCGGCGCGGTAAACTTCAGCGTATCATTGCCACGCAATACCGTTAAATTAAGCGCTTTGCCTTTGTTCTCCCTCACATATGATTTAAAATCACTGTAGAAAGTGGTCGGAATACCATTGTAAGAAAGAATGCGATCCCCTTTTCTTAAACCGGATTTCATGGCTGGCCCGGCCGGCAACACCGTATCTACTTTTTCAAACGGGTACCGGTACTCTATAAAATTAATGGCCTTGAAATGAATCAGCGTGCTGGCAAAATTTTCGGGTATGTTTATCGTCTTCTGCTGGCCATTCCTGTCTATTTCAATGGTTTTGGAATGTTTAAGAATTACATTCAGCGGAATATTCCTGAATTTTTCTACGTACTGGCCATCAACAGATAAAATCTGATCGCCATTTTGTAACCCGATCGACTGACCCAGTGAATCAACACCAATTCCATATTTTAATTTATTGGTAGGAATGTATTCATCGCCCCAATGCCAGGCCATCATAGCATAAATTAAAAAACCCAGTACCAGGTTTACAATTACACCACCCACCATGATGATCAGCCGCTGCCATGCCGGTTTACTTCTGAATTCATACGGTTTGGGCGGCAATTTCATGGCTTCCTTGTCCATGCTTTCGTCTATCATCCCCGAAATTTTTACATAGCCGCCAAAAGGAATCCAGCCCAGTCCCCATTCTGTTTCGCCTATTTTCTTTTTTACCAGGGAAAACCATGGATTGAAAAAAAGATAAAATTTCTCTATCCGGCAGCCAAACCATTTTGCCGGTAAAAAATGCCCCAGTTCATGCAGGACAACTATAATGGAAAAGGAAAAAATAAACTGCGCCGCTTTTATACCCGTTTCCGCCCAGTTAATAGCTAATAGAGTCATAATACATTGACCGCAAGGGCGGTAATTTGATTTAATTTATAAGGATGCAAATATCTGCCAAAAAGGGTTAGTGAAATGAGAAAATTTACCCCCTGCGCCCCGGGCTGATTAACGGGTTTACATATGTATAAGCGATGCGGCAAAGCTCCTGGCCTCGCCATCTGTCTCAAAATATTCTTCCAGTGTTGGGTTTTGAATGAAGGAGATTTTATTCATGGTTTTTTCGATCAAATCGGTCATATCCAGGAAACCAAGCCTGTTTTTCAGGAATGCATACACCGCTATTTCATTGGCAGCGTTCAATATACAGGGCAGGTTGCCACCCTTGAAAAGGGCATCACTTGCCAGCGACAGGTTCCTGAATGTCTTTATATCCGGCTCCTCAAATGTCAATGTATTGGGTTTTTTAAAGTCATATCGCGGAAAATTGTTGGTAATACGGTGAGGGAAGGCCAGCGCATATTGTATGGGCAATTTCATATCGGGCAACCCCATCTGTGATTTGATACTGCCGTCTTCAAACATTACCATACTGTGAATGATGCTTTGCGGATGCACTACCACCTGCACCTGTTCGGGCTTGAGGTTGAACAGCCATTTGGCTTCAATCATCTCCAGGCCTTTGTTCATAAGGGTGGCGGAATCGATGGTAATTTTGGCTCCCATTGCCCAGTTGGGATGCTGCAGCGCATGATCGCGTTTTACATTTACCAGGAAGTTAGGTTTCTTTCCCAAAAATGGGCCACCCGAGGCCGTTAGTATAATTTTTTCAATACGGTTTCTGGTTTCACCCACCATACATTGAAATATAGCCGAGTGCTCACTGTCTACCGGAATTACCGGCACGCGCTTTTCCACCGCCTTGCTCATTACAATATCCCCGGCAACCACCAGCGTTTCTTTATTGGCCAGCGCTATCATCTTGCCGTTTTCAATGGCTTTTAGCGTAGGTTTCAAACCTGCAAAACCAACAATGCCCGCCAGCATCATATCATAGCAATCCATAGAGGCTACTTCTTCCAGCGCTTTCTCGCCTGTAAAAACTTTTACATGGGTATGCGCCAGTGCGTCTTTTACCTTGCTGTATTTTTTTTCGTCTCCTATTACAACAATATTGGGATTGAACTGCAGGGCCTGTTTAATAAGCAATTCATCATTGCCCTGTGCGGTAAGAATTTCAGCAGAAAACAAATGGTCATTGGCGGCAATTACATTCAATGCCTGGGTGCCAATGGAACCTGTAGAGCCAAATAGGGCGATTCTTTTTTTATTTGCTTCAGCCATGCGTATCGTTGGTCTTTACAATCTCTTTTTAACCGTAGCCCGTACATCATTAGCAACTGGTAAGCGCTCCCGGTTTCCGGTAAACGGCAATTTATGACAATAATTGCTCCAATGCACGCCCGGTCTTACTAAAATTAAAACCCTCCAGTGCATTTTGCATCATAACGCGTATTTCCGCGTTGCACAAATTGCCGATGGAGCCCTCATGTGTATGGTGCAGGCTGGTACTGTATGTAAAATTATTTTCTTCGATGGCCTGTCCGGTCTGGCGGTAAGCATCCCTGAATGGAAGTCCCTGCAATACCAGTTTATTTACTTCTTCCACGCTAAACAGGTATTTGTATTTTTCATCTTGCAGGATGTCTTTTTTTACTTCAATATTACTGAGCATCAACCCTGCCATTTCTATACAGTTTTTCAGGGTTTTAAAAGAAGGAAACAAATGCTCTTTCAGCAACTGCAGATCGCGGTGATACCCCGACGGCAGGTTGGTGGTCATAAGCATGATTTCGTTTGGCAATGCTTTTATACGGTTGCAATAAGAACGAATCAGTTCAAATACATCGGGATTTTTTTTATGCGGCATGATGCTGCTGCCGGTGGTAAGCTGCGGTGGAAAACTGATAAAACCAAAATTCTGGTTCAGGAAAAGACAGGCGTCCATTGATAGTTTACCCAACGTGTCCGCTACATTGGCCATGGCCATGGCTACTATTCTCTCGGCCTTACCCCTTCCCATTTGCGCATATACCACATTGTAATTCAGATCGTCAAAACCGAGTAATTGCGTAGTCAGCGTACGGTTAACCGGGAAGGAAGAACCATAACCGGCCGCCGAACCCAACGGATTTTTATTGACAACTTCATACGCTGCCTTTAATGTTATTATATCATCTACCAGGCTTTCTGCATAAGCGCCAAACCAAAGTCCGAATGAAGAGGGCATGGCCAGTTGCAAATGCGTATAACCGGGCAAAAGATCGTTTTTATATTTTTCGCTTTGCTGCTGCAGCAATTCAAAAAATGGCTGAATGGCCATTACCAGTTCCTGCAATTCATTGCGCAGGAATAATTTTACATCCACCAATACCTGGTCGTTCCTGCTGCGGGCGCTGTGAATTTTTTTGCCGGTATCGCCTAATTTTTCCGTGAGCAACAATTCCACCTGCGAGTGTATGTCTTCTACATGGTCTGCCAGTTTAAATTTTCCCTCCTGTACCTGTTTATAAATCTCTTTCAGCGCGCCATGCAATGAATCCTTTTCCTCTTTTGTGAGCAGGCCCACCGTTTCCAGCATTTGCGTATGTGCTATAGACCCCAGCACATCAAAAGCAGCCAGGTAAAGATCCATTTCACGGTCATTACCAACCGTAAACTGTTCAACTTCTTTACCGCCTGCACCTGCGGGGGCATTGGTTTTTTGCCAGAGTTTACCCATTGTTCCGCCGGGTTGTTTATTTGAATCGGTATTTGCCATTTGATTTTTTAGTAAAACATGATTATTACACCCATTGATAAAATATGCCTGTTGATCTTCTATAAAATATGTTCCAGTAATTTAATATAGGTTTCAATACCACTTTTTATTTCATCAAGATAAATAAATTCATCGGCAGTATGACTGCGGGCGCTATCTCCGGGGCCCATTTTTAACGCAGCAAAGGGCATCAGGGCCTTATCGGAAGTGGTTGGCGAACCATAATATCCTTTTCCCATGCTGATGCCGGCCTTTACCAGCGGGTGGTTCAGCGGAATGGAAGTAGATTTCATACGCGTAGTGCGTGGCTTGAACTGGCTTTTCAGGTTTACTTTCAGGGCTTCCAGTATTTCATCAAAGGTGTAAAGTTCATTTACCCTCACATCGATTACATATTTACATTGGGAAGGCACCACGTTGTGCTGTTTGTTTTCGGTTTCTATGATGGTGACGGTCATGCGCGATTCGCCCAGCAGATCGCTTACTTTATCGAAGCGGTAGTTCCTTATCCAGTTAATATCATCGAGGGCTTTGTACACTGCATTTTCTCCCTCGTTGCGGGCGGCATGACCGGAACGGCCGGCGGCCGTACAGTCAATTACCATAAGTCCGCGTTCCGCTACCGCCATCTCCAGTTGGGTTGGCTCGCCCACAATACCGAAGTCGATGTTGCCCAGGTAAGGAAGCACCAGTTCTATACCATTTACGCCGCTAATCTCCTCTTCTGCGCTGGCGGCAAAAACAACATTGTGATCAATATCGCTCCTGTTATAATAATATAGAAACGTGGCCATCAATGATACCAGGCATCCACCGGCATCGTTGCTGCCCAGACCGAATAGTTTGCCTTCTTTTTCGATGGGCGTAAACGGATCCATAGTGTATCCTTTATTGGGCCGCACGGTATCGTGGTGTGAATTCAGAAGTACCGAAGGCTTTTGCTGATCGTAATGGGCATTCTTTGCATATACATTATTGCCCACGCGTTTAAATTCCACGCCATTATCTAGCAGGAACCGGGTAATCAGTTCGGCGGTATCATTCTCTTCTTTTGAAAAGGATGGTGTGGCAATCAGTTGCTTCAGTAAAACAACTGCTTTATCAAACAGCTGATCAATAGAATGATTCATGTGTGGTTCTTTTACGTGAAGCGGAAACAAAGCCGGGAATAACGGCCATTGATACCATTTTTTCACGATTAATTACACCTGTTACCAAATACCTGTTTTACGCCGCCGTTTATTGTACTATCAGTGTACCGGCAATTTTTCCCGTTACATTCTGCAGAAGATCTTTTGCATCTCCAATGATCACTTCGTGTACGCCATTGTCAATGGCTGCAAATGCATTGTCTATTTTCGGCAGAATACCGTCAAACAATTTGCGCTGTTCCAACAGGTATTTATAGATGTCTTTTGTTATAAGCGTTATAACCGAATTATTATCGGCGGCGTCTTCCAGTACGCCTTTTTTCTCGAAACAGTAAATCAGCCGCACTTCATATTGCAGGGACAATGCCACTGCCAGCGCAGACGCAATGGTATCTGCATTGGTGTTCAGCATCTGACCCGCACCATCGTGGGTAAGCGGTGCAAATACAGGGGTTAGGCCATTGTTGAGCATCAGCGAAAGACTGTCAACACCTATTTCCTTTTCTTTTACATCGCCCACAAAACCGTAGTCGATTTCTTTTACGGGCCTTTTAATGGCCGGTATTATGCCGGCATCGGCGCCGGTGAGGCCAATGGCATTGCAGGCTTTTGATTGCAGCTGCGCCACTATTTTTTTATTAACCAGCCCGCCATACACCATTGTTACCAGGTCAATGGTGGCTGCATCGGTAATACGGCGACCGTTCACATAATTTGGGGCAATGCCCAGCTGGTCTCCTATTTTCGTTGCAATTTTTCCACCGCCGTGCACCAGTATCTTTTTACCCGCAATGGCCGCTACATCATTGAGAAAGGCCGACAATTTTTTTTCATCATCAATGACATTGCCGCCAATCTTTATAACCAGCACGCGATCTTTTGCGTCATTCCGGGAGGATGCCGGCTGTTTATCTTCTATTGCAGGTGAGTCACTCAATTTTACAATTTGTTATTTTTATTTACCCTTCACTCATTTACGAAACGATATCAATTCCCCTTCAGGGGCCGGGGATATTACTTTAATATTTCAGCCAGTACTGCCTGCGCCGCCCACACCCTGTTGGCTGCTTCCTGTGTTACCAGGCTATTGGCGCCATCCAATACCTCATCGCTCAGTTCTACATTCCTTCTCACCGGCAGGCAATGCATTACTTTGGCGTTATTGGTAAGCTGCAATTGCTGGTTGGTCAGCATCCAGGCGGGGTCATTGCAATAAATTCTGCCATAGTCATTAAAAGTGCTCCAGTTTTTTACATACACATAATCAGCGTCTTTTAGTGCTTCGTTCTGGTTGTGTGTAATAAAAGCGCCTTTTGTAAAGCTTTCATCCAGTTCATAGTCTTCCGGGTGGGTAATTACAAAATCGGCTTCGCCCCAAGCATTGACCCATTGAGAAAAACTATTGGCTACGCATTGCGGCAATGGTTTTACATGCGGGGCCCATGTCAGTACAATTTTAGGCCGGCGGGCTCCCGGGGCCAGAGGTGCTTTCAGGGTTTCAGTAATGGTAATAATATCTGTAAGGCTTTGCAACGGATGCAGGGTTGCGCTTTCGAGGCTTACCACGGGTATGCCTGCATATTTAATAAATTGTTTGATATACAATTCGCTGTAATCGTCGTCCCGGTTTTTTAGCGAAGGAAAAGTGCGGATACAAAGAATATCAAAATATTTTCCCAGTATGGGTGCTGCATCTTTTACATGTTCCACAGTATTGCCGCTCATGATAGCCTCCTCTTCAAACTCCAGCGCCCAGCCATCCTGGCCCACATTAAATACAATGGCTTCCATGCCCAAATTTTGTGCAGCCAGCTGTGTACTTAAACGGGTACGCATGCTGGGGTTTAAAAACAACAGGCCGATGCGTTTGTCTTTACCGAGCAACTTGTCTTTTAACGGCGATGCCTTGTAGGCAAGCGCTTTTTGCACAAGTGCATTGATATTGGTTACATCATGAACCGAGATAAAACCTTTCACGCCAGATGAGGACGTTCTAAGCAGGCTTTCCTGTTGTTTACTCATTGTGCTTTATTTGAAAAAGAATTCCATCCTTCCCTTCCTCACTCTACACCTTCCACCTTAAACCCTACACCCTACACCTTAAACCTTAAACCTTTTACCTTACGCCACAAAACATAACACTTAAAACTTACAACTTAAAACTTCTTCACACTACGCCTTCTTTCACTTCCTTTGGTTGCAGTTCTTCAATAGCTTCCTGCAGCGCTTCTAAAAATTCATCGGTTTGCTTTTTGCTGATGGCCAGCGAAGGCAATAACCTGATCACATTGGGTTTTGCCTCGCCGGTAAAAATATTGAAGTCGTACAGTAATTTTTTGCGCAGATCTTTTAGTTGCGGTGGCACATCAAATCCTATCATCAATCCACGTCCGCGTATATTCTCGATACCTCTTATGGTCTTTAGCCTGTTTTTGATATACATGCCGCGTTGTTTGGCCATTTCAATAAGATTCTCTTCCTCTATTACTTCCAGTACGGCCAGGGCTGCTGCACAGGCCAGCTGGTTACCGCCGAATGTTGTACCCAGCATACCGTGTTTTGGTTTTATATGCGGCGCAATCAATATACCCGCCACCGGAAAACCATTGCCCATACCCTTGGCCATGGTATAGATATCTGCATTCACACCGGCTGCATCGTGCGAAAAAAACTGTCCGCTTCTTCCATACCCGCACTGTACGCTGTCTGCCACGTACACGGCATTGTGCTTATCGCAAAGCGAGCGTATCAGCTGAAGAAATTTTTCTTCCGCCACGTTTATGCCGCCTACACCCTGTATACCCTCAATGATAACAGCGCAAATTTCATCGCCCTGTTTGTCAAATATTTTTTTCAGAGCCTGTTCGTCGTTGAAAGCGCAGAAGATAACATTGTCTGTTTCATTTACAGGCGCTACAATAGCGGGATTGTCCGTAACGGATACGGCCAGTGAAGTTCTGCCATGAAATGATTTTGTAAACGCCACCACTTTCTTCTTTCCGGTATGAAACGAAGCCAGTTTAAGTGCATTCTCGGTAGCCTCGGCGCCGCTGCTGATCAAAAAAAGCTGGTAATCTTCTTTGCCGCTTACTTTACCCAGTTTGGAAGCCAGTTCCTGTTGCAGCGGAATGTGCACCGAATTGGAATAGAATGCAATCTTATTCAACTGTTCTTCAATTCGCTTTACCCAATGCGGGTGGGTATGTCCTATACTGATAACAGCGTGACCGCCATACATGTCTAAATACTGCACCCCTTTATCGTCCCAAACATAAGAGCCCTGGGCTTTTACAATGGTGATTTCATTAAGCGGATAAACATCGAATAAAGTCATAAGTTGTAAGTTATAAGTTCTAAGTCTTGATCGATATGTGACTTCCTCGTTTGTTTGCCGGAACATCAACATAACTATCTCTTTATTTTAATAAATTATAATTGACAAGTTATGCTCTCACTTTGTTTATAAGTGCAATGAGCATAGCTTTTATTTCGTTTATAAAATTAAATAATACATCATATACTTCCTGTACCAGGTATCTCAGATCTTTCGACAGAATCAAAAAATATTCTATGCGGCTTTTACACGCAAAAGGACTTGTACTTGCCTGAATACGGTTGACTTTAGACTGGTTAATTTAATCTGATTTAAATCGCCTATTTCTTTTGACTTCCAACTTGGGAGATGTCGGTCAGACGCGGACGTCAGACCGGTGCCTTGCCATTTTTTGCATTTTGCATTTTGACTTTTGCATTATACCTGGCAAACGCCCACTAGCCACTAACCACTTCCCAGTCCGTCAACTTAAAACTTACCACTTAAAACTTATTACTCAAAACCCTGTTGCTTTCAATCGCAGTCCGGTTGTTTCATCAAGTCCAAAAGCCAGGTTCATATTTTGTACTGCTTGTCCGCTGGCGCCTTTTAATAAATTGTCGATGGCGCTGTGAACAACCAGTTTGTTGCCCGATTTTTCAAGCTGGATCATGCATTTGTTATTGTTGACCACCTGTTTCAAAAATATGGGTTCATCGCTCACAACCGTAAATGGGTGTGTTTTATAAAATGATTTGTACAAAGCGGTTAATTCATCGATGTCTTTATTGGTTTTAATGGTGGAACTGACAAAAATACCACGTGAAAAATCGCCCCTCCAGGGCACAAAACTAATATCTATATTTCCGCCGGGTTCTAATTGCAACAGCGACTCGCCAATTTCGCCGAGGTGCTGATGTGTGAATGTTTTGTATGCCTGTATATTGTTGGCCCTCCAGCTGAAATGCGATGTGTTACTCAGCGATTGACCGGCACCGGTAGAACCGGTAATACCTGTTGTATAAACATCTTCCAGCAACCCGGCTTTGGCAAGCGGCAATAAACCCAGCTGAATAGCGGTGGCAAAACAACCGGGGTTGGCAATATTGGAAGCTCCCCGTATTTGTTGTTTGTTTAATTCCGGCAAACCGTATACAAATGTACGGGTGCCGTGCTGTGCATTTTTTGATAGTCTGAAATCCTGCGACAAATCGATGATGGCAACTTTCTCATCAATCGTATTTGTGTCCAGGAATTTCTTTGCATCGCCATGGCCCACACATAAAAACAAGACATCAATATTGCTGTGCAGCTCATCCGAAAACTGCAGGTCTGTTTCACCCGCCAAATCCTGGTGCACCTTTGCAATGTTGCTGCCTGCATTGCTTTTGCTGTTGATGTAAACAATCTCCGCATTGGGATGGTTTATCAGCAACCTTATCAGTTCTCCACCGGTATAACCGGCGCCGCCAACAATGCCAACTTTGATAGTCCCGGCCCCTGAAGAAGTGTTGCCGCCGCCAGAATTATGTGTAGTCTCTTTCATGTTGTCTGTTATTATCAAAACCAATCAACCAATCAATCGATCAACCAATCAACCAACTCCCTACTTACTATTTACCTGGTGATAAATCATGGTCTGGTTACCGAATATTTTACTGAATCCCCTCACATCTTCACCGCTCCAGCCATTGTTCATCTCTCCATATTTGCCAAAACGGCTGCTCATCAAATCAAATTCAGATTCTATTCCTGCAATCACAAAACGGTATGGCTGTAATTGCACAAATACATTGCCGGTTACATTCTGCTGGCTATTCACAAAATACGCTTCTATATCACGCATCACGGGGTCAAGAATCTGTCCTTCATGCATCCAGTTTCCATAAAACTGCGCCAGCTGGTCTTTCCATTGCAACTGCCATTTGGTAAGCACATGTTTTTCGAGGGCATGGTGCGCTTTTAATATGATCATGGGCCCGGCGGCTTCAAAACCAACGCGCCCTTTGATACCGATAATGGTGTCACCCACATGTATATCCCTTCCAATTCCGTACGGACCGGCAATGCTTTGTACTTTTTGAATGGCTGCGGAGGGGTGTGTAAAATTTTCTCCGTTCACAGAAAACAATTCGCCTTTTATAAACCCGAGTTCCAGTTCACTGGTTCCGGTAGCTGTTACCTGTGTTGGCCATGCTTCTTCCGGCAGTATGCCCCTGCTGTTCAGTGTTTCTTTTCCTCCCACGCTGGTGCCCCAAAGACCTTTATTAATAGAGTAAACGGCTTTATCGAAATTCATGGCTACGCCTTTGGCTTTGAGGTAGCTGATTTCATCTTCGCGGCTGAGTTTAAGATCACGGATGGGCGTTATGATTTCCACGCCGGGTATCATAATATTAAAGATCATGTCGAACCGCACCTGGTCGTTACCGGCACCGGTGCTGCCATGCGCCACCGCACTGGCATTCAGTTTTTTTACATGTTCTGCTATGTGCAGCGCCTGGCTCAGCCTTTCTGCGCTTACACTTAAAGGATAGGTATTGTTTTTCAGGCAATTTCCAAAAATGAGGTATTTGATAATGCTGTTGTAATAACTCTCCACGGCATCTACTGCGGTATGCGTTTTTACGCCCAGCGCATAGGCATGCGCTTCAATCTTTTTTAATTCTTCCGGCGTAAAACCACCGGTATTTACAATCACGGAATGTACTTCATATCCTTTATCCTCCGAGAGGTATTTCACGCAAAAGGTGGTATCCAGCCCGCCGCTAAAGCCCAGTACAACTTTGCTGCCTGCTTTCAGCTGGCTGCCGGCAGATGCATTATTTTCCTCAGGGGCATATTGCAAACCAGGTTGGGTATTGGCATTCATGTGTGATCGGCTTTGAATAGTTAAAAATAATAAGGTGCTGCATTTCCTTCCACTGCGGGGAAAGGTTTATAAATTGAAAAAAAATTGCAGGATAGTCCGGTGGCGGGTCTTGGCTTTTCGGTCTGCCAGCTTTCCGGTAAAATCTTTTTTAGTAAACCATTGCAATAGTTTACTCTGCTTTATTTTCATAAAGCGTTCGTATAATTTAGAATGGATAGAAAAGTTTTCAGCGGTTTCCTGCGGCTCGTAATGATCTTTGGGATCGTACAGCATAGCGGTACACATACAATTCTTTCTTTCCTTGCTCATCAGTATATCATAATTCACGCAGCTTTTGCAGCCTGCCCAGAAAGCTTCGTCCTGTGTAAGCTCCGAATAGGTAACGGGCTCGTACCCCAGCTCAGAATTTATCTTCATAACGGCGAGGCCGGTTGTCAGTCCAAATATTTTTGCTTCGGGATATTTTTCACGGCTCAGATCAAAAATTCTTTTTTTGATGGCTTTGGCTACACCGCTTTTCCTGAATTCGGGTGCAACAATAAGACCGCTGTTGGCAACATATTCTCCATGGCCCCAGGTTTCAATATAACAAAACCCCACCCAGACACCGTCTTTGGTAACTGCAATGACTGCCTTGCCTTCGTCTATCTTATCCATTAAATATTCGGGGCTGCGTTTGGCAATACCCGTGCCACGTGCTTTGGCGCTGCTTTCCATTACTGAGGTTATAGTAGGCGCATATATTTTGTCGGCAAGGGTGGCTACCCTGATTATGATCTGCTGATTATCCACTGTATGTAGTATTAGGTATACTGGATGACCAATCCAATGTCATTAGTAAAAAAATCCGGGGGATATTTTCACTGATAGGGGCCTGGTTAACGGCTCGTCCTATCAGCAACCACGTCGCGGTCGCGGGAGAAAGAAACAACGTAAGGCATTGATGGCCCGGCTGTTCTCTGGTGCGGTATGTGGTGCTTTGTTTGTCAACTTTAGTTCAGAATTTAATGGTTCGGTTATTTGAAATGCAAAAGTATAATTTTTGTGCATAAATCCCCCAAAAATTTATTAATTCTTTGTTATCCTTCACGAACGTATGTTACTGGCTGACCGGCAGTTGGAGCAGGAAAACGCCCGCCGGCGGTCATTCAAACCCCGGTTTCAGGCCTGCTGCACCCTGGCGCAACTGCTAAAAATGAAATGCGGTTGCTGTTTTGCAATTTCGGCAAGACCTGGTTTATCAAAAAAAAGGCTGCGGCAGTGCTGGTTTGTCCATTTCCGGAAACCCTTTATTCGCGGTATTTTGCTCTTCCCTGTTCAGTTTCAAAACCCTATCTTTGCCCCTCTTAAAAATTTTGTAAACAAAACTAGAACTCCAATGAAGATTTTGGTTGCCATTTTTGCCGGCTTTCTGTTACTTATTTCAGCCTACCAGTTGTCATTTACCTGGTTTGTGAACAAGCACGAAAGCGACATGGCAGAAAAAGCAAAGCAGTGGACGAAAAACCATTACGCAAATGCCGCTGTTAAATATCCCGGCGACAAAGAAAAACAAACCCTTTTCCAGGACACGCTCACCCAGATGCAGAATGCCCGTCTGCGCCGTTTGCTGGATAGCACACGCGAAACAAAAATTACCTGGTGGGGCCAAACTTACCAGAAAGCAAAAGAAAGCGAACTGTTGCTGGGTCTCGACCTGCAGGGTGGTATTAACGTAGCACTCAACATTGAGCTATCGGGCCTCATAAAAGGCCTTTGCAATAACCCCAACGATGCCGGTTTAAAGAAAGCGATTGACGATGCCACCCGTAAAAAAACAAACAGCGACGCCAACTTCATTGATCTGTTTGCAGAATCTTTTAAAGCAGTAAATCCCGGTCAGGCACTTGCGCCTTTGTTTAGTAACAATACCCGCAACAAATTAAAGATTGATGCATCGGATGCGGCGGTAGTAACTTACCTGCATGAACGTGCCGATGCCGCCATGCAGCAAACAAAAAATGTACTCACCCAACGTATTGACCAGTTTGGTGTATCCCAGCCCAATATTAATCTTGATAAAAACAAAGGTATCATAACCGTTGAACTGGCCGGTGCCAACGATCCTGAACGTGTTAGAAAATACCTGCAGAGCACAGCCAACCTCCAATTTTTTGAAGTTTACAATATCAGCGAACTGAGCCCTTCACTGGAAGCAGCTGATAAAACACTCACCGCTATACTGAGTGGAAAAAAAGCAACCGATACTGCTACCGCAAAAGTTGATACCACAGCGGTAAAACCAGATACCACCCTTGCTGCGTTGCTGAAAAAAGACACAAGTAAAAAAACAGCAGCAGCACCAGATGTTAACCTTCAATACCCACTGATAAAATATTTCAACGCTGGTTTTGTAAGAAACAAAGACGGTCAGCCTGCCAAAGACAACAACGGCAATGTCATTTACACCGGCGTACTCGGTTACGTGCCGCTTAAAGACACCTCTACTTTAAACAGCTATCTTAATAACCCGGTTGTAGCCAATGCCTTTCCCGCCAATGTAAAATTTTTGTACGGCATAAACGAGAAAGATGCAAACGGCAAACTGGCTGATTTTTTAACCCTTTACGCTATTAAAAAAGTACCCGGTTCGGATAAAGCAAAACTGGAAGGAGAACATGTAACCAATGCAAGACAGGACTACGACCAGTTTGGTAAAGTAGAAGTTAGCATGAGCATGGATAAGACCGGCGCCGCTATCTGGGAACAGATGACAGGTGATGCTTTCAAGAAAAAAAGTCAGATTGCCATTGTACTGGACGACCTGGTATATTCTGCACCAGGTGTTACCAATGGCGCTATTGCCGGCGGTAATTCACAGATCAGCGGCAACTTTACCGTTGAGCAGGGACAGGATCTGGCGAACATTTTGGAGAGTGGTAAACTGGAAGCCCCTGCAAGAATTGTACAGGAACAGGTGGTAGGACCAACACTGGGTGCAGAAGCTATTCGTGGTGGCAGCCTGGCATTTGCCATTTCATTTGTAGTAATATTTGTACTGATGCTGGTCTATTATAATACGGCCGGCTGGGTTGCCAATATTGCTTTAATATTAAACCTGCTCTTTACCATTGGTGTGTTAAGTGCCCTGAATGCCACGCTTACCGCGCCCGGTATTGCGGGTCTTGTGCTTACTATCGGTATGGCGGTAGATACCAACGTAATTATTTTTGAACGTATCAAAGAAGAACTTACAAAAGGCAAAAACTATCCCCAGGCAATCAAAGATGGTTACAGGCGTTCATTGCCACCGGTACTGGATGCGCACGTTACCACCCTGCTTACAGCACTTATATTATTGTACTTTGGTTTAGGCCCAGTTAAAGGATTTGCTGTAACACAGATACTGGGTATTCTTTTATCATTGTTCTGCGGTATCCTTGTAAGCCGTTTGATAACCGATTTCTGGACGAACAAAAACCGTCACTTCAAATATTTCACCAGCGTAAGCAAACGCGTTTTCAAACACGCTGCTTATAAATTTATTGAATACCGCAAGATAGCTTATGGTATTTCCGTAGTAGTACTGATACTGGGTGTGGGATCATTCTTTAATGGTTTCAGGGAAGGTGTAGAATTCAGGGGCGGCCGCAGCTATGTAGTGAACTTTTATAAACCCGTAAATGAAGAAGCCCTGAGGAACAGCCTGGGTAAAGTATTTGATGGCGAAGAACCCGTTACAAAGACTTATGGCAGTACCAGCAAACTGGAAATTACGACAGATTATAAAATTGCCCAGACAGGTCTTGCGGTAGACAGCATGGTAAAAAACAAATTGTTCGAAGGATTAAAAAGCTACCTGCCTGCTACTGCTACCATTGATGAATTTACCGGCACTACCAAATATGTAGAAGGTTCTAAAAAAGTTGATGCCACCATATCAGACGATTTAAAGAAAGGTGCTATCAAGGCCATGTTCTGGTCGCTGCTGATCATTACACTATATATTTTTATTCGGTTCCGCGACTGGCGCTTCTCACTCGGAACCATCATCGCCCTGTTGCACGACGTACTGGTAACGCTGGCGGTGTTTTCTTTCCTGAAAAATGTAGTGCCGTTCCCACTGGAAATTGATCAGCACTTTATTGCGGCCATATTAACCGTAATTGGTTTCTCTATGAATGATACGGTGATTGTGTTCGACAGGGTGCGTGAGAACAGCCATCTCATGAAAGGCGCTTCTACCGGCGAAATCATCAACAAGTCTATCAATGATACGCTGAGCCGTACCATTATGACTTCATTAACCGTTTTCCTCACCATCCTGATATTGTTCCTGGTGGGCGGCGAAGTAACAAAGGGCTTTGCCTTTGCCATGTTAATTGGTGTGATTACCGGTACCTACTCTTCAATCTTTGTAGCTGCACCCATACTGGTAGACTTTGCAAAAAGCAAACCATTGGGCGAAGCAGATTTACTTTCCCATGACGATAAGAAAAAAGTATCGGTTACGCCAGCCGCAGCTACCAAAAAAGTAAAAGCATAAACATCCAAACAAAGAATAAAAAAACCCGCTGAATGTTCTTCAGCGGGTTTTTCATTTTCGTACCAGTATTTTATTTAAGAAGTGTTTTATAAAAGGAGTATTGCAGAATAATTTGATTATCGCTGCACTACTATTCTCGCAATTTGGCGTTCCTGTGTTTTTATATTTATCACTTCTGCCGTGTAAAAACCATTGCTTAAAAAAGCAGGTAGTACCAGTTGAGCGCTAAACACATCTTCGTGCCTGCTTCCTGCGATTTTACGTCCCTCTGCCGAATAAAAGTTTACCTGCCAGCTCGCTCTGTCCGGAAAGCTGATGGTGAGGTTACCGCCGGTATACAAACTGGGAAATACGCGCACCGTATTCTTTGCAGATTGTACGGGTTCTATTATCCTGATGTTTGAATATTTTATTTCACCCGATACATTTTTTTGTTGTACCCTGAAATAAAGACGCTTTGATAAATTATTCAGGTAGGTATAGGTATAATTACCGCTGTTGTTTTCGGCGATAGATGCAATATCCGTAAACCGTTGTCCGTCGGTACTTAGTTCTATGCTATACAACCTGTTTGCTTCAACAGCCGCCTGCCGCCAGTTCAGCGATACTTTGTCTTTTAAGGGAGTGGCAGTGAAAAAAAGCAAATCCGCGCTCAGCAAAGTAGCCACGCAATAACGGTAGGTGATACTAAAATGTGTGGTATCTAATACAGAAGTAAAATTAAGCTGCCAGGGAAGTGGTCCCTGCACCGATGCGGATGTGCCGGTTTCATAATCAAAATCAACCGTACCCGCACCCATAAAATTAACCAGCCTGCCATCCGACACTGAATTGTTGAGTATGTAATTCATGTTTGCCGGGCCATAATGCAATTGCTGGTGACTTAAAATTAAAAACGGTGCATAAGGAGTCTGGTTTACCACGCTGATGGCGGAAGGGTCCAGGGCTATGCTGGAGATATCGTCTGTGCGGATAATTTTAGTCTTAAAAATCTGGTTCAATGCGGTCTGATTCTCCAGCTCGTAACTGTATTTGAGGCCCACTACGGATTTTAGTTCAGCCGATAGCAGGGTGCCCAGTGCCGGGTTGAATTTGGGAAAAGAAAACTGGTTGCTGCTATTACCTGCGCCGGTTACCAGTGTATCGAAGGTTACTGTTTGCGCCGGTGCAGCGCCTGCGCATTGAGAAAAGGCCTGAAATGGAAAAATGCAGGCGATGACTACAGGTAGTATACACTGCAAAAAAATCAACTTAGTTTTCATGATTTACGGATTTGGGTCTTTCGCGGAATTTTGGATAAACCGCAAAATAAAAACTCCGTTCGCTCATAAAGAATTTTTAATCAGTTATTTATGCACTCTAAGTGTAAAATCATTTTAGAATAATTGATCTCACCAGTTGCATATTTCAGTATTCATTTTCAAGTGCTGGAAATACCTGTGCCGGTGTAAAAACTAAATGGCGGTATAAAATAGGCGAACAGGCAAAAAAAAAAGTCCTGCTGTACAGCAGGACTACAATGATTTTGCAGAAATTATTTTATGCCCTTTGCCTGGCGGGTTTCTTTTTCTTTGCCTGTTTCAATGCCTCATCAATGGCTTTGCTTAATTCGGCTACGGTTGGTTTACCGGAAAAAAGCTCGTCATTGATAAAAAACGTAGGCACATCTTTTACGCCACGATCAAGTCCGTTGCGCAAATCTCCCTGCACCTGCCAGCCATACATTGCATTAACCAGGTCGTCCAGGAAATGTTTGTTGTTTACACCCGCTTCTTTAGAATGAAGTTTAAGGCTTGTAGTACCGAGGTTGCGGCGGTTGGCAAATAATATATTGTGCATTTCCCAGAATTTGCCATCCTGTGCGGTGGCCACGGCGGCCTCAGCTGCTTTCAATGCACGCTGGTGAATGCGTGTAAGCGGAAAATGACGAAAATTAAAGCGAATCCTACCTTCGTATGTTTCGAGCAACTGCTTTACTACTTCATTTGCCTTTGCACATGCCTCACTTTCATACTCACCGAATTCCATGAGGGTTACCGGTGCTTCCGGATTACCTACAAATACATCTTTTGGTTCAATAATTTCAACCACTTCTTTTTTGAATGCCATAATTTACTCCTTTTTATTTATCCCAGCATCCCGGTACTCTGCCAGGATCCCAATCTATAACCATTTTTCTAATCCAATGGTTCTAAGTACATTAAATTGTACGGGTATATTTCTTTTATTGCCTGTAAGCGGATGAAGATAGTATTTTTTTCTTTTTTTCCATGCTAAAAATAGTAACGAACGGTAGTTACAGAAGGTTTTATCCCGCTGCAACTACCGGTATCGTAATTATACTAGCTTGGTCTGAGCTATTTCATTCCTGAAAACCACTGTGTTATCAAATACATCTATCAAAACCGGCCTGTTCTTATCTATGTCTGCGGCCAGTATTTTTTTACTCAACTTGTTCACAATTTCTTTCTGGATCAGCCGCTTTAAGGGCCTTGCACCGTATTGCGGGTCGTACCCGTTTTCCGCCAGGTAGTCGATGGCATAGTCGCTAAACTGAAGGTTGATGCCATTGGCGGCTACCAGTTTTTCCAGATTTTTCAGCTGGATGCTGATAATTCCGCGAATTTCCTTTTTCATCAGCGGGTGGAACATAATGATCTCATCTACCCTGTTCAGGAATTCCGGCCGGATGGTTTCCCGCAGCAGGCTCATCACATCTATCTTTGCCTTCTCTGTAGCCTCCTCCACATTCTTTTCGGTGATTTTATCAAAAGCCTCCTGTATAAGGTGACTGCCTATATTACTGGTCATGATGATGATGGTGTTTTTAAAATTCACCACGCGGCCTTTATTATCGGTCAGGCGGCCATCATCCAGCACCTGCAATAACACATTCCAGACATCCGGGTGGGCTTTTTCTATTTCATCGAGCAATACCACGCTGTATGGTTTGCGGCGCACAGCTTCGGTAAGCTGACCGCCTTCTTCATAACCCACATATCCGGGAGGTGCGCCTACCAGCCTCGACACTGTATGCTTTTCCTGGTATTCGCTCATATCTATACGCGTCATCATGCTTTCATCGTCGAATAAGTACTGCGCCAATGCCTTTGCCAGCTCGGTCTTACCAACGCCTGTAGTACCCAGGAAAATAAACGACCCAATGGGCTTTTTAGGATCCTGTAATCCAGCCCTGCTGCGGCGGATGGCATCAGAAACTGCCGCAATGGCTTCCTCCTGGCCTACTACCCGTTCATGAAGGTGTTCTTCCAGCTGCAATAATTTTTCACGTTCACCCTGCAACATCCTGGATACAGGTATACCCGTTGCCCTGGCTACATTTTCGGCAATATCTTCCGCATCCACTTCTTCCTTTAGCAGGCGCTTTTCGCTGAGGGCCGATAATTGCTCACTTACCCTGGTAATGACCTCTTCCTGTTCTTTTATTTTGCCATAACGGATTTCCGCTACCCTGCCATAATCACCCTCGCGTTCAGCTTTTTCGGCTTCCTGCTTAAATTGTTCAATGGCCGCTTTAGCATTCTGCACTTTCTCCACAATTTCTTTTTCTTCTTTCCATTTGGCTTTAAATGTGTCGCGCGCCACAGATAAATTGGCTATTTCGGTATTCAGTTCATGCAACTGGCCCGCATCGTTTTCTCTTTTGATGGCTTCACGCTCAATTTCGAGCTGACGTATTTGTCTTTCCAGTTTATCAAGTTCTTCGGGCATGGAGTTCATTTCCATGCGCAGCTTGGCGGCGCTTTCATCTATCAGGTCAATGGCCTTATCGGGCAGGAACCTGTCGGTGATATACCGGTTAGACAATTCCACCGCCGCAATAATTGCTTCGTCTTTTATTCTTACATGGTGATGCGTTTCATACCTGTCTTTTAATCCACGAAGTATAGAAATAGCATCTTCCACGCTGGGTTCATCTATCAGCACTTTCTGAAAGCGGCGCTCCAGTGCTTTGTCTTTCTCAAAAAATTTCTGGTATTCGGTTAAGGTGGTAGCGCCGATGGCCCTCAGTTCTCCCCTGGCCAGTGCGGGTTTCAGAATATTGGCGGCATCCATGGCGCCATCTCCACCTCCGGCACCTACCAATGTGTGTATTTCATCAATAAATAAAATAATTTCACCTTCACTGGTGGCAACTTCCTTTACCACGCCTTTCAAACGTTCTTCAAATTCTCCTTTGTACTTGGCGCCGGCAATCAACTGCCCCATATCCAGCGCATAAATAATTTTTGATTTCAGGTTATCGGGTACATCGCCGTTCACTATGCGGATGGCAAGGCCTTCGGCAATGGCGGTCTTACCCACGCCCGGTTCGCCTACCAGGATAGGGTTGTTCTTGGTACGGCGCGATAATATGTGCAATGTCCTTCTGATTTCTTCATCGCGGCCAATAACCGGATCCAGTTTACCATTCCTGGCCATTTCATTCAGGTTCTTCGCATATTTGTTCAGCGCATTGAACTGCGTTTCCTGCGTTTGCGATTTAATGGTATCGCCTTTGCGCAGATCCCTGATGGCTGTTACCAATCCTTTTTCGGTTAGACCGGTTTCTTTCAATAGCTTGGCGGTATTATCACTGCCATTGATAATTGCCAGCAGCAGGTGTTCAACGCTTACGAATTCATCGCCAAACTGTTTCAGTGTATTCGGTGCGCGTAATATTACATTGTTTGCATCGCGACCGATCGCCTGGGCGGGTGCAGCGCCACCAGAGGCTTTGGGAAGTCTGCCGATGTTCTCATCGAGCCTGCTTTCCAGGAGAGTCATGGTTACATTATTTTTCTTCAGCAGAAAATCAATGGCCGAATCCTGGTCGTTTAACAATGCTTTTAAAATATGTTCTGTTTCTATATTAACATTGTTATGATTAAAAGCAATCTGCTGTGCTGCAGCAATGGCTTCCTGTGCTTTGATGGTAAAATTGTTTAAATTCATATTCTTAAAGATTACAATTGTTTTGAATTGCTGAAAGGATCAATGAACTGAAAGCCAAACCAGTACTTATCTTCCACCGTATACAATACCGGCGACCCGTAAAAAAAGTTCACAAAAACCTTGCAACAAATGATTAACATTTAGCCTTTACAGGGTCTATTAAATTCAGATAACTTTAGTCTTGTTCACAAATCATAATCCAAAGCATGATGCCTGATAGTATGTCATACAAAATCAAATCAAACTGCCTCAAATTCAGTCCATTATTGATTTTTCTGCTATTGTTGCAGCCTGTAAGGGCGCAATACAGCTTTGCGGCGGTGGACGAGCTGCTCACAAAAAATCAAAAACTGATGGGTGGCGATATCATTGCTATGATTTACAAGGATGGAAAACTTGTATACAACAAACAGCTGAACAAGGAGTTTACCGTCAAGATCCAGGCGCCGATAGCGGCCAGCAGTGCATGGTTAACAGTGGCGCTTGCCATGATATTTGTGGAAGAAGGCAAGATTTCGCTAGATGATCCGGTGTCGAAGTATATACCCATATTTACTTCTTACAGCAAGAAATACATCACTATCCGTAATTGCCTTGCACATACAACAGGCATACATGCAGATGAACCTGGTTTAAAAGCGGTGTTGCAGAATAGAAAATACGCCACCCTGGAAGAAGAAGTAAATTCATTTGCCAAACGTGAAATTGAACGCAACCCCGGTGAGATGTTTTTTTTCAGCAATATTGGTATAAACACCGTTGGCCGCATACTGGAGATTGTCAGTAAAAAAGCATTCGACCGGCTGATATCAGATAAATTGTTGCGACCATTAAAAATGCGCCAGACAACTTTTTATATTGATTTCGACAAATCTTTTAACCCTTCCGGTGGCGCGTTGTCTACTGCCAATGACTATATTAATTTTTTAAGCATGCTGCTCAACAAGGGCATGTTTGAAGGCAAACGTATCCTAAGTGAAAAATCCATTGCCGAAATGCAAAAAGTACAAACCGGTACGGCAGTCATTAAATACCAGCCTGCCATTACACTGGGGTATGGTTATGGACTCGGCCAGTGGATACGTGATAAAGATGCCACCGGTGCCGGAACTGTGCTTACCGTGCCGGGACTGTATGGCGCTTATCCGTACATCGACTACTGCCGCGGTTATGCATGCCTGATATTTACCAAAGAACTGGGCAACGAGCAGAAAAAAGAACTATACGATACACTGAAGGATGCTATTGACGCGCAGATTAGCAGTAACTGCAAGCCGTGAGGAAGTTTTAAGTTATAAGTTTTAAGTTGCCGGACTGGTTAGTGGCTGGTGGCTAGTGGGCGTTTGCCAGGTATAATGCAAAAGTCAAAATGCAAAATGCAAAAAATGGCGAGGCACCGGTCTGGAGTCCGCGTCTGACCGACATCTCCGATAAGTTAGAAGTCAAAAGAAACAGGCGATTGAAATCAGATTAAATTAACTAGCCAAAAGTCAACCTTATTCAGGCAAGCACAAGTAGGAAGTGGTAAGTTGTAAGTAGGAAGGTGTAAGTGATAAGTTTTGCGGCGTGAGGTGTAGGGTTTGAGGCGTGGGGTTTAGGAATACATTATCTCCATGTCGCGCAGGGCCGGTCATTGCCTGCTCAGGTCTGACAGCGTTGGTATGGGTTTGAATATATCGTGCAGGGGCAACTCCTGCCCCACGTTCATATTTTATCATAACAATCTTGAAAATCCGCGTTCTATCAGACTATTGATCACTCACGAATAAAATCCAGGCAATGCCCTCTGTATTCATAACTGGCGGAACAGGTTATGTTGGCCGGCGGCTGATACCCATGCTGCTGAAGAACCAATATGCAGTAACTGCGCTGGTAAGAAAACAATCCGTTCACAAATTGCCGGCGGGTTGCAAACATATTATTGCCGATCCGTTTAATGCAGCATCTTACCTGCAGGAAATACCACCTCAAAGTATCTTTATACATTTACTTGGTGTAAGCCACCCGGGTCCAAAAAAGAAACTACTGTTTTATTCTGTAGACCTGGCTTCGGTAAAGGCGTCGGCAGCTGCTGCGCAGCAGGCGGGCGTGGCGCATTTTATTTATATCAGTGTGGCGCAGTATCCTACTAAAATTATGGAAAGTTACCAGGATGCAAGGGCACAGGCAGAATCGGTCATTCGCTCCACTGGTATCAAAACTACGTTTATACGTCCCTGGTATATTACCGGCCCCGGGCATTACTGGCCGCTTGTTTTTCAACCCGTTTTTAAATTAATGGAATACCTGCCCGTCACCCGCCAAAAAGCAAGGGCGCTGGCCCTGGTGCCGCTTAAAAAGATGTTGCTTGCATTACAGGATGCTGTTGATCATCCGCCCGCAGGCGAATTGCGCATTATTGAGATAGATGATATCAAAAAATGTAAGCAGGCCGTAATTATTCTTTCTTAACCAGCACAATCCTGGATCGGTCTGCCTTGTACACCTGTTCCTGGAATTTAACCAGCTCTGCATAATCACTGGCAGGAAACCGGTTCCTGGACCGTTCTTCCATACGGGTGTAAAAGATCTTATCGGCGTCCACTTTTACAGTGAACCTGTATTTACCAAACCTGCTGTTGAGATCTACTGCCTGAGGCAATGATTCGGTGGTGTAGCCTTCCGGTATTTTGATGGAGATGGTATCAACATCCCTAAACGCCTTTGCGTACACGATATCGTATTTGCGCACAGAATCCGGCGAGTAACGCAGGTTGGTTCTATTAAAAAGATTGGGCGCAATAAACAATCTCTTTCCTGTTACGCTGGCATAACCTGGCGAGGTAACATGCAGGTATTCTTTAACAGCAGGATCACCATTTTTTTCCTCTTCATATTTGCTTTTCTCTACCTGGTAAGTTGGTAAATTAATGGCCTGATTGAGGTATTTTTCGCGCCATTCCTTGCTTACTTCAAAAATCAAAGCTCGTGGCAGCTCCTGTTGTATACCGGTAAAGCGGGTATTCACCTGTGCATCCAGGTTTCCTTCTGCATTAATGCCCGCATTCACTATTCTTATCTGCTGGTTGTCTGCTGCCAGGTAACGTGGTGTATTTACGATGTGCGCACCATTTTCATCTATGAGCACTGCCTTTCTGTCGCCTGTATTGCTTCCCATAAAACCAGGCAATTCTGTCTGACTGGTACATTCAAGCCAGACGGTATCTTTTGCCAGGGGCACACAGGAAACGGCATGATTGAACTGCTGACTGGGAAAATCATCCATTATCGGAACGTCATTATTGCCCGATCTGATTAAAACGTATTTGCCTTTTATACCGGCCTCTTTCAATAGCGATACCATATAATTCGACAATGCCTTGCAGTCGCCATATCTTTTTGTGGCCACATACTTTGCATCAAATGGCTGCCAGCCGCCAATACCCAGTTGTATACTGATGTACCGGGTGTTTTTTTGCAGAAAATCATACAACACAAATACTTTTTGCTTATCGTCTTTCAGGTTGTCTGTCAGTTGATGCACCTTTGCTTTTATATCGTCTGGCAGAACATCCCTTCCTTTCAGTAATTCGTAGGTGAATTTGGCAAACCCATCCCAGGTTGCCATATTGCCTTTAAATCCTTCAATTTCAAAATCGGAGGGTGCAAAATGTACACTGGGTACAATCTCCGCAAATGCAGGCGCATTGGATTCTGTGATAATGGCGGGCACGTTTTTTACCTGCCAGGTATAAATTTTTTTGTTGCCGGCTTCCGTGATTACCGGCTCCATATGATTCTTGTCTGTTTTGTAACGTACATTATAATCTTTAGGTGCTATAATGGTGTATTTACTGGCAACAACAGATAAGTTTGGTCCGGGTACAGGATACCATGGCATGAAATAAAGTATGCCATCAAAATCATCTTCTTCTTCAAACTCCACGGTATACGGATACGTGCGGCAATAAAAATTATATCTCTTGTAACGCAGGTCTTCCATCAATGATTCATCGTCATTGCCACTGATATCCTGCATGTCTTTCTTCCTGACATGCTTTGTTTCTTTACCCATTGCATCATACAATGTGGCATTGATATAGTTAATGGTATTGAACCGCCCGTACCGGCTATTATAAGCAGCATGGTCTGCCGCAGACTCATTTAATATAGTATAGACATGTTTTTCTTTTATAGTCGCCTTTCCCGGAGATTTAATCTCCATGATATATTCATTGTCCCTTATCACCAGGTTAGCATTCTTTTTCAATGAATCAGGTATCAGCAATACATTGTACTGCTGCGCCAGTAAACCCAGCGGAGCAATAAATAAAACCGAGAGTAACAGCTTTTTCATAGTGGTTATTTCTTTTTCAACACAATCTGCTCATTCTGTTTTTTAACGATGAACCCAAAAAAATCCCTCAGTCCGGCATAATCTTCCGGTGTAAAAGTGGCCTTGTTTAATTTAACCCGGGTACGCAATTGTATCGATTCTCCCGAATTCTGTACCAGGTATTCAAAAAACCCTTCGTCATCATTAAACGCCACTTTTGCAGATTTTGGTATTTCTTCTACAGTGTATCCCTTCGGTATTTCCATGTTCAGCAAATAGGTTTCGTCTAATGTGTAAGGCATCTCCACCGGGTAATTGCGTTCAGCCGATTTAAACGGGTTCTCTTTGTAGGCTTCAGACATCATTGGGTTGAAATAAATGATGCTTTCTTCTGCGTTGGGTTTAATTGTAAAATCATAATGAACCACGGCCGGCATGTCCGGCACCTTTAATGAGTCAACCTCAATGTCTTTTAAGGCCAGTTCAAAATTATAGGAAGCTTTTATTTTTTTTGCAAGCACCGTCGCATCACCTTTTAATTTTTCACGAAGGTCGAGCGATTCATAATATCCCAATTGTGATTTGAATGATCCTATCAGCCCTTCTTTTTCATCGTTGCTGATAAAAACGGAGGTTATTTTTTGTTCCTGTAATGAATCGGGAACAAAATAAACAGGGATGGCTGCTTCTTTTTTTATAACCCTGGCATGGCCGTTAAAACAATAAGCGGGTAGCTTTCCAAAACCATTGTACACGCTGCTTGCGTCCAGGTCATAAAATACTCCGTCAATCTCCGCTTCACAGATTACATAATTAAACCTATCCCACAGGGGGTATATTTCGCTTGTAAAACCATTGTCTTTTGTACTTAATACAAGAGGGTCTGCCGTGATGCCTTCATGGCGCAGCATGGCGGCCAGCATGAGGTTTACATCGGCCACATTGCCACTGTGCTTTTTATACGCTTCTTTCAATGAAGTCTCAATATACCTTGCCGAATGATCGGTACAGGTCATATTGTCCCTAACGTAGGCAAATATTTTCCGGGCTTTTTCCAGTTTAGTAGTTGCATCTTTGGTGATATTTTTTAAGTCATCATCCAGCCAGTTGTTGTTCTTTGATAACGTGCCGCCAAAAAATTCATTCTCCATCAGCTTCTGACCCAGCAACACCCAGTTTCCCATACGGTCATGCGGCATACCGCCACGAAACTGGTAGCTGGACAACTGGAATTCCAGTCCCCCGACATAATTTTTAATGGCCGAAGTATAATTTTCGGTCTTTAGCCCGGGTATGTTTTTTACTACCCAGCGACGCGTGTATATAACGCCTTCCAGTGTACCGGATTCATCTTTTTCGGCCCCACCCGGAATGCTGATCCTGAAAGTGGAATTGTAAGAACCCGTTTTAACTTCGGGTTGCAGATAACCCTGACCAATGGTTACATAATTAAAGAATTCCGGTATACCCACTTCATATTCGCTCCACAGGCAAGGATACGACGATTGAAAATACCAGTGCTGCAGGTTTTCTATAAAATCCGATTTAATGGTATAGGTATACTCAATGATAGAACCTTCTTTTACTGCGGGCAGTGTAAACTTTTTTACTACCCAGTTCTTGTTCATCTTGTCTTTGAATACGGATGCCCCATCCAGTTTTGTTTCTACTACCTTCCCGTTTTCGAGATTGTATGTATAGGCTTTCAGGTCATCCAGTTTCTCCTCTCCTCCTGTTCCATTTGAATACAATGATATTTCCACTTTGGCAGCGTCAAATCCCTTTTTATTTAGGATTTTGATACGAGTGGTCCGTTTGTACACCAGCGAAAACCAGGCTTTTGCATTTCCTTCAAACACAGAATTTCCAATATCGGCAATAACCACAGCGCTGGCGCCTGTATCGTATACCTGTTTGATAGTAAAATCTTCGGGTGCTATTTTTCCAAATTTGATGGGCGATTTATCCTGGGCTTTAAGCGTGGGTAGCGCGCACAGCAAGGCAGCTGTTAACAGAAAAGAACAAGGTCTCATGCAGTTTAGAGGTTTAGAGGTCAAATTTATACGTTTTAGCGGTGGTTCAAAAGAATATGATAATAAACTTTGAAAAAATAACTTGCCCGGGATCAATAATTAAAAAGCGCTACGTAGAAACATTTAATATAGCTATAAATATTTTTAAAAAAGGTAACCAACACCTGATTGTTCCTATGGGTGACTATGATTATTTTTTACGTTTAAACACTATCTGTTCGCTTTGTTTTTTTACAATAAATCCAAAAAAGTCCCTGAGGGAATCGTAATCCGAGGCATCAAATACCGCTTTTTTCATGATCACCGAACACCTTAACTGAATTCCATACTCGTTTTTCTGCACCAGGTATTCAAAACTGCCTTCTCCTTCATTAAATGATACCTTGGTAGATTTTGGCATTTCTTCTATCACAAAACCTTCAGGCGTTTCCATATTCAGCAGGTAGACTTGTTTTATGGGGTAAGACATTTCTACCGGGTATTTTCTTATTGCTGCATGAAATGGATTTGTTTTGAAATCACTCCAGAGTATCGGGCTGAAATAAATGATATCACTTTCAGCAAATGGTTTTATCCTGAAGTTTGCTTTAATTTTTACGATTTCTTCCAGCTGTTTCAATGAATCGATACTGGCATCGGTTATTTCCAATTCATCGCCCGACGCCGTTTTCAGCTTATCAAAAAACTTTTTCTGATCACTGCCGCTGATGGCTTCGCGCAACTCATAAGAACCCATAATACCTGGCACCTGTTCAAAGCTGCCTTCCAGGCCGCCTTTATGCTGTAAATCATTGACAATGCTGACAAGCGTTGTCTCCATCTCTTTTATTGAATCAGCCATAAAATAAACAGACACCGAATCTTCATTGTCTATAACCCTTGCATGGCCGTTGTAGCAATCGGGCGGTAAATGACCAAAGCCCAGTTGCGGGCGCGAGGCATCCAGGTAATAGATCTTGTTGCCGATGGTAGCTTTGCAGACCACATAATCAAGCCTGTCCAGAATAGGATAGCTGGCATAATTGTAACCATACTGGCGGGTGCTGAGAAGAACCGGTGCAGCATGTATATTCTTTCTCAACAGTATACTCGTCAGCAACAGGTTTATTTCTCCCACGGCGCCTTTACGGTTTTTGAATACGTCCTGCAGGGTTGTTTTAATATACTTGTTGTGGTAATTGGTACAGGTAAAATTACTGGTGATGTAATAATAAATATCCTTTGCCTGGTCAAGCTGGCTGTTGTTGTTTTTAATAATGTTATCCATTTGTCTGTCGAGCCACCAGCTTTCCCTTTCCTCGGTCACAAACAATGCAAAATCCTTGTCTTTCAGCATGTCCTGGGTAAATTTTGTCCAGGAATTTTTTACAGGATGCGTATCCTGTCCGTCGTAGGTTTGCGCCAGCTGGAAATCTATTTTATCAATATAGTTCTCCGGAGCGTACAGGTAATTCTCCACATAAAATGCGGGAATGTCTTTCATGGCCCAGCGGTGTTTCACCGTATTGGCGCTTACAGTAATACTTTCTTCATTATTTACAAGTCCTTCCGATTTTCGTCTCCGCAGCGAATAATTGTCATGCCCATCGCTGGCTTTGTCAATAAAAAAAGGATGTACCCCTCTTTTTGTAAAAACATATCCCACCAGGCTGGGGATGGTTACTTCGTATTCGCTCCATAAACAGGGATATTGGGCATTCTGGAATTCCCATTCGGGAATATTAAAATAGAAATCGGAATTGATTGTATAACTGTATTCAATGATAGAATTCTCTTTTACAGCGGGCAGTGTAAATTTTTGTTCCAGCCGGTTCTTATCAATTTTATCTGTATACAAATCGTTCTTTTCCATTTTTACTGGTACCACCGCGCCATTCTCCAGGTTATAGGTAGTAGCAGACAAGCCCTCCATTTTTTCTTTGTCATCGTCTTGTGTATAGAGGTGTATTTTAACAGTGGCCAGGTCAAACGCCTTCTTATTAATTATCATAATCCTGGTTCTGCGTTTAAATACATAGCTTACCCATCCCTGGTTATTTCCTTTAAAGGTGGTTACGCCGGCATCTGCAATAATAATTGCGTTGGTATTGCTGTCTATAGCAGCAGACACTGGCATTGTAAAATCCTGTGGCGTGATCTTATTGAATTTATCGTTTTTGTCCTGGGCGGTACTTACCAATACCGAAAATATCAGCAATAGGGTTAATAAACAGTTGAATGGCTTCATGTAAAAATTGGGGGTTTAACTATTTTTTATTTTCTGTATAATGATGTTGATTATTTTTTTCTTTTAAAGACAACCAGTTCGGCCTGCTTTTTTACAACCTGCGCAAAGAACTCCCTGAGTTCATTGTATTCTTCCGGACGAAATACGGCCCGGTCCATTTTCAACCGGCTGCGCAACTGGATGCCCATATCGTCCTTTTGAATACGGTATTCAAACGATCCTTCATTGCCATTGAAGACAAACTTGGCAGAAGCAGGCATTTCTTCCACCGTATAACCCGCAGGAATCTCCATATTCAGGACATAGAGTTTATCAACTGGTGCGGGCATTTCTACCGGGTACTCCCGCTCAGCTGCGGTAAATGGGTTAGACGTTAACCCTTCGGTGAGCATGGGATTGAAATAGATAAGTTCGTTTTCTGCACTTGTTTTAAAATGAAAATCGTAATGGATGCCGATGGGATCATCGTACCGGGTCAAAGAATCGATGCCGGGATTTTCGATGGTAAAGCCGGGTATGGATTCAATATTTATTTTCTTAAAGAAATCGTTCAGGCTCTGTTTGTCCAACTCCTGCCGCAGCGCATATGCATGGTGATAGGCTGGTACCGATTGAAGGTTGCCGGTCATAGCCCCATTTTCTGTCTCCTCATTTTTAATAAAAACGGTGGTCCTTTCCAGTTCTTTTACGGCTTCGGGAAACAGGTATACGTTGCCGGTATCCGTTGCGCTGATAATTCTTCCGTGTCCGTTGTAACAGTTGAGTGGCAGTTTTCCAAATCCAAGCTGTGGGTGGCTCGCATCCAGGTAAACAGTATCTCCAAAGATTTTCAGGCGGGCAATCACGTAGTTCATTTTATCAAGGGCAGGATAGGTTACGGGGTGTACACCAAATTCACGTGTACCCAAAATAACGGGATCTGCTTTTAATCCTTTCTGCCGTAACAAACCAACCAGCAGCAGGTTGAGTTCGGCGGTATTGCCTTTGCGTTTTTTATTGACCTCATATAAATCGGTGTTCACATAAATATCATTATCGTTTATACAGCTAAAGTTATCCCGCACATATGCATAGATGCTTTTTGCAGCTTTCAGTAAATTATCGTCACTGGCTGTTACCCGCTCTACTACATGAGACAGGTTGTCCGTTTGCCCCTCGGCAATCACACCTCCAAAATCAGGATTCGAAAGCAGGTCATTGGTAGCCGATTGCCAGGTAGGGATACTGCCTTTATCGGCGGTATAATTGGTGCTTACAAAATGAAAACTGATAGCGTCGAGATAATCATACCTGTTATAGATATATCCCTGTGTCTTGAATGAGGCAATATTGCGGGTGCTCCATTTTAGTTTATGGTATCCCGAGCTAACGGATACATTATAAATATATATCTTATTGTATCCATCCTCGGATGTTGTAAATGCCAGTGAATCTGCACCGTTTTGTACCACCACATACCGCAGGAAATCGGGCGTACTGATCTCAAAATTGCTTTTCAGGCAGGGAATTCCGATGTGCTGAAAACGCCAGGAAGGAAGACTGTAATAATGAGATGAAACAATGCGATAACTGTATTCTATAACAGCGCCTTCCCTGAGGCCCGGCATGGTGAATTTTACTTCACTGGTATATTTCCCCAGTTTGTTTTCAAATATGTCTTCCTTCTTTAGCGGCGTTGCCACAATTTTGCCATTCTCCATGTTATACGTAACTGCCTGTACGTTTTCCAGCTTGTCTTTCAACTCGTCTTTTCCATATAGCAGTATCTTAACAGTGGCAGCATCAAAACCCTGGTTCCGCAAAAGTTTTACAGTTGTTTTTTTGGTATACACATAGCTTACGAAGCGTCCGATCCTGCTGCCTTCAAATCTGATTTTTCCGGAATCTGATAATATAACTGCGCTGGCACTGCTGTCAATTGCCGGGCTGGCGGGTAAATTGAATTCGTGGATGGAAAGTCCCGGTTGCCCTTCATTGTTTTTATCCTGGGCAATCAGGCCGGTAGAAGATAGTACAAGCAGTAGTGCTGACAGCATCACAGGTTTCATTGTCATGGTAAAGAGGTTGCTCAAAGTGGCAAAATAATAGTTTTTTATGGTAGATTGCCGGTAAAAATCAAATTATTCTGAATACCATTCAACATACTAGCTTTATTAAACATACAGCAACGCAACTGGGATTTGATTATTGTGGAATTGCTAAAGCGCAAAGGCTCGATGAGGATGCATTCCGTCTTGAAAAATGGCTTAATAACAACCATCACGGAAAAATGCAATACATGGAGAATTATTTTGATATGAGAATCGACCCTACAAGGCTTGTTCCGGGCGCCCAGTCGGTTATTACCCTGCTCCTGAATTACTACCCGCCCTTAAAGCCAATACCCGGTTCTCCCAAAATTGCAAAATATGCTTATGGAAAGGATTATCACCAGGTGATTAAAATTAAATTAAAAGAATTGATGCAATTGATTAAAGTCAATATCGGCGATATCAACGGTCGGGGCTTTGTGGACAGCGCACCGGTTCTGGAAAGAAGCTGGGCCGCGCGCAGCGGACTGGGATGGATAGGAAAAAATGGCAACCTCATCAACAAACAAGGGGGTTCGTTTTTTTTTATCGCTACGCTTATTACCGATCTTCCATTGGTATATGATGAGCCTGCCGCCAAAGATTATTGCGGCACCTGTACGCGGTGCATAGACGCCTGTCCCACCGACGCTATTCTGCCTGATAAAGTGGTAGATGGCAGCAAATGCATTTCTTATTTTACCATTGAATTAAAAGACCAGCTGATACCTGGCAATATGAAGGGCAAATTTGATAACTGGATGTTTGGCTGCGATGTGTGCCAGGACGTATGCCCATGGAACCGTTTCAGCCAGCCAGGTAAAGAAGAAGAACTGGCGCCACTGCATGAGATACTTCGTTTCTCGCTGAAAGACTGGGAGGAACTCACCGAAGATTCATTTAAAAAAATATTTCGTGACTCGCCATTAAAACGGGCGAAATTCGACGGTATAAAACGCAACCTGAATTTTATTTCACACCCATGAATGGAAACCGGTCTGCTTCATTAACAGGTCAGAATTTCCACCCCAGCCTGAATACCACTCTACCCATAGAATAACGATTATTGCTCACAGCAGGCGGCCCATCGTAAGCAACCGGTGTGTAATCTATGCGCGACTGGTTGACCGTTTTATAAGTATGACCAATGCTAAATAAAAGTGAACCTGCCTTACCGGCATGCAACGAATAACCAATACCGGCATCTGTATAGATACCCTTGTGAAAGTCGCCCGCGTAGTAAAAATTGTTGTTTTCTTTCTCGCTGGCCGATAACCAGTTAAAATGGAATCCCAGATCGCCATACACAAAGAATTTATGCAGGTCAGATCCAAATTCTTTTCTCAGGTCAATAAACAGGGGCACCCCTCGGTAATTGTAATAATCAACACCCGCACCCACGCCTGCAAACCACGACGCATACTGTACGCCATTGATTGTTTGCCATTGAAATGCCGGCCCCGACTGACCTTGCAGCAATGCAATACTGTAAAGAGAATGAAATTTCACCACTGGCTTATTGTTTTGGCTATTTGCCACACAAACACTTAGCACCAGCATCGGTATAAATAAAAATTTGTTGCGCATCATAAAAAAATTACCGGTAAAAGATGAATCATCTCCAGTTTATGCCGCTATTTCAACAGCTTACTGATAAGCCGTATATTCTGCGGGTTGCTGTAATCATACTGGTAAAGGCCGTCTTTTGTAACCACATAAGCAATTCCGCCGGTAGCAATAACATCATAGGTATTGATGCCCGGGAAATGTTTGACCAGTTTTATATCACCCGGATTCTGTACATCATACACTTTCAATCCATCATCGCACAAAAACAACAGATCGCCTTCTTTTGATAAACCCATGGGATGCTTCATCGGGTATTCTTTTATAAGAACAGGTGTATTGGCCGTTGCAAGACTATAGATCTCCAGCTGGTTGATGAGACTATTGCAGCCATTGGCTTCATGAAGCGTTACGTAGGCATAATTATCATCTGCCACCACAGGATCCCTGCTGCACCAGTGCCCGTTCCACGACATTTGCAACGGGTTTGCCGGGTCATCCAAACCATATACGCTCATGCTGCTGCCGGCGCCAATAAACAATTTGTTGTTATACGGGAATATCGTTTCAATGTCTGACCCGATGGTTTTCTTTTTTACAAACAGCGGGTTGGCTGCATTGGTAATATCAATCACATTCAGATCACGGGTGGTTACTGCGTACATATAATTATTAACCGCTGCAAAACGCGCCATAGACCCCGCCGTTCCCGCTGCCTTTGAACTGAATGAACCGGATGATGCGGATAGTGCCATCATATCGTTATAAAATATGCCGCAACCCGGACAATTGAGTATTGATGGATTAAGACCGCAACTCACAGAAGTGTCTCTGCTGGTCCACGCTACCAGTATTTTAATTGAATCCGGATTGGTACTGGTGGTGTAAGCAGACCGGTCGGGGAATGTATTGGTGAGGTATTTAGTAACCGATATCTGCCTGGGATCAGTAATGTCGGCCGCCATCAGATCGCAATATAGATCGGCATACAGTGTATTCCCTTTTGTATATATGTCTACATTGCCGGGAATATTAATAAATGAAACTTTTACGGGGTGCGAAGGATTACTATTGTCTATGACATGAATGCCTTTGTTGAGCTCATTCATAAAAATCCAGCTGCCCCTGATGTACAATTTACCTGAATTAACTACAGAAGCAGCGGGCTTGCTCTGCACTTCTGCCCTTAAATTGGTGAGCGTTTTATATACCGGCGTAAATAATTTATACGTGCGCCGGCAATCGTCTTTTATACAGGAAGAAAATAGAAAAAGCATGGCTGCCAGTACAACAGCCGCAGACGGAGTAATCATTCGCTGTCTCATATAAACAGTATTTTAACAGCTGACATTGAACATGGACGCTCCGTTGCACCACATTATTTTTTTGAAAGGAAAATATTTGCCTGCACACCGGCAAAGAACAAATGCGTACTGCCGTACATTTCTTTCTTAAACATATTACCCAGTCCATAACTAAATCTCGGGCCAATTTCAACTGGAATACTGTTTGGGAAAAACCGGTAACTGAAACCGGCCAGTACATGCGCCTGCACTTTATTGATATAACTGTCATTGGCAACATACTGTTTTTGCGAAGCATCGTACAGCAGCGCCGTATTACTGGTCAGCAAAGACAATGCAAAACCGCCGTTCACCGAAAAACGGGCTGCTTTTCCAAATTGTTTCTGCAAAGTAACTGGCAATTCAAAGAAATGAAATTTGTTTGTATACTTACTGGTGCTACCGGTACTGTACTGAAGCATAGATAAACTGGGATTGATAACCTGCGATCCTACCTGCATGCTGGTACTGTAATAACTGTAATTGAGTGCCGCCATCAGTTGTAGTTTCCTGGCTACCGGCTTCCTGATAAATACACCCATAGCATACGCAAACCCAGCATGTACATCTGAAGGTGTAGCCGTAGTACTACTGTTGGCAGTGCCACCGGTGCTGTTGGAAGGTATGTTGGAAGGCGTATTGGCGAATGCCGAATTTACATCGTAGGCCGGCGCACTTTTAAACAGGGTGGAAACCCCCTGCGAAATATTGGAAGTGCCGGCCTGTACGCTGATACCCCACTCAAAACTGTTTTTCTTTTTACCTGATGGTTTTTTGGTAGCAAGCGCACTGGTACTGTCTGGCTGCAACGAATTTTTTATGGAATCCGGCAATCCCGTCTTAATAATTGCGGGCTGCTCAGCTGCTTTTGCAATTGTTGCAGTATCATCCGATATTTTTACGTTGTTACCGGTTGCACTGTCTGGCAGTACAATCCTTTCTGCCGGCAACTTGTTTGTTTCAATACCGGCAGTGTTAACTGTAATCGCATCACGGTATGATTTTACTTTTTCATTTTCTGCCTGGCCCGGCGCTTTCCAGGTCACCATTTCTTTTGGCAGACCGGATGCATGGCGGAATTTTTTTTCGGCTTCTGATTCATTTCTTTTATCAGGCTGATTAAATAATTGTACCAGGGTCTTTGGTTTATTTTTATCTGCCCTGTTTTTATTGGTATTGATGCCGGTGGAAGTGGCAGCATTTCTATTCAATGCAATTTCCGTGGGCGAAACAATGATTTGTTCTTTGCTGAGCGGTTGTTTTTTGTCAGTTATATTCACTGGTTTTTCAACAAGTTGATTCCTGGTTTTATCATTGGACGTGGTGGATTTTTTTATGGCTTCGTTTTTATCACCAGTTGAGGAAGAAGCTGTGCTTATATTACTGCCTGGTGTTTCGTTTTTCTTTTCACCGCTTCCGGTACCTGCATAAAACATCCAGGCAGCACCTCCCAATAATAAACCCAGTAAAGGCAGCCATACCAGCAGCCTGCGTTTTTTTTCCGGTGCAATTTGTTTTTCAACCTCATGCCACACAGCAGGAGACGGAACGAATTGTAATTCGTCCATCTTTTTTTGAACCTGCTTTTCAAAATCATTTCCTGGCATAACTAGTTTTTTTTTGTGTGTCGGATTGTTTGTCCAGCCAGCTAATCAACAAAGCCCTTGCCCTTGCATATTGGGAACGCGAAGTCCCCTCATTGATGCCTAAAATTTTTCCTATCTCTATGTGATTGTATCCTTCTATTGCGTATAAATTAAAAATAGTCTGGTACCCCGGAGGCAGTTGCCGTATTAAGTTAGCCAGGTCCTTGGCATCGGTGTTTACCACCGGGTTATCGGCCGAGACGGGATGCATGCCCATATCATTAAACGATAAATCTGCCTGGTAGCGGCTGTGTCGTTTCAGGTAGTTAATAGCGGTGGTCACCATAATCCTTCTTATCCATGCACCCAGTTCTCCCTTGCCTTCAAATTGCTGCAGGTGTTTGAATACTTTTACAAAAGCTTCCTGCAAAACGTCCTCGGCATCGCTCGTGCTTTTGGTATACCGGTAACAGACACCCAGCATGGAAGGCGCATACTGCTCATACAGCGTACGCTGGGCAGCAGGCTTACCATGCAGGCAATCCCTGATTAATTTATTGTTATCTGTCATCCGATATGCACTTGACACGTATTATTGATTAAGCGTTGCATGAAAAAAAGAGGTATTATTTGTGGTTTGTGCAGTAAAACCCCGTGTTTGGCCTGCAAAACACCCATTTTTATAAATACTGTTATAAATACAAGCCCTCATTTTTTGAAATAAGCCCGCCTGCCGGTAAATTTAGTGCGCAAAACCCATGCAACCACAAAAATGGCAGACCACCGTATCATCACCACTGTACTGGATAAATATTTTGATTTCTGTCGCGAACCCGGCGAAGAGTATAGCCTTGCGGCCCCCACCGAACAAATACCGGGCATTATGCTGGACGACAGCCGCTCCGAAGATGCCAATGGCTATTCATTCTGGTTGCCCATAGCAAGCGGAGTCAGCGATAATGACTTATCTGCAGTGGAAAACTTTTTCCATCACCCGCTTCCGCCGTCTTACAGATATTTTCTGCAGCAGCATTATTTTTTAGAGCTGCCATTGCATGACGACAGCCCTTATTACATTGATTTCTTTTATAATCTGCCTTCCGCGTTGCTAGCGGTCTTTAATGAAAAGCTGGAAAAATATTATCCCGCCCTGCCAGCCAGAAACTACCTTCCATTTGCTGACTACGTAAATTATGGCGTACTGGCTTTTGATGCCAATGAGCCGGCTACCGGCAATGAATATAAAATTGTATTGCTCAGTCACGAAGATGACTACAGTCAGCCAATTTTTTATGCCGCCGGATTTACGGAAATGTTTCATAGCCTGGAAAAAAACCTGGATGAATCAATCAAACAAATTACCAGCTACCGCGATAATAGCTGAACCACTTTGTATGGCCGTCATTCATTTTATATGATCTGTGCGCAAACATTTTCATACTACATTTGCGCATGCGTTTACAGGACAGGGACAAAGCCGTTATATGGCATCCTTTCACATCATTTAAACAGGCACCGGAACCTATACCCATTGTAAAAGGGGAAGGGGTTTATTTAACGGACGAAGCAGGCAATCAATACATAGACGCCATCAGCAGCTGGTGGGTAAACCTGCACGGCCATGCGCACCCTTATATTGCTGAAAAAATATACCAGCAGGCAAAAACGCTGGAACAGGTTATTTTTGCCGGCTTTACGCACAAACCCGCCATTGAACTGGCAGAGCGGTTGCTTCCGAAATTGCCGGGCAATTTTTCAAAAATATTTTATTCAGACAATGGATCCACCGCTACAGAAGTGGCGGTGAAGATGGCATTGCAATACTGGTGGAACAGCCCCGGACTTTTTACGGATACTGAAGAAAAAAAGCGGCGGAATAAAATCCTGGCTTTTAACAACAGTTATCATGGAGACACATTCGGCGCCATGAGCGTCAGCGACCGCAGCGTTTTTACACTGGCTTTTCACGACAAATTATTTGAAGTCATCTTTATAGACATTCCCCATTCCGGAAATATAGCAGCCATAAAAGAAACCATACATAAGGAAGCGGATAGCATTGCAGCATTCATTTATGAACCACTGGTACAGGGCGCGGGTGGAATGAAAATGTATGATGCCGTTTTACTGGATGAAATATTGCGCGTTGTAAAACAATCCGGCATCCTTTGTATTGCAGATGAAGTAATGACCGGGTTTGGAAGAACAGGCGAGCTGTTTGCCTGTTGCCATTGCAAAGAAAAACCAGATATTATTTGTTTATCGAAAGGCCTTACCGGTGGCACCATGGCATTAGGTGTAACCGCCGTTACGCAGGCTGTTGCAGATGCATTTGTGAGCGACGACAAACTGAAAACTTTTTTTCATGGCCATTCATTTACAGCAAATCCACTGGCCTGTACCGCAGCCCTTGCCAGCCTTGACCTGCTGGAGAAAGAAGATTGCCTTGCACAAATTCAACATATCGTTCAATGCAATACTATATTTTTAAACAGCCTGCGCGAATCTACAGCGCAACTGCCCATAAAAAACCTGCGACAGGCAGGTACTATCATAGCTTTTGAAATAGATCGGGGTAAAGATGAGTACCTCAACAATATATCCGCCATTATTACGGAGCGCGCCCTGAATAAAGGTGTATATATACGGCCGCTGGGCAATACCGTGTATATCATGCCTCCTTATTGCATTCCGGATGAAGCACTGGCAACCACCTATTCAGTCATAAAAGAAATTGTGTCATCAATAGAAACGCCACCGGCATCTGCCGGTGGCGTTTAGAAAATGTATTTGAACAAAAAATCCTATTCTACTTTAAAGGCCACATCATTACCACCCCATAACAGATCCACCTTACCGTCTTTTGATACGGTGATGGTGAGTTTTTCTGCCACGGTGCTGGCTTTGCCGGCTTTTACGTTTACACGAAGGGCATCGGCCGCTTCTGAATATTCAGTACCCCATTGTTTCCATGTTTTATTAAAGATAATGGTCCAGTCGTCTCCGTTAGCAATGGTGTACAAACCGTATTTACCGGCAGGCAGGGCCTTGCCTTCTACTTTTACATCTTTGCTTACTTCAAAAACGGTGGTTTCATTGGCGCCCGTACGCCATACTTTACCGGCCATGGGCTCCACATCTTTACCAATGGTGCGGCCTTTCAATGAAGGCTGGCTATAATTGATAGTGATGGTTGTTCCGCTGGCGGTGGAACCGGTGGCAGTTGCCGGAGGACTAGCTCTTTTAGATTTATCATTCTGGCCACAAGCGGAAAATGCAACAAGACATACAGTAGCAAACATTAGAAACGATTTCATATACTTTGTGTTTTATTTTAAAAAAATACAGATACCAAATTTAATATCATCAGGGCGTATTTTCTGCCAGTTTTTTAAGTCCATCAAGCGATTTTTCCATTACTGGTCCCAGTTGCTGATCGTACACAATGCTTTGGAACTTTTCCCATGGATACCATTTTACATGAAAATCGAAATACCATTGCACCGTTGTATGGCCCTGGCCGCCGGCATTGCTGAACAGAGCAAAACCACTGCCAAATTTATTACCCGATGGTTGCTGCCAGTCGGTAGTAACCAGACTGTCCTGCCTGCCGGTAATAAAAACCGCCGTTTCATCAGACTTTAACATATCTGATCCGGCAACTTTATTATGATAGGCACGGATGTATTCATTCCATTTTTCCCATTGTTGTATGTCTGCTAACAGTGGATAGATTTTTTCGGGCCGGGCATTGATATCGATGGCGCGTGATACCCGGATATGGGACGGCAGTAACAATGAAATTAATAAGATAACCAAAAACAACGCTACTGCGCTGATGATACCGAGTTTTAAAAATCGCATAAAAATAATAAATGAAATGTACGCTTCATCCACAAGCTTTACTTGTTCACTGATATGACCTGATAGCAAATTACAGCGCTGCCGGTCATGCTACTCCCACCGGAATACCCGGATGGCCACTGCATAGGCCAGTACTCCCCATATACCGAGAATGCCAATTTGTTTCAGGCAATCGGATAAATGAACTCCTTCAAACGCTACTTTGCGCATGGCATCATTGAGATGGGTGAGTGGCAATATTCTGCAAACGGGTTGTAACCAGGTTGGAAATACATCTATGGGAAAAAATGTTCCCGCCAGTAAAAACTGCGGTAATGTAATCAGGTTGGCAAAAGGCGGAATGGAACTTTCGTTTTTTGCAAGTCCGCTTACTATAAACCCCATACCCATAAATACTACCAGGCCCAGGAAACTCAGTGCCAGCAGCTCAATAAAAGTAACAATGCCATGCACCAGTGTAAACCCGAAAATAAAATGACCTATTATTAGAATGGTGATTGCGGTTATCATCTGGAAGAGCACCCTGCTGAGCCCTTCGCCCAATACGATGTTTCTTTTGCTGATGGGTGTTGCAAAAAAACGTTTCAGCACCATGGTCTGGCGTAAATTAAAAAACAGGAAGGCAACCCCAAATACACCTGCGCTTAAAAGCGAAAAACCCAATTGGCCCGGCAATATAAAATCGATGCGTTTATATTCCCTGACTTCGCGGATATCTTCTTTTCTCATGGCAATCACAGCAAATGTTGGCCGTACGCCCATGACCACATTGCTGACCCTGTTTATGATATTATCTGCCAGCGAAAGGAATTGAGGAAATTTATCGGAACTGGCCGTGGTAGATCGGAATTTCAGCAGGTATGCAGGCTGTGCGCCCGGTGCATTCTTTTCAATTTTTACAACGCCGGTAATCCTGCCCTTTACCAAATCCTTTTCCAAATCTGCTGTGGTTGTGTAACGTATTACCCGTACACTTTTGCTGGCAACGAGTGAATCGTACAAAACGTTTGCTGAATCATTGCCTTTGTCAAAAGCAATCCTGTAGATGGGCCCGCTGGCGCCACCACCTATAAAACCAAACACTAAAATAAAAATCAAGGGAAAAGCAAAACTGAAAATAACAGCAGACGGACTGCGGAAGATGGCCCTGAAACTGGCTTTTGTGATTGCAAGCATCGCCCTCCATTGATTATACGGCTTATCCATGTGCAGTTATTATTTCAAACAAAACTATCTTATTAAAGTATTGCTGCAAAAATCATTTATAAATGGCTGCTCAAGGTTAACCGGCTTACACCCTGACCTCTGCAACCGCAATGTAACAGTAAACCGCAGCATCGGGTATACCGGCAGGATTGGGTTTGGCAGTTTGCGACAAATGTCGTATATTAGTGCGACAAACAGGTGTCATGAAAAAGGGTAAGAAAACAAATGCTTCAAAAAATAAACCTGCTGATTACAGGCATACTCCAAAACCTGCGTTGATACAGGAACCGGAATTGCAGTATGCACCATTAAAAAAAACAACCCTGCAAAAAGTATTTGAGTATAAAAGATTTAAATCGCTTGCAGCAAAAATACCTTTTACCCTCAGGGAATGGGCCGCCATCATAGACCTTTCAGACAGAACGTTGCAGCGCTATGCCAATGAGAACAAACCCTTTGAAGGCATTCATGCAGACAGGTTGCTGCAAATAGAAAAAGTAATCAATGAAGCATCCAGGATATTTACATCGCCTGTGCATTTTTATACCTGGCTGAAAGAAGAACATACCGTTTTTAACCACATCCTGTCGCCCGCCTCATTACAAACACAAGACGGTATTCAAATGGTGCTGGATGAACTGGGCAGAATGCAACAAGGCGTATACATATGATTGTTTACCGGTTTGCCAGCGAACCATATAAAGACGATATCAGCGGAAACGGCGCAGCAATTTTTGGCGGCAGGTGGAACAGCAAAGGAAACCCGGTAGTATACACCAGTAACCATATTTCGCTTTCGGTGCTGGAACTGCTTGTGCACAATACCAACCTCTCTTCGTTTAAAAATCCCTGGCTTATTTTCATTTCTATTCCGGACAGCATTACACCTATGGATATTTATTCCGCAGAACTGGCCAACGGCTGGAACACCAATGCCGGCTATACCAGGAAGATGGGTGATCAATTCTTAACAGAACGGCATTCAGTTGCGTTGCGGGTACCCTCATCCATTATTTTGCAGGAAAGCAATGTGCTGATTAATCCGCGGCACCGGGACTTTAAAAAAATAACCATCGTGAATTCCGTTTTATTTGATCTTGATAAACGGCTGCTGAGCCTGTGATCCTGTTAACGGATAGTCAATTCAAACGGCAACTTTGCCTGCGCACTGCCAACCGACTGTTTTATTTTTTTGATGGCGTTGAATATGGCAGATCCGTCTTCGCCCAATTCTTCTTTCATGGCTTTTGTTTGCAGGCTTTTTTTATATCCCCCAAAAAGTTCTTCCCACCAGCTTAATGGCTCCGGGTATTGTCTGATCCTGTATTCTTTTATTTTCGCCATACGCGCGGCACAATCTATCGCGTCCTGTACACCACCCAGTTTATCTGCAAGTCCTAAATCAATGCCCCTTGTGCCCGTCCATACCCTACCCTGTCCGATGCTGTCTACCAATGCTATATTAATTTTTCTTCCTTCCGATACACGTTGCAAAAAGGTTTGGTAAATACTGTCTACATCGTTTTGCAAAAATTTCTTTTCTATATCACTTAATGGCCGGCTGGCAGTGGGCAGATCTGCATACTGGCTGGTTTTCACACCGTCGAAAGTAATTCCGAGTTTATCATTGAAAAAATGCTTCAGGTTGGGTACGATACTAAAAACGCCGATAGAACCCGTCAGCGTATTGGCCTGCGTAAATATGCTGTCGGCGCCGCACGACATATAATATCCGCCCGATGCGGCATAATCGCCAAAGCTCAGCACTACCGGTTTCTGTTTTTTTGCCATCACCAGTTCCCGCCACATATTTTCACTGGCCATGGCACTGCCGCCACCGCTGTTTACCCGAACTACGATGGCTTTTATATTATCATCCATCCGGGCTGTTCTGATGAGCGAACGATAGGTATCGCCGCCAATCTGGCCCTTATCACCTTTGCCGTCTACAATATCACCCTGTGCAAAAATGAGTGCAATTTTATCGCTGCCGGTCTCTGTTTTTACATTGGCCGCCTTGGCATACTTGCCTGCTATGATAAAATTGATCTTGTCAGCGTCTTTTAACCCCAGCACATGTCTGATTTCGGTTTTTACTTCGTCGTCATACCTGGTACCGTCGGCCAGTTTGTATTTTACCGCATCCTCCGCCGTTTGTATGGTCATATTGTCTGCGTAACGGTGCAGGACAGCGGTATCAATATTACGGGCGGCAGCTGTTTGTATCAAAAAGCGGTTATACAAGTCATTTAGAAAAACTGCTGATTGCAGCCTGTTGGCATCCGACATTTTATCTGTTCTGAAAGGCTCAGTAGCGCTTTTGAATTTTCCCGCATAAAAGATCTGCGGTTCTATGCCCAGTTTATCGAGTGTTTGTTTAAAGAACATGTATTGTAATGCAAAACCCTTCCATTCAATTCCGCCTTTGGGGTTGCAGTACACCTTGTCTGCCAGGTTGGCCACATAGTAAGCGCGTTGCGATATTACATCGGCATAAGCATAGATAAATTTCCTACTGCTTTTAAAATCCTGCAATGCACTTCGCAGTTCATCGGAGGTAGCAAACCCGTTGTTATTGTCTCCGCATTTAAGATAGATTCCTTTTACCGAAGTATCTGTTTTTGCATGCCGGATAAGCCGCACCAAATCAAATAAACCGGGCGCCTCATATTTATCGTCTGTCTGCAAACCTGCAATGGGATTATCCTGCGCCTGCTCTTTGATGGTTTGCGCCAAATCGATGTACAATACTGCTTTTGAACCTGTAACGGGTTTATCCGGGCTGGCCAGGTTACTGATCCACCCCACCAGAATAAAAAGGACGAGCACCGAAAACACGACAATCGCCACCAGTGATGCAAAAAATATTTTTAAGAATTGCCTCATAATTTTTTTTGAATTTTAGCAAACCGTTAAAATTAAAGATATTTGATAACGGTATTTTGTTACAATATATGAATACAGTTTATCTGCTGACAGGCGGCAATGTAGGAAATAGAGCGCAATATTTGCAGGAAACTGCCCATCATATTGAGGCCCGGTGTGGAAAAATCATCCGCCGTTCTGCTATATATGAAACGGCTGCATGGGGAAAAACGGACCAGGCCTCATTTCTGAACCAGGCGCTGGAACTATCCACCCTGCTTGCACCGGAGCCGCTGATGCAGCAATTGCTCTCCATAGAACAACAGTCGGGAAGAAAACGTACGGAAAAATACGGGCCGCGTACTATTGATATTGACATACTGCTGTTTAACCATGATATCATTGAGACACCCATGCTTACCGTCCCCCACTCCCGGATGGCCTTACGGCGTTTTGTGCTACAGCCGCTGAGCGAGATTGCATCAGCCTATGTGCACCCGGTATTTCAGAAAACAATTGTGCAACTGTTAGCAGTTTGTCCGGATCCCTTGCCTGTGAAAAAGTTTTCGGCCATGTAAATGATTAAGGCCTTAGTATTGCAGTACAGCCCGGGGCTGTTTTTTAAAACATGAATCATCACTTCATAACAGTTGAAGGAAACATCGGGGCGGGCAAAACAACACTTGCGCATATTCTGTCAAGGCACTACAATGCGCGGCTGGTGCTGGAAGAATTTACCGATAACCCGTTTCTTCCCAAGTTCTATAGCAACCCAAAACAATTTGCTTTTCCGCTCGAGCTTTTTTTCATGGCAGAGCGGTATAAACAATTAAAAGAGCTGATACATACCAAAGACCTGTTTCAGAGTGTTACTGTTTCTGATTATATTTTCAGCAAATGTCTGTTGTTTGCAAAAGTAAACCTGCCCGAAGAAGAATTCCATTTGTACCAGCGTCTCTTTGAGATTATTCACCAGCAGCTGATTCAGCCAGATGTTCTTATTTACTTACATTCGCCCGTAAACAAATTGCAGCAGAACATCCGCAAACGCAACCGCAGCTACGAACAGTCCATTCCAGACAATTATCTCTTCAATATACAGGAGACCTATACGCAATACATTAAACAGCACAATATTAAAACCATTTATATTGATGCCTCCAATGCAGATTTTCTGGGCAACGACCACCACCTCAAAGTAGTAACCGATGCACTGGAAATGGACTTGCCAGACGGACAGCATTATTTTAGTTTGCCGTAACGGGGAGGGTAATTAAGAATTAACAATTAATAATTAATAATTCGTTTGCCGGTTCGCATTTATTGGCCGCAGGTTCGCAGATTATAAAATTGCGCTTGCTATAATAACTAATTAGCCGCAGATTCGCAGATTGCATAACACTCAACACACAACACAATTTTTTTAGCCGCAGATTCGCAGATTAATTGTCTCGATTAAGATTTACAGGATTAAAGGTTTGTATGAACCTCTTTTGCCCCAAAAAATGGCCGCAGATTCGCAGATTACATAACACTCAACACATAACACAATTTTTTAGCCGCAGATTCGCAGATTTACAAATTGCGCTTGCTGTGATGCTAATTAGCCCAGGTTAGCACTTAAAACACAACACACAACACAATTTTTTCAGCCGCAGGTTCGC